>Ga0308157_10000668_pt1 | contig 99134 bp, 95 predicted proteins | sample PhyBR1_FD_201035 | JGI IMG/M metagenome (GOLD analysis project Ga0308157, IMG submission 201035) | Phyllosphere microbial communities from UC Gill Tract Community Farm, Albany, California, United States - DLSLB.R1 | ecosystem: Host-associated > Plants > Phyllosphere > Unclassified | place: USA...
CGTGCGACAGGCCGTGGCGGATGGCGCCGGCTTGACCCGACAGGCCCGAACCTTCGACGGTGCAGATCACGTCGTATTGCGTGGCGCGGTCCGAAACGGTCAGCGGCTGGGCGATCATCATGCGCAGCACGGGACGAGCGAAGTAAACTTCCTGGTCGCGGCCGTTGATGGTGATCTTGCCGGTGCCCGGCTTGATCCAGACGCGAGCGATCGCGTTCTTGCGCTTGCCGGTCGAGTAGGCGCGGCCTTGTGCGTCCAGCTTTTGCTCATAGACGGGCGTGTCGTTTTCGACAGTGCCCAGGCTCTTCAGGGCGTCGAAGCCGGTGGCTTCAGCAGTCACGTCGGTCATGCTCAGGCGCTCCGGGTGTTCTTGGGCGACGCCGACTTGAAGTCGATGGTCAGCGGCTGTTGGGCTTCATGCTCGTGGGCGGCGCCGGCGAACAGACGCAGGTGCGTCATCTGCTTGCGAGCCAGCGGGCTTTCCTTCGGCAGCATGCGCTCAACGGCCTTCTCGAGCACGCGCTCGGGGAAGCGACCGCCCAGAACCTTCTCCGGGGTCGTCTGCTTGATGCCGCCGGGGTGACCGGTGTGGCGATAGTAGACCTTGTCGGTGTTCTTCTTGCCGGTGAACACCACCTTGTCGACGTTGGTGACGACGACGTAGTCGCCCATGTCAACGTGCGGGGTGTAGGTCGGCAGGTGCTTGCCGCGCAGACGGTTGGCGATGAAGGTCGCAAGACGGCCCACCACGACGCCTTCGGCGTCGATGTGGATCCACTTCTTTTCGACCTCTGCCGGCTTCATCGAAGCCGTAGTGCTCTTCAGCATATTGAGGGTCCTAAAGACGAACGGTGCGGCTCACCCCAAAAGCTGGAATGAGCGGAAGGCGTGCTGATAGAGCGTCATCCACAGCAGGTCAACACCAGTTCGCGACCCGATTTTGGATCAAAATATTGATTTAAAACGATTTATTGTAAACGGTATTAAAATACCTAGCGCTCAGACTCGATGAAATCACAGAACGCCGTTCCCGACACATCCTGAACCATGCCAAGCTCGCCGCCATCCCGCCGCCGCAAGGATCACGAGATGCGCTGCCTCGCCCTCCTCCTCTTGACCCTGACTCTCGCCGGGTGCGCGACGAAGCCGCCCGTCGTGACTACCGCAAGGGAGCAAAGGAACCCCTGCGCAAACGGCATTCTCGTTCTGTACTTCAAGGAAGAGGCCGCGTCCTTTCGGCCTTCAGTTTCGATGGAGTGGCCTGCTCGGGCGAACGAAGAATGCCCCGGCGCCACCTTCAAGGTGATCGGTCTGCCTGCGCCGTCCTCAACTAACCTGCAAGGCCAACGCGCCGAGTCCGTCAGTCTGGCTCTGCGCGCTTTCGGAATCCCGCAGCCAGCCTTTGAACTGGGCGACGCCAATGACCAGGAGCGTCCGGTGCTGGAAATCCTCGGCCGTCCTGATCACTAGACGCACGCATATTCGTTCTTGATTTGTTCCAAATCTCTGCCATCCTCCTCGCATGAAGACGGCGATGAAAGGACGCGGCGCACGCTCCAACGACTCGGGCCGGTATGAAGCCGACCGGCGCGAGGAATTCGACGACGGCTGGACGGATCAGGACGAAGCGGCCGCGCCGCTGCGCACCACCCTCTCGCCGGAACACGCGCGCACCATCATCGCCAAGAACACTAGTCCCGATGTCGGCTTCGATCGCTCCATCAACCCTTACAAGGGCTGTGAACATGGTTGCATCTACTGCTACGCCCGTCCGTCCCATGCCTGGATGGGCCTATCCCCGGGTCTGGATTTCGAGAGCCGGATCTTCTTCAAACCCGAAGCCGCGCGTCTGCTGGAACAAGAGCTCGCCAAGCCCCGATACGTCTGCAAACGCATCCACATAGGCGGCAACACCGACCCCTATCAGCCGGTCGAGCGCGAGACGCAGTCCACGCGCTCGATCCTGCAGGTCATGCAGCGCTTTCGTCAGCCCTACAGCATCATCACCAAGTCGGTGCTGATCGCCCGCGACGCCGACATCCTCGGGTCGATGGGACGCGACGGCCTGGCCTCGGCCTTCATCTCGATCACCACCCTGGATCGTGGGCTGGCCCGAGCGATGGAGCCGCGCGCCTCCACGCCCGCCAAACGGCTGGAGGCCATCAGTCGTCTGGCCGACGCAGGCTGTCCGGTCGGCGTCGGCTTCGCACCGGTCATCCCCGGCCTGAACGACCACGAGATGGAAGCCATACTCGAGGCGGCGCAGAAGGCCGGCGCCACCTCGGCCATGTATGTGACCCTGCGCCTGCCGCTGGAGATCAAGGACCTGTTCCGCGAATGGCTGGCCGACGCCCGCCCCGAACGCGCGGCTCGCGTCATGTCTCTGATCCGCCAGACGCGCGGGGGCAAGGACTACGACCCCGACTGGGCCCAGCGCATGAAGGGAACCGGCCCCGTCGCCGAACTGATCGCAACCCGCTTCAAGGCGGCGATCAAGCGATACGGACTGGACGCCCCACGCACGCCGCTGGATGTGACCCAGTTCCGCGTCCCGTCCGACATGCGGCCGCAGATGGACCTGTTCGACCTGGCTTCCTGAGACCTAGCGCCGGAAGATCCCGACCAGTTCGACGTGGGTCGACCACAGGAACTGATCAATCGGTGTGACCTTCTCCAGCCGGAAACCGCCGTCGATCAGGATGCGCGCGTCGCGAGCAAAGGTCTGCGGGTTGCACGACACCCCGACCACCAGGCTGGCCTTGGTCCCCGGCAGTTGCTGGGTCTGTTCCAGCGCCCCCGCACGCGGCGGGTCGATGACAATGGCCTCGCAGCCCTTCAGATCATAGGGCGACAGAGGGCGGCGGAACAGGTCGCGGGCCTGGGCCTCGATGGTCTTCAGGCCCTGGGCTGTGGACACACCGGCCTTCAGCGCCGCAATAGACGCCGCCGATGAATCCGCGGCGATGACGCTGGCCACCTCGCCCAGAGGGAAGGTGAAGGTGCCGGCGCCGCAGAACAGGTCGGCGACCTTCTTGGCCCCCTTCACCGCTTCCACCGCCCGGCTCACCATGGCCGCCTCAGCGGCTGGCGCGGCCTGCAGGAAGGCGGCGGGCGGAAGAGGCACGGTCGCTCGGCCAAAGGTGATGCGCGGCTGGCGCGCCATCACGAGGGTGTCGCCGTCCAGGCTGAGCCGCGCCAGATCGGCCTCGTGCGCCGCCGCGATGGCCCGCGCGGTCACATCCGCCGTCAGCCCGCCCGACTTCTTCTCCACGCCCGTCACATCGACGTCCAGACCGGTGTCGGTCAGGGTGACATGAAGGGTCGGCGCCGACTTCGGATGCCCCAGGAAGGGCGCCGCCACCTTGGCCAGCGCCGGCAGGGCCGCCGTCAGCGCCGGGTCCGACACCGGGCAGTCGGTTAGTTCGACCAGCCGCCACGACCGCCGTGCCTTGAACCCCAGGAGGACGCGCCCGCCCGGCCCGCTGCGCGCGTGCAGCGCCAGCCGACGACGGCTGGCCTGCGGCACGGCGACGGTCGCCTCGACCTCGGTCGCGATGCCTTCACGCGCCAGGGTCTGGATCACCACCTCGCGCTTCCACGCCAGATAGGGCTCGTCCGCCCAGTGCTGCAGGGGGGCGACGCCGCATTCAGCATAGGTCTCAGAATGGATCGGACGGCGGTCAGGACTGGCTTGGATCAGCTCGAACGCGTCGACCCGTCCGTCCTTCACCTCGGCCGAAATCACTTCGCCCGGCAAGGCGCCCGGCACGAAGACGAAGCCCTTGGGCGTTTCGGCGATCCCATCGCCCTGGTGGCCCATGCGGGCGATGGTCAGCGTTTGCGTCATGGCGCGGCTTCTACCCGGTTCCGCGCCGAATCTGAAACCTGAACGAAGATGAACGGACCGATCAAAAGCCGTTCAGCTTCACCCCCCTATTTCTGGATGCAACAGACAGCGCAGCGAAGCCGTTCAGCTTCGGGATCTGTCACAGGAATACGAACGATGATCGCTCATCTGTCCAAGAAGGCATCCGCCGCCGCTGTCGCCGCCCTCGCTGTGGCCGGTTCGCTCATGGTTCCAGGCGTCGTCAGCGCCCAGACCTATGGCTACGGCTACCCGCCCGCCTACAACACCTATGGTTCGCAGGGTCGCTACAATGACCCCTGCGTCGGCGACCAGCGGAACCGCACGACGACCGGCGGCGTGCTCGGCGCCACCATTGGCGCCGTGGCCGGCTCGCAGTTGGCGGCGCGCGGCCGTCGCACCGAAGGCAGCGTCCTGGGCGGCGTGCTCGGCGCCGCCATCGGCGCCGGCGTAGGCAACAGCTCCGCCAACTGCGACAGCCGCTATCGCTCGAACTCCAACTACGGTTACAACCAGTCCTACGGCGGGTCCTATGTCCCGCCGGCCTACGGCTACGATAACTCGGGATATGATCGTCGCTACGACGACGGCTACGGCCGCGATTACCGCGAGTACAACGACGACTACGACCGCGGCTACACCCAGCCTGCGCCGGACTATCGCTATCAGAACAACAACGACGAATGCCGCCTCGCCGAGAGCGTCATCCGTCTGCCCGACGGTCGCAGCGAGACGCGCTACGTGCGCACCTGCCCCGACCAGAACGGCCGCTATCGCGTCGTGGATTAAGTTTCAGCCCCCCTGTCGATCCACGACGTGAAGAGGGCCGCCGGTTATCCGGCGGCCCTCTATAATTTCAGGGTCAGGTTCGTTTGGCCCACATCAGGAACTCGACGTTGCCGTCGCCGCCCGTGATCGGGCTTTCCGCCGTTTCCTGCACGGACCAGCCAACGCTTTCCAGCCAGGTCCGCACGCCCTCGACCGCCGCTGTATGGGCCTCGGGGTCCTTGACCACGCCCTTCTTGCCGGCATCCTTGGGCCCAGCTCCCTCGAACTGCGGTTTGACCAGGGTGATCAGGTCCGCGTCCGGCGCCGCCAGTTCAAGCACCGCCGGCAGCACCTTCGACAGACCGATGAAGCTGGCGTCGCAGACGATCAGCGACGGCGCCTCGGGGATGATATCAGGCGTCAGCTCGCGCGCGTCCGTCCGTTCCAGATTGACCACGCGCGGATCGGCGGCGACCTTCGGGTGCATCTGACCGAAGCCGACGTCCACGGCGAAGACCTTGGCCGCGCCGCGATCCAGGCAAACTTCGGTAAAGCCGCCGGTCGAGGCGCCGACGTCCAGAACCGTCCGCCCGTCGACCACGACCGGCCACAGGTCCAGCGCTCGTTCCAGCTTCAGCGCCCCGCGCCCGACCCAACGGTGGGCGGCGGCATAGCCAATCTCGGCGTCCTCATTGACCGCCTGTGAGGCCGCCTTGGCGGGTGCGCCGTTCACGGTGACGCCGCCCGCCTCGACGGCGGCCTTGGCCTTGGCCCGGCTTTCGGCCAGGCCGCGCGTGACCAGAAGCTGATCCAAACGGACCGTCCTCACGCTCCGGCCATCGCATCCAGACGCGCCAGGGCGGCCTGCAGCTTGACCTTGCCCTCTTCGGCCTCGGCCAGCTTGGCGCGCTGTTCGTCCACGACTTCCGGCGCAGCGCGCGACACGAAGTTGGGGTTGCCCAGCTTCTTGTTCACGTGGCCGATGTCGCTCTCGAAGACCGCGATCTCCTTCTCCAGGCGCGCGCGTTCGGCAGTCAGGTCGATGATCCCAGCCAGCGACAGCGCCGCCGTCGTGCCGCCCGAGACGAAGGTCACGGCTCCTGCTGGCGCGCTCTCAACGGAGTTGATCTCCGACACGCGGCCCAGGGTCAGCAGCAGGTCGCGATGACGCGCGATGCGCTCGGCCGTCACGGCGTCAGGCGCGACGAAGGCCAGCGGCGGCTTGGCCGACGGCGGCACGTTCATCTCGGCCCGCAAGGCGCGGATTTCACCAACGAAATCGACCAACCAACCGATCTCGGCCTCAGCCGAGGCGTCGATGAAGGCGTCCGGCAACACCGGCCATTCAGCGCCCATCAGCAAGCCTTCACGCGCCGGACCTTCCCTGCCCAGTTCGGCCCACAGCTCCTCGGTGATGTAGGGCATGACCGGATGCAGCAGCTTCAGCGTCTGGTCGATGGTCCAGGCGGTCATGGCCCGCGTCTCGGCCTTGGCGGCTTCATCGGCGCCGTTGAACACCGGCTTGGCCAGCTCCAGATACCAGTCGCAGAAGACGTTCCAGACAAAACGGTACAGACCACTGGCGGCGTCGTCGAAACGCCCGCCCTCGATGGCTTCCGACACGGCGCGCTCGGCCTTGGTCAGTTCGCCACGGATCCAGCGGTTGATGGTCTGCTCGACGGTGGCGGGATCAAAGCCCTCCACGCGCTTGGCCTCGTTCATCTGGCTGAAGCGCGCGGCGTTCCATAGCTTGGTGCCAAAATTGCGATAACCTTCAATGCGCTGCTTCGACAGCTTGATGTCGCGCGTGCCCGACAGGATGGCCATGGTGAAGCGCAGCGGGTCGGCGCCCAGCTCGTCGATGATGCCGAGCGGATCGATGACGTTGCCCTTGGACTTCGACATCTTCTGGCCCTTCTCGTCGCGGACCAGACCATTGATGATGACGCGCTTGAACGGCACTTCGCCGTCCATGAAGTGCAGGCCCATCATCATCATCCGAGCGACCCAGAAGAAGATGATGTCCGCCGCCGTCACCAGATCGCTGGTCGGATAGAAGCGTTCCAGATCCTCGGTCTTCTCCGGCCAGCCCATGGTCGAGAAGGGCCACAGGGCCGAGCTGAACCAGGTGTCCAGAACGTCCTCGTCCTGCGTCAGCACGACCTCGGAATCATAGTCGGCCAGCGCCTGTTCGCGGGCGTCCTCTTCCGTCTCGGCGACGTAGATCTCGCCGTTCGGGCCGTACCAGGCTGGAATGCGGTGGCCCCACCACAGCTGGCGCGAGATGCACCAGGGCTCGATGTTGCGCAGCCATTCGAAGTAGATCTTCTCATAGCTCTTGGGCTCGAAGACGGTCGCGCCGTCCTCGACCGCCTTCAGCGCCGGCTGGGCCAGGGTGTGGGCGTCAACGTACCACTGGTCCGTCAGCCACGGCTCGATGACCACGCCCGAGCGGTCGCCGTGCGGGACGACGTGCTTGGTCTTCTCGATCTCGCGCAGCCAGTTCTCTTCCTCGGCGCGAGCGACGATGGCCTTGCGCGCGGCGAAGCGGTCCAGACCGACCAGATCGGCGGGGATCTCCGGCACGTCCTCGTTGGTGATGCGCGCAAAGGCGTCCATCACGTTCAGCGCAGCCAGACCGGCGCGCTTGCCGACGCCGAAGTCGTTGAAATCATGCGCCGGGGTGATCTTCACCGCGCCCGAGCCCTTGGTCGGATCGGCGTAGTCGTCGGCGACGATGGGGATACGACGGCCCGTGATCGGCAGGATCACTTCCTTGCCGACCAGACCCTTATAGCGCTCATCCTCAGGGTGAACCGCGATCCCGGTGTCGCCCAGCATGGTTTCAGGGCGCGTCGTGGCGACAACGATAAAATCGCGCGTCTCGAACTCGATCGCCTTGCCGTCCTCGTCGAAGGCGACCGGATGCTCATTGGTGAAGCCGTCGGCCAGCGGATAGGCGAAGTGCCAGTAGTGGCCGTCCTGGTCGCGCTGTTCGACCTCCAGGTCGGAAATAGCGGTCTGGAAATGCGGGTCCCAGTTCACCAGTCGCTTGTCGCGATAGATCAAGCCGTCCTGATGCAGCTTGACGAAAACCTTGCGAACGGCAGCGTTCAACCCCTCGTCCAGGGTGAAGCGTTCGCGTGACCAGTCGCAGGACGAGCCCAGGCGACGCAGCTGGCGCACGATGGTGCCGCCGGACTCGGCCTTCCATTCCCAAACCTTGTCGACAAAGGCGTCGCGACCCATGTCGCGGCGGCCGATATTGCCGGCGGCGGCCAGTTGGCGCTCAACCACCATCTGTGTGGCGATGCCCGCGTGGTCGGTGCCTGGCAGCCACAGCACGGCCTTGCCCTTCATCCGGTGATAGCGGGCCAGGATGTCCTGAAGTGTATTGTTCAGCGCGTGGCCGATGTGCAGCGAGCCCGTCACGTTCGGCGGGGGAATGACGATCGAATAGGCGTCTGCGGCGCCGTCCGTGGCCTTGGCGGCGCGCGGGGCGAACAGGCCGCTCTCTTCCCACTGGGCGTAGAGGCGCGGTTCGGCCGCCTGGGGTTCGAAAGTCTTCTCGAGCATTGTTTTCTCTTTAGGTCCCTACCGCTCCGCACGCGGTGCGTCGCTGCATGAGGGGTGGGTTTCTTGAAATGCGAAAGGGCGGCCCCGCCGGAGCCGCCCTCAATGACTTAGTGTCTGGTGAAGCGAAGGGCTAGCCGGCGTTGCGGGCGATGCGTTCTACTTCCTTGCGTACCTGGGTCTCGACGATAGCCGGCAGGTTGGCGTCCAGCCAATCCTTCAGCATCGGACGCAGCATGGATTGAACCATGGCCTCGACCGTATTGCCGCTGACGAAAGGCATGTCCTGCGCTGCGGCGACGGGCGCTTCCGGCTTCTGGAAGGTGGCGGCCAGGCCGGCGAAGGCCGAGGCGGCGCTGGCGGCGGCGCTTTCACCGACCAGGGAATCATAGTCTGGCGCAGCGGCAGGCGCAGGCGTCGGCTCAGGCTGGACAGCGGGGAACGGCGCTACGTCGGCCACGTCCAGATCACCGATCGACTCAGTTGCTGGCGCTTCGTAACGCTCGGTCAGTTCCAGCACCTCGTCCTCGACGGGCGCCGGTTCTTCAACCAAAGGCGCAGCCTCGGCCACGGGCTCCGGCGCCAGCTCGGCGACCGGCTCCGGCGCAGCGGCGGTTTCAGCCGGGGCGTCGTCTTCAGAGATGATCCGGCGAATCGACGCCAGAATCTCTTCCATCGTCGGTTCTTGGGCGGTCTGGTCGGTCATGGCAGAACCTTGGGCGAGCGGGGCTGAACCTGGTGGGACCGCCGACAGGCGCCGGGCGGCGCGCGACGATCAGGGCCGGACAAACAGACTCGCCCTCCCCTTACCTCTGTCGTCGCACCAACGCCCGTCGGAATCAACGAGCGTTTTTACCTGTCAGGCTAATCCCCGGCTCAATTGCTGGGGGCGGTGCGGACGATTTCGCTCTTCAGCTGGGTGTCGATCGGCGCGTCCTCGACGTCGGCGGCCGGCGTGATCGTCGGCGAAGCGACGCGATCCAGCGTCTCGACCACGCCATCCCACGGCAGACCGCTGCGGTTGCGCACGGCGTTGTAGTTGTCCTCGGCGTCATAGGCGTCGATCGACGCATCCAGATTCGGTCCGCCCAGACGGCCCATGGCGGCCAGCAGTTGGGCCTGGGCCACGTACTGATTGCGATGGGCGCTGGCCAGGGTCACCTGGGCCGAGCGCAGTTCCAGCTCCTGGTTCAGCACGTCGAGCGTGGTGCGCAGGCCGACCTGGGCTTCCTGACGCACGCCCTCGGCGGCCACCGAGGCGGCGCGAACGGCTTGCTCGCCGGCCAACAGGGTCGACTTGGCGGCGACGGTCTGGGCATAGGCCGAGCTGACGCTCTGCAACACGCCGCGACGCTCGCCCTCGACGGTGATCTGGGCGGCGTTGGCGCGCTCCAGCGCCTGGGCCACCCGCGAACGCGTCAGACCGCCAGTGAACAGCGGCACGGAAACAGAGGCCCCGGCGGTAAAGGCCGTGCGATCCGTCAGATCAAAGCCGGACAGGTCGTTGGCCGTGCCGCCGTAAGAGGCCGACAGGCGCGCCGACGGCAGATATTCAGACCGCGCCGCCGCCACATTGGCCTCGGCGGCTTGCAGGGCATAGCTCGCTGCCAACACGCCCGGATTCTCGACCAGGGCCACGTCCAGGGCGGCGTCGAAATCATTCGGCAGGCCCGGCAGGACCGGCAGCGCAGCCATATTGGCGGGCGCCTGGCCGACCACGGCGGCATAGGCCGCGCGCGACACCGACAGTTGCGCCTGGGCGTTGGCCAGATCGGCGTCCGACTGGGCCAGACGGGCTTCCGACTGGGCCACGTCGGTGCGAGTGATCTCGCCCACTTCGAAGCGAGCGTTGGATTCATCCAACTGGCGACGCAGGACGGTGATGTTCTCCTGGCGGATGCGCAGGATTTCCATGTCGCGCACCACGTCGGCATAGGCTTGGATGACCGAGGTCATCACCTGCTGCTCGACCTCGCGCAGGTTTTCGCGGCCGGCGCGGACATTGGCTTCGGCGGCGTCGATGCCGCGCGCGGTGCGGCCCGCCGTCCAGATGTTTTGCGACAGGCTGATGCTGGCGGTAGCGCCATCGCTTTCCACCACGCCCAGGGCGTCCGTGTCCACGCGGCTGTAATCAACGCCAGCCGAAGCGCTGATCGTAGGGCGCAGGCCTGAGCGGGCCTGGACGATGGTCTCATCCAGGGCGCGCTGGTTGGCGCGCTGAGCCAGCAGCGTGGGATTGGTGCGATAGGCCAGGCCGATCGCTTCCTGCAGGGTCTCGGCCCCGGCCGGAGCCGCGCCGGCTCCCATGGCGAGGGTGATCAAAGCGACCGAAGCCAGCGCGCGCGAGCGTTTCAACATGAACCTATTCCTGCCTGACGCCCCCGACGGCGCGCCCCGTAATGCCTGAATGGCGTAGTTGGAGGCTCTGCCCGCCCTGCGCCAGTTAAGTTTTTTTCACGCAGCCAGCGCGCGTCTCCGTCGCGCCGCCCTCATGCTTAAAGCGCGAAGGCCGGAGCGGGAATCAGTTCCGTCAGAACCGGCGGGGCGCAGTCGAACAGTTCACGACGCGACACGCCTTCGCGACCGCGCACATAGAGGACGGCCTTGCCGATCGGACCGGCGCGCTCGACCACGGCCAGACGGCCGCCGGGACGCAGGGCCGCGATCCACGATTCGGGACGCACCGGCACAGCGGCCTCGCTGACGATCAGGTCATAGCCCTCGCCGTGCGGCTGGTTCAGCGGCGCGACCACGGTCGAAACACCTTCGTCGGCCAGGGCGGCGCCCGTCACCTCGAACACGGCGGCGTCCGATTCCTGGGCCGTGACCGTCAGGCCCATGCGCGCCAGAACGGCGGCGGCGTAGGGACCGGCCAGGGCCAGGGCCGTTTCGCCCGCACGGGCGTCCAGCGCCTGCATCAGCTTGCCCAGGTCGCGCGGCAACATCAGGCGACGATCCGCGGCGATTTCAGGCTCAATGTCGGCATAGGCCGAGAAGGCGCGGTCGGCGGCGCAGAATCGCTCGCGCTCGACAGCGCCGAAAGCAGCCTGCAGGTCGCGGTCCGTGACGTCGTTCACCCGGACTTGCGAGTCCAGCATGACCTTGCGTGCAGCGGCGAAATCCATGGTTCCAGGGTCCTTAGGGTCGGCGTAAGCGAAAAATCTGCGGCGCTTATAGGTCCGCGCGTTGCAGCCGACAATCCGATCTGATAGCTGACGCCCCTCGCGATGGTTCGGGTCACTCATTTGGGTGACGCGATGGCCTGATGGCGGAGTGGTGACGCAGAGGACTGCAAATCCTTGCACCCGGGTTCGATTCCCGGTCAGGCCTCCATCGCGAGCTAATCTTACAATCCACTCCCTCCCCGCCCTGGGGCGCTAAAGCGCCCTAGTCGTCAGGTGATGCAGCGCCACGGCGCTGGTCGTCGCGACATTCAGGGAATCAAAGCCCCCCGACATGCGGATCGCCAGCGGTCGGCAGCGCGCGATCACTTCAGCCGACAGGCCCGGCCCCTCCGATCCCAACAGAATCGCTGTGCGCGGCGCGGGGTTCAGTTCGGACAGGGTCTCGACCGCCGACGGTGTCAGGGCCAAAACTTGGAATCCGCGCGCCTCCAGCGCCTCGACCATGACGTCCGCCGTCACGCCCTCGACAAAGGGCGTCCGCAACGCCGCCCCGACCGAAACCCGGATCGCCTTGCGATAAAAGGGATCGCAGCAGGTCGCGTCCAACAGCAGCCCAGCCGCCCCGAACGCCGCCGCATTGCGAAACAGGCCGCCCATATTGTCGTGGTTGCCGATGCCGCAGGCCCCGACCACCACGGCGCGTTCCGGCAACCCGTCCAGAAAGGCCGCAAGACCTAGCGGCTCCGGCTTGCGACCGAGCGCCAGAATGCCCCGATGCAGATGAAACCCCGCGATCCCATCCAGCACGTCCTGCGGCGCGGTATGAACCGGCACGTCCTCCGGCAGGCGTTCTAGAATGTCGCGCAGCGCCTCCAACCGTTTCTCCGCGATCAGGACCGCTACCGGGGCGCAACGCGACGCCCCCGACGCCAGCACGCGCAGCACCACCTCCCCTTCCGCCACGAACAGACCCTGACGGCCGGTCAGGTCGCGCTCCTTCACATCTTTAAAGGCGGAAATTCGAAGATCGGCGGCATCGGAAACGGGGATCAAATTCATGTCCGACCTTCTAGCGCACGCCGCTGAAAAGATTTCGGCGTTTTCTGCAATTTGCCCGTTGCATGAATCAAAAAGGCGTTGCTATACAGCGGCCTCCCCCGAGGGGACGTTCCGCGGTAGCTCAGTGGTAGAGCAGCCGACTGTTAATCGGCTGGTCGTAGGTTCGAATCCTACCCGCGGAGCCACTCGGGGGCATTAAGCCCAAACAAGCTTAACTTCGCCCCGGTGGCCCTCCCCTCATTTCATTTGTTCGTTTCGCGTGGCGGGTTTTGCAGCCGTCGGCAGCACGCGATCGTCCATGTTACGCTGGAGCACGGGCGCTGCGCCGCCCTGGCCTGATCGAAGGAAGACATGGCGCGACCATCACGGATTTCGACGCGGCTTTCCGCCGCCAACCTGGTCCACCTCGGCGCGCCGCGCCTAGCGGAACTCCTGATCGAAGCCGGAAATGCCAACGCCAACTTCAAACGCCGACTTCGGCTTGAGCTCGCGGCAGAAGCCGGGCCCGCGCTCTTGGCCTTGGAAATCGACAAGCGGCTGACGGCGCTCGCCGCCGCTCGAACACGCGTCTCATGGCGCAAGCGGGGCGAGTTGATCGATGATCTACAGGCCCACCGGCGCATGATCAGCGACCGCTTGGCGCCGGACGCCCCGGCCGAAGCCCTGGCCGCCCTTGTCCGCTGGTTCGACCTCTATCCCGGCCTCGCCCCCCGCGTGAAAGACGCCAAGGGCGAGTTGGCCGCGACCTTCGAAGGCGCCGCGCCCGACCTGTTCGCCCTCGCCGAAACAGCGCCCTCGAACGCCGTGCGCGAGCTTGCCGACGCCCTGCGCCGCCGCCCGGTCGATTACGGCCGCTGGATCGCCGCCGCCGGCGATGCGGTCCGGCCTGGCCTCGCCCGTCAACTGCTCGACAGCCTCGACGCCGCGAGCATCAACACCCCCACCGGACGCCATCTGGTGCGCAACCTGGCCGACCGCGCCCAGGACCTCAATCTCTGGCTGTCCTTCGTTACCCCCGAGCAAGCCAGAGCGCCCGACACAGCCGCCGACATCGCGCGGCGCCTTCTCGTCGCCGGCCGCACCTCCGAGGCCCGCGCCGCTCTCGAGGCAGCGCTCTCGCCCGCCCCCGTCGCCCAACGCGGAACCTTGGCGCCGCTCGCGGACCGCGCTCCTCGACTGACATCAGCATGGGAAGCTGCTTCCATCGACGTGCTGGACGCCGAGGGTCGGCGCGAGGAAGCTCAGGCCCTGCGTTGGGGCCTGTTCGAGCGCGACCTGGCGGCCCAGCCCCTGCGTGACTATCTGGCCCGCCTGCCCGACTTCGACGACGTCGAGGCCCTCGACCGAGCCTTCGCCCACGCCGCAGTCCATCCCGATTTCGAGGCGGCCATGCGTCTGCTCATGGACTGGCCCGCGCACCGCGAAGCGGCCAAACTGGTGCTGGCGCGCCCCAAGGACGCCCGCAGGCTCAGGGCCAACGCGGCCGACTGGGCCTCTCGCCTGGCCCAACGCCACCCGGAAGCCGCCGACATCCTGACAGGCTAGGCCCCGACTCTATGCTTGCGGCGGCAGGGTCCAGAACACCCGATCGCCGGGTTTGAGGCCCGACAGGACCTCCGCGCCATCTGGCCCGACCCGTCCCAGCCCGATCGCACGACGCCGGGGCTGAGTTTCGCCCGGCGATTGCGCCATCACCCAGGCTTGCGGCGCAGCCCCCTGGACCGCCAGGGGCGGCACCGTCATCGCCGATGGGTTTTCATAGGCGACGACTGCGATATTGGCGGTCATTCCGATGCGCACATTGCGAGCATCAGCATCGGATAGCGGGTCCAGACGGATGCGCGCCGAAAAACTGGCCTTGCCTGTTCCGGCCGCAGCATCGGCCTCTCCAGCCACCCCCGTCACGACGCCGTTCAACGACGCTCCGCTGAAGCCAGGCCCCGTCACCACGGCCTTCTGGCCAGGCGTAACCGCGTTCAGATCTGCCTCATCCAGGGTAAAGACCACATCCAGGCCGCCTGTGCTGGCGATAACGCCCAGCAACTGCCCCTTCGAAACACGTCCTCCCGCATGGACGCCCTGATCACTCTTCTCTCCCCCCTTGTCAGGCCGCACAAGAATCCCGGCCTCAGCCGCGCGAACGAAAGCCCCCGCGGCGGCGCCGGCCGACGCATAGCGCGAACGCGCCACCTCCCGCTGCAAGAGAGCAATACGGCGGTCGCTGCCCTGACCACGTCGCGCGGTTTCACCTTGCTCTTCACGCGCCACGGTCAGGCTGGTCTGGCGCTGCCGAAGCTGCTGCAGCAGGCCATCGTACTCGCTGCGCGGCACAAGGCCGCGATCCAGCAAGGCCTTGGTCTCCACAAGTTTCACTTCCAGATCATTCAGTTCGTCTTCAGCCACGATCACGGCGCGAGAGGCGCGGCGCATTTCCGGTCCCTGCCCCCAGTTCTCCATCCTGATCGCCTCTTCCTCGGCCTTCAGCCAGGCGCTCTCAGCTTCGGCTCGGCTGCGATCGACGTCAGCAGGGTCCAGTTCGATCAACACCTGCCCCGCCTCGACCTGATCGCCGTAGGCAAAGGGCACCCTCAGAGCCACGGCGTCGAAGGGCGCAATCAGGTCAATCCGATCCCCGGGGGCGATCCGCCCCGTAAAGTTCGCTGACACGACAAAGGGCGCCCGCTGCACCACCACGCTCTGTTCGGTCGGCTCGTCCTCGCCCGCCTTGCCGCCCGCCCGCGTCATGCCCAGCAGCAAGCCTCCGCCGAGGACAACAACAAGTCCGGCATAAAGCCACCGTCGTGACGGCACGCGACCTAGTCGTTCAAGGAAATGCGCCATGTCTCAAGCGTGCTCCCAATTTGTTGGTCCAGCGCCGTCAGCGCATTGAGATAGGCGATATTGGCCGATAGCTGCTGAGCGTCAGCCGCTCGCAGATCAGCCTGCAAGGACAGAACCTCAAAATTCGAGGCCCGACCGAAGCGCAGTCGCTCCTGACCGATTTCAAGCGCCCGTTCGGACAGGGCCCGCGCGCGCCGTGCCGCCTCCACTTGACGCCAACTGGCCTCGACCGACTGGACCGCCTCCAGGACCTGACTTTCCACCGACTGCTTCAGTTCTTCAAAGGCCAGCTCAGCGGTCTGCATCCCGGTCTCGGCCGCGAGCCAACTCTGTCGTCTGGACAGATCGCCTATTGGAATGTTCAGCCGCAGCCCAACTGTCGTGTCGGTTTCCCGAAAGCCATCGTAAAAGCGTGGACCATCATCGCGCGTCGCCGAGGCTACCAGGGACACATCCCAAAGCCGTTGATTGCGCGCCACAATCATGGACTGACGCATCTGCTCCAGCGACTTACGCTGCGCCAGGAGGTCGATGCGCGAGGCAAACGCCGTATCCATGGCGCTCTCCAGGTCAACCTCGACCCGCCCCGCCGTCGCTGGCTCGACAGCCACGACATTGGTGCGGGAGGCTAGGGCCAGAAGCTGCAATAGCCCGAGTTGGGCCGAAACCACCTGCTGTCGCGCTTGCAGCACGGCGACCTCCTGATTGGCCACGCCGGACTCGGTCTGGACGATATCCGACTCGGCCATGCGGCCCGCCTCGATCAAGGCCCGGTTGGTCTCCAGCAGGGCTCGCGTGCGCGCCAGCGACTCTTCCGCAAGCCTGACCTGCTCCTGCGCCTGGATCAGGCCCCGATAGGAGATGATGACGGAACTGACGGTCCCGGCGACCGTCGCCTCCAACTGCAAACGATTGATCTCTTCCTGTAGGCGGGCGATGCGAACGGGGGCCATGTTGACGGCCACCCCAGCCCCCCGGAGCAGAGGTTGGTTCAGACTGATCCCCGCCGTTTCATATTCCGAACCGCCGCCCTTCAAAGGGTCTGCGCGCGCCCAGACGAACTCGATCACTCCCCCCAAAGGCGTGCGCCAGGTCGCCGAAGGGCTGATGACCGTCTCGCCGCGGGTCTCGTCGTCCCGGCGGCGCTGCACCACTTCGACGCCGATCTCGCCTCGCGGCACGAAAGCACGTTTGGCCACACGCAAGTCGAAACGCTCAACTACCCGCTGCAGATAGGCAGATCGAATGCCTCGGTTATAGCGCAAGGCCAGGGCGACGGCCTCGTCTAGCGTCAGCTCCAGCGGCACGCCGGCCGGAACGGGCGTGACAGGGGGCACCCTCACAGGTGAAATCGGACTGGGCGTCGCCTGCGACCGAGCGTCCGTTGCCGCAAACGCCAGAATACTCGACGCGCCCAGACACAACAGAACTCTAATCCCCACGTAGAGCCTCGATCGGTTGAATGCGCGACGCCGCAATGGCGGGGTAGAGGCCAAAGACCAGCCCCACCACGACCGCTACGCCCGCCCCCAGGAATAGAACGGCCCAGCTGACGGCGAAGTCAAACGGGGTGAACAAGGTGACCAGCCAGGTCAACGCCAATCCCAACACGTCCCCCAGCAGCCCGCCGCCCAACGCTAGAATGCCGGCTTCGATGAGGAACATCATGCGGATCTCGCCTGGCGTGGCGCCGATCGCCGCCCTAAGCCCGATTTCACGCCGCCGTTCCATCACCGCCATCAGCATGACGTTCATAACCCCGACGCCGCCAACCAGCAGAGAAATCGAGCCGATAGCAACCAGCACGCCGCTCAGCATGGCCATTTGCTTTTTCATCGCCTCGATCATGGCCTTGGCGTCCTGAACCTGCACCGATGCATCGGGCGTCGAAAGCGCCGTGGTATAGCGAGCCACAGCAGCGCTCGTGTCCACGTCGGGCTTCAACCTGATCAGGGCTCCGCTCGCACCGTCATTGGGCATGATCCGCCGCGCGCAACCCAGAGGGATCAAAGCGGTATTGTCATAGTCGAGCGGACTGAGCGCCTGCAGAGGGACGGGCTCCAGCACGCCGACAACTGTGAACCCGTATCCGCCTATATAGACCAGCCCCCCCGGCCCTGCCGCCGCGCCGGGAGCCGATAGCCCCTGGGCCAATTTCTGGCCAAGAACCGTCACCCCAACGCAATCATCGATCTCGCGCAACAACCTGCCTTCAGCGGCCGACAAGCCCAGAACAGAGTTCATCACCGGTGTCACCGCTCCGGCCTGAGCGATCTGAACCTGGGGACCCATGCTGATGCTGGCCGCCAGGGAAGCGAAGGGCGCAACCAGAACAGCATCAGGATCTTCATCGACCAAGGCCGTCAGATCACCGACGGCTAAGGCGTCATCATCACCGCCCTGAACCCGAACCAGCAGCATATCCACGCCGGTCTGTCGAAAGTTTTCCAGGGCCGCAGCCTGGGCGATGTGGGCGACGTTCAATAGCGCAACAATGGCCGCAGAACCGATCACGACCCCAAGAAGAGCCAATACCGAACGCCGGCCCTGACCCCGCAGATTGGCGAAGGCCTCCAACGCCAGTTCCGGCAAGCGTACGCCTTCGTGGCCCATCACACGCCCCGCTCGGGAAGCACACGACCGTCCCGAATTTCTATAAGCATGTCGCAGAGACTGGCTGCTTCTCGATCATGCGTCACCATGAGGATGGTCACGCCCAAATCACGGCTGAGCCCCCTTAACAGGGCCAACACCTGGGCGCTGGTCGTGCTGTCCAGATTGCCCGTCGGCTCGTCAGCTAGGACCAACTTTGGCTCGCCGACCAGGGCGCGGGCGATCGCTACACGCTGCCTCTGACCGCCCGACATTTGCTCAGGCCTGTGGTAGGCGCGGTCAGCCAGACCGACCCGCTCCAGCATGGCTAGAGACCGAGCCCGGCGTTCAACACGGCCAACGCCACGATGAAGCAAGGGTAGGCTAACGTTCTCCCAGGCCGACAACCTCGGCAACAGATGAAACGACTGAAAAACGAAGCCGATCAACCTATTCCGGAGACGCGCCGCCTCGCTCGGCCCCAAATCGCCGATCAACAGACCGTCCAGAAATATCTGCCCGCTGTCGGGCCGATCCAGAAGTCCGATCAGGTTCATCAACGTGCTCTTTCCGGACCCGGACGGGCCGACCAGAGCGGCGAAACACCCTGCAGACACGCGAAAACTCACGCCCTCGAGAACCGTTATCGAGGCGTGTTCCGAATAGGTTTTACTAACGCCGTCGAGAGTAATCAAAGACACCCCGCCGCCAGGGGGAGGCAAATGGCCGTCAGAAACCCGGAGGTTTCTGACGGCCAAACAGGATTAGCTGATGGTCCGGGCTGCGCTGATGATCACGCCACCAGAAACAAGCGTGCAGCTGGGATCGCCAGCGTTGACCGCCGGAAGCACGTTGTTGTTGAACGTCGCCTTACTGGTGGCGTTATCCCAGTCGACCAGGACTTCGCCGTAGCAGGGCTTGTTCAGGACGGTATTGGCGCCGACCTTCAGATAGATCTTGTTGGTCTGGCCCGGCGCCACGCGGAAGCTCCAGGCGCCATAGGGCTGAACCAGGCCCAGAGGCCCACAGAGACCGAAGGTGCCGCTCGGGAAGCTGCGCGAAGTGATCGTGCCGGCGGTCGAAGTATTGGTTCCAGCAGCTGAAATGGTGCAGTTGGCAGTCGTTGACTGCTGCATGACAGCGCTACCGGAAATAGTAAACGAGCCGGTCGGGCTGATGGTTTGGGCATTGACGCCAGTCGCAGCAAGAACAGCGGCAGCAGCAAAATATACGGAAGCGAACTTTTTCATCGTATTTCCTCCCAATTCAAGACCCCCACATCAGAGATCTATAACTACAATCAACACCTCAAGGTTGTGAGTCAACAACTTTGAATTGAAATTCATCAGAATTTCTTGCTGACGGAGAATGCGATCAGACGAGGGTCCAGAGTGAACACGTTGGTTGTCAGACCCGTATCGTCGCTATTAGTGAAAGCATCGGTGATTGGCGTGTTATCGAACACGTTCTTCACGTAGAGCTGCATCGTTAGCCCACTCGAGGCATTTTCGACAGTCACAGAAATATTGGTGTTATCCCACGACTTCAACTTGTCGTATTCCGTATTGTAAATTCTGAAATAACTCTCCCCCTGCCAGTAATAATCCGCCCGCAAGGTGACGTCCCATCCGCCCACAGGAATGGTGTATTGCGTTCCGATATTGGCCGTCCAGTTGGGCGAGTTCGGCATCTCGTTGCCGCTGAGGTCGGCGTCGAAACCGCGACCGAAGTTCGGAGCCTCGGTCAGGGCGTCATAGGTGAAGCCGAAGAAGGCCCACATCGGCAACAGGGAGGGATAGTCCGGGTTGAACGTGCCATACCGGGCTGACCCGGAACACAAGGCCTGAAGCGCCAGGCCCGTCGTCGCCGAGTCATATCCAGCGCCAATGATCGTCTCAACGTGCTTGGTCGGCGCAATACAATTAGAGGGCACCTGAACCCAGGGCCGCAGCAGGGTCCAATCCTCATTGCCCTGCGTCCGGTTCATCACGTCGATGGATTTTTCTCCATCCGCAACGCGCGTGTTCAGATAGCCGACATTGGCGTCAATCCGCCAGGCGGGCGTGGGGTAGAAAGCGCCCTCCAGTTCAACCCCCCAGATCCTGGCGTCGAAATTCTCGTTCAGCGAGATGCGATCGACGATCTGGGAGACTTGATAGTCCTTGTAGTCGTAATAGAAGGCCGTCGCATTCAGGCGCAGAGCCCCGTCCATGAAGGTGTTCTTGGCGCCGATCTCGAAAGCATTGACGTATTCAGGAGAAAACTCCGACGCTAGGGGCTGATACTGAATCACGACCGGATTGATATCGACCCGCGGCGGATTGGTGCCGCCTCCCTTGTAGCCCCTGGAATAGGAGGCGTAGATCAGGGTGTCGTCCGAGAAGGACAGGTCAGGCTTCCAATCCACCACCAGTCGACCCGTCAAGGCGTCCCAGCCCTGCTTCACATCAGGGAGAGCCGGATAGCCGCGATTGACATAGCCGCCCGATGAAATCCCTGGCTCGCCCGTCGGAGAGGCGCCCAGAAGCAATTGGCTGGGATAGGGAGTCGTGGTCTTGCGGTCATCAGTGTAGCGAAGCCCCGCCGTGACGCGCACATCGTCGCTCACATCCCAATACAACTCACCGAATACGCCCAGCGACTGGGTCCTGACCACGTTCCGGCTACGGAAATAGTTGTGACCATCGCCAGCCAGATCGGACAGAGGCGAATAGTCTACATAGACGCACTCGCGCCAGGTCGGAGCCGCCGGATCGCCACAAGGTATCGTGTCGAGCGTGGGAGCCGCACTCAGTTTCTGATTGTAAAAATATTCCGCGATAAAGGAAAACAGATTATTGAATACGTAGTAGTTATCTTCAGATTTGAAATCCAGATAATTGGCGCCGATGCTAAAATTAACCGGACCATCCCAAGACGATTGAAGCCTGAACTCCTGGGTAAACTGGCTATTTTCCGAAGAACTAACATCAACAGACAGAAGCGAGGAATGGGCGCCAAGTTGCGGGTCCGTGTACACGCCGCCGGGAGCCGCGGGGCTCGGAGCAATTGGGCCGCCGAAGAATTCGTAATAAACTGCCGAAGAGTCGTTGAAAACATCATTACTTACATAACGACTATAGTCCTGCGTCGAGTAATACGAGTCCTTGGCATAAGCGGTCTGAGAATAAAACTTCAAACCATCTGATATATCGAATTCAAGATTCAACTGAACGAAATCATTTTTCGCTCGAAACTTCGGATCATATGACGTCGCGATCTCGCGCAGATCGCGAGACTGAACCATGCCCGCATAGGGGTCCACCGTGTATTTGAACGCGGGTACGAGGTCGTACACGGTCGGGTCCAAGACGCCGTAATTCATCAGCGCGCCCATGAACAGGTGGGAGAAAGCCCCGCCGTTGGGCGTGCCGTAGGCGGCCTCTTCAAAAATACTGGACGCCATACACCCCTGACTCAGCCGGTTTCGGATGAAGCTGTCGGTAATGGTGGTCGATCCGACCTGGGTCGGACCCTGGTCCTTGGTGCAGAGCTGCTTACCGGTCCGGGCGCGCTGGTCGTCTTCTTCGAAGTGCTCCCAGATCAGATTGGCGCGGAACACGTCGTTCGGCTCCCATGCGGCAGACAGCCGCGTGGAATACAGATCGCGATCGTTCACATCCGTATCGTTGAAGCTGTTGTAATCAAAACCGTCACGCTTGGTCATCGAGGCCGCAGCCCGCACCGCGAAGGTGTCGCCCAGCGGAATATTGACCATCATCTGGCCCCGCACGGAACCATGGTTGCCGGCCTCTGCCTTGAGCATGGAATCGAAGTCGGGCCCCGGCAGATTGGGGATCATATTGACCACGCCGCCGGTGGCGTTGCGTCCATACAGCGTGCCCTGCGGCCCCCGCAGAACCTCGACGCGGTTCACATCCAGGTATTCCTGCTCAAACAGGCGATTTCGGATCAAAGGGGTGTTGTTGAAGCTGACAGCCACAGCCGGATCGCTGCTGGCCGAAATCGCCTTGGTCCCGACCCCGCGGATCGAGAAGTTATACATGCTGAAATTGGACTTGGAGAAGCTGACGTTGGGGATGGCGCGCATCAGTTCCGAGCCGCCCTCGATCTTCAACGCGTCCAGGGTCTCGGCCGAAAAGGCCGAGACCGCGATCGGCACGTCCTGGATCGATTCTTCGCGCTTCTGGGCCGTGACGATGATGTCTCCAACCGTCGTGGCCGCGCCGTCAGGCGCGGTCTGGGCCAGGGCCGGCGTCGCCATGGTCAATGCAAGAATGGATACAGTCGCGGCCAAGCGCGCATGAACGACCAATGCCGTCATCTAAACCCCTCCCCAGGGAGCGCCCCGTTCCCCAACGGGCCGCAAACGTTTCCACGCCGCCAGTTTCGTTCCACTGGCCGGGGCGGCGCCGGCAGCGGTTAGGTCCAGACGATCACGCTACTCACCTATCTGTCAATACATATTGACAAGTATGTTCGTCAAAGAAACTCTCGTTTCTTATTGACAATCATGTTAGTCAAACTTCATTCTTGGACGGGGATGGATATGGACGCGGACATCATCGTAGTGGGCGGCGGACTGGCCGGGCTGGTCGCCGCGAACGAGCTGGTGCAGGTCGGCAAGCGCGTGGCCCTGGTGGATCAGGAGAACCCGGCCAACCTCGGCGGGCAGGCCTTCTGGTCATTCGGCGGCTTGTTTCTGGTCGGCTCCCCTGAACAGCGAAGGCTGGGCGTGCGCGACAGCTTCGATCTGGCCTGGCGCGACTGGCGGGGCAGCGCCGGCTGGGACCGTCTGGACGGGCCCCTGGCCGAGGACGAATGGGCGATCCCATGGGCGCGCGCCTATGTCGAATTCGCTGCGGGCGAGAAGCGCTCATGGCTGAAACAGCACGGGATCAGCCTGACCCCCATGGTCGGCTGGGCCGAGCGCGGCGGCGGGCAGGCCTTCGGCCACGGCAATTCCGTGCCGCGCTTCCATGTGGCCTGGGGCACCGGGACCGGCGTGTCCGAGCCCTTCGCCGACCGGGCGCGACAGGCCGCCAAGGATGGCCGACTGACCTTCCACCACCGTCGCCGGGTCGATCAGCTCCTGGTCGAGAGCGGGCGCGTCACCGGGGTGGCGGGCGCGATCCTGGCGCCGGACGATGCGCCGCGCGGCGCGGCCTCGAACCGCCATGTGGTCGGCGACTTCACCCTGAAGGCGCAAGCCGTCATCCTCGCCTCGGGCGGCATCGGCGGCGACCACGACAAGGTGCGGCGCTTCTGGCCCGAGCGACTGGGCGCACCGCCCAAGGCCATGATCACCGGCGTGCCCGCCTATGTCGACGGGCGGTTGCTGGATATCGCCGACGGCGCCGGGGCGCGGCTCGTGAACCGCGATCGCATGTGGCACTACGTCGAGGGGGTGCAGAACTGGGACCCGATCTGGACCAAACACGCCATCCGCATCCTGCCCGGCCCGTCACCGTTGTGGCTGGATGCGCTCGGGCGGCGACTGCCCTCGCCCGCCCTGCCCGGCCACGACACCATGGCCACTTTGAAGCACCTGCGGACCGCGCCGGATCTGGCCGAGCATGACCACTCCTGGTTCATCGTCACCCAGAAGATCCTTGAGAAGGAGTTCGCGCTGTCGGGGTCTGAGCAGAACCTCGACATCACCGACCGCAAGTGGCTGAAGGTGCTGGCCTCCCGTCTCGGCAAGGGCGCGCCGCCCGCCGTGGACGCCTTCAAGCACAAGGGCGCGGACTTCGTCTTCGCCGACGATCTGGAGACCCTGGTCGCCCGGATGAACGGCCTGACCGAGCGCCCCTTGCTGGACCCGGTCCTGATCCGCCAGCAGGTCGAGGACCGCGACGCCCAGATGGACAATCCCTATTCAAAGGATTTCCAGGTCATGAGCATCCACAACAGCCGCCGCTATCTGGGCGACCGGCTGGCGCGCACGGCGACGCCGCACCGCCTGCTGGACCCCGAGGCCGGGCCGCTGATCGGGGTCCGGCTGCACGTTCTGACGCGCAAGTCCCTGGGCGGGCTTCAAACCGACCTGTCCAGCCAGGTGCTGAAGGCCGACGGGACGCCGTTCGAAGGACTATACGCCGCAGGCGAGGCTGCGGGCTTCGGCGGCGGCGGATTACATGGTTACAATGCGCTGGAAGGCACCTTCCTGGGCGGGTGCATCTTCTCGGGCCGAGCGGCGGGGCGCGCCCTCGCCGGCCGGGTCTGAGGTTTCTCGGGGGAGGAAAAGACCATGGATTCACCTCTGGCCATGATCGGTCTGCCGGTCGCGCTGGGCGTCATCATGTTCGGCCTGGGGCTGGACCTGACGCCTGGCGACTTCGCCCGCATCGGCAAGCGGCCTAAGGCGGTCGCCGTCGCCCTGGCCTGTCAGCTTCTGCTTCTGCCCGCCGTCTGTTTCGGTCTGGTGCTGCTGTTCCGCCTGCCGCCGGTTCTGGCGGTCGGGATGATGCTGCTGGCGGCCTCGCCGGGCGGAACCACGGCCAACCTCTACAGCCACCTGTTTCGGGGCGACGTAGCCCTGAACATCAGCCTGACGGCGATCAACTCGGTCATCGCTGTCCTGACACTGCCCATCATCGTCAACCTGTCGATCGCCTGGTTCCAGCCCGGCGACATGACCGTGGGGCTGCAACTGAAGAAAACCATCGAGGTCTTTATGATCGTACTGGCCCCCGTCTGCCTGGGAATGCTGGTGCGCGGCTTCAAACCCGGCTTCGCCCGCGCCATGGACAAGCCGGTGCGCCTGGCCTCGGTCGTCATCCTGACCCTGGTGATCGCCGGTGCTGTCGTGTCCAACTTCGCCGTGCTGAAGGACGACTTCATCGCCCTGGCCGGCATCGTCGTCAGCTTCTGCGTCCTCAGCCTAGGCATAGGCTTCATCGTCCCGCGCCTGTTCCGCATCAACCGTGAACAATCGATCGCCAGCGCCTTCGAGGTCGGTCTGCACAACGCCACCCTGGCCATCGTCATCGCCCAGTCGGTGCTGATGGTCCCCGACATGTCCCTGCCCGCCGCCGTCTATGGCGTGCTGATGTTCCCACTGGCGGCGCTCTTCGGCCTGCTGATCACGCGCAAGCGCGCGCCCCAGGCGGCGTCGGAAACCGCCTAGACCTCAGCGCAGCTCGCGCCGCAGCACCTTGCCCACCGGCGTCTTGGGCAGGGGCTCGCTGCGGAACTCCACCAGACGGGGCGTCTTGTAGGCGGTCAGCTGCGCCCGGCAGTGGGCGACCAGCATCTCCGTCGTCAGCTCGGGCGAGCGCGGCACGACGACGATCTTGATCCGCTCGCCCTGGACCGGATCAGGCACGCCGACAGCCGCCACCTCCTCGACCAGGGGGTGCGACGCCACCACGTCCTCGATCTCGCCCGGATAGACGTTGAAGCCCGAGACCAGGATCATGTCCTTGATCCGGTCCACCAGCCGCACCCGGCCGTCCGCCTGCATCACGCCCACGTCGCCGGTCGCCAGCCAGCCGTCCGCCGAGATGACCCTGGCCGTCTCATCCGGCCTTTGCCAATAGCCCAGCATGACCTGCGGCCCGCGCACGCACAGCTCGCCCGGCTCATCGACTCCGGCCCAGCTGCCGTCGTCGCGGCGCATCCGCACCTCGGTCGAGGGCACCGGCAGGCCGACCGTGCCGTCAAAGCCCATGGTCTCGGGATGCTCCAGATCGACCCGACCGATGCAGACCACCGGCGAGGTCTCGGTCAGGCCGTAGCCGTCGACTAGGGGCGCGCCCGTCACCGCCTCCCACTCCTCGGCCACCACCTTCTGCGTCGCCATGCCCCCGGCGATGGTCAGCTTCAGGTCCGAGAAGTCGCGATTGCGAAACGCCTCGGTCTTCAACAGGCTGGAGAAGAGGGTGTTCAGCCCCGTCATGCCGACGAAACGCTCCTTGCGCAGGATCCACTCCACCCGCTTGGCGTCGCGCGGATTGGCGATCAGGATGTTGCGCCCCCCCGCCCCGGTGAACATCATCAGGTTCGCCGTCAGGGAGAAGATATGATAGAGCGGCAGCATGGTGACGTTGCCGATCACCTCGCCCTGATCGATCTGATCCAGCACCCAGGCGCGACCCTGCAGCGTATTGGCCAGGATGTTGCGGTGGGTCAGCATGGCCCCCTTGGCCACCCCCGACGTGCCCCCCGTATATTGCAAAAAGGCTATGTCTTCGGGCTTGGTCTCGACCGGCTTCAGCGTCAGCCGCCGCGCCCGGCGCATCACCGACTTCCAGCGATGCGCGCCCGGCATCCGCCAGGCCGGAACCAGCTTCTGCACATGGCGCATCATGGCGCTGACGGCGAGGCCCTTCAGGCCCGGCATCATGTCGCCCATCGACGTCACGACGACGTGGCGGACCTTGGTGCCTTCGCGCGCCTGCTCCAGCGTCTTGGCGAACATGTCCATCACCACGATGGCGACCGCCCCGCTGTCCTTCAGCTGATGCTGCAGCTCGCGCGGCGTGTAGAGCGGGTTGACGTTGACCACCACGGCGCCGGCGAACAGCACCCCGAACAGGGCCGTCGGATACTGCAAGCAGTTGGGCATCATCAGCGCCACCCGGTCGCCGGGCTGGATGCCGACCAACTGCAGCCAGGCCCCAAAGGCCTTGGCCGCCGCCAGCACCTGACCATAGGTCAGGGCGGCGCCCAGGCTGACATAGCCGGGCCGCTCGGCGAAGCGGCGAGAGTCCGCCTCGAACATCTGCTGCACCGAGGTCCAGCGCCCCAGCTCGTCCTCGATGCAGGCCGGGACGCCGGCGCGGTAATGAGCGGTCCAGAACCGCTCGGCCCACAGCCGGTCCATCTCGGCCGAAGCGGCGTTATCGACGGCCAGATCGGTCATTTCTCCACCACCGCCACCACGCCCTGACCGCCCGCCGCACAGATCGAGATCAAGCCGCGCCCGCCGCCGCGCCGGTCGATCATGGTCGCCAGATTGGCCAGGATGCGCCCGCCGGTCGCCGCGAACGGATGCCCCGCCGCCAGCGAGCCGCCATTGACGTTCAGCCTGGCCCGATCAATCGCCCCCGGCGCCCGCTCCAGCCCCAGACGGGTCTTTGCGTAGTCCTCGTCCTCCCAGGCCTTCAGCGTGCACAGCACCTGGGCGGCGAAGGCTTCGTGGATCTCATAGAGGTCGAATTCCTGCAGCGTCAGACCGAGTTTACCCAGCATCCGCGGCACGGCGTAGGCGGGCGCCATCAGCAGCCCCTCGTCGCCCTTCACAAAGTCCACCGCCGCCGTCTCGCCGGTGCGCAGATAGGCCAGAACCGGCAGGCCCCGCGCCTTCGCCCACTCCTCGCTGGCCAGCAGCACGGTCGAGGCCCCGTCGGTCAGGGGGGTGGAATTGGCCGCCGTCAGCGTGCCGCCCACCCGGTCGAACACCGGCTTCATCGTCGCCAGCCTGGCCGGGTCGATGTCGGGCCTCAGATTGTTGTCGCGCTTCAGCCCCCGGAAGGGCGTCACCAGATCGTCGAACAGCCCGGCCTCCCAGGCGGCGGCGGCGTTGCGGTGGCTGGCCACGGCCAGGGCGTCCTGATCCTCGCGCGGGATGGCCCAACGCTTGGCCATCACCTCACAGCTCTCGCCCATCGACAGGCCGGTGCGCGGCTCGGCGTTGCGCGGCGGCTCGGGCTTGAAGGGCGCGCTCAGACCAGCTCCCACCAGGGCCTTGATGCGCCCGCCCGTCGTCTTCTCGCGGTTGGCCGCCAGCAGGGCCTTCCTGAACCTCTCGTTCAGCCCGATCGGCGCGTCCGAGGTGGTGTCCACCCCGCCGGCGACGCCGACCTCGATCTGGCCCAGGGCGATCTTGTTGGCCACCAGAATGGCCGCCTCCAGCCCGGTGCCGCAGGCCTGGCTCACGTCATAGGTCGGGGTGTCGTGGCCGATGGTGGTGTCCAGCAGGCTCTCGCGCGTCAGGGCGATGTCGCGCGACAGCTTCAGCACCGCGCCCGCCGCCACCTCGCCCAGCCGCAGGCCGTGCAGGTTGTAGCGGTCGGCCAGACCTTGCAGCGCCGCCGTCAGCATCTCCTGATTGGAGGCCTCGGCATAGGCGGTGTTCGATCGCGCGAAGGGAATGCGGTTGCCGCCCAGAATGGCGACCCGGCGCGGCGCAGCAGCGGTCAGCATGAAACACTATCCTCAGGCGAAAGGGTCAACCGACCCCGCAGATGGGCGCGCGCCCCGGCAGCGTCGCGCACCTCAAAATCACGGATGTCGTCCGCAGGTCCGGCGTAGAGCCCGACCTGTCCCGGCAGGAAGAGCGGCGCGCGGAAGGCGACCTCGACCTCGGCGGCGTCCAGCGGCGCGCGTGGCGACAGGGCCGCGACGGCCCGCGCCTTGGTCCACATCCCATGCGCAATGGCCCGGCGGAAACCGAACAGCCGCGCCCCCAGGGCCGAGGTGTGGATCGGATTGGCGTCGCCCGAGACTCGCGCATAGCGACGGCCCAGATCAGCCGGGACCGTCCAGGCCTCGACCAGCCGGTCGGCCGCCTCGCCCTTCAGCACCGGCGCCTGCTCGCCCTGACCGGGACGCCCCAGCCGCAGATAGACACTCGTTCCTTGCCACACCGTCGCGCCGTCGCGCGTCGCCGTGGTCTCCAGCGTAAAGGCCTGCCCCTTGTCGTGGGCCAGGAACCGCCCCGCCCGCACCGTCAGCGTCAGCCGGTCGCCTAGGTTCAGCCGCGCATGCTGGCGAATGCGGTTGTGCAGATGCACCAGCCCCATGGCCGGATAGGGAAAGTCCACCCCCAGCATCAGCCGCATCTGCAGCGGAAACGCCAGAATATGCGGCCATGTAATCGGCACGCCCTGTTCGGGGGCAAAGCCGCACAGGCGGGCATAGGCGCCGACCGCCTCGGCCTCCAACACCACCTCGCGCGCCAAGGCCCGCTGCGGCAGCACCGCCTCGCCGCCCTTGGCGCGCAGCATCCCCCGTAGCGCCCCGCCGACCACGGCGGCGCCCGACAGCGGTGCGTCGAACCGCTCAATCCCCCCCGCCGCCGTCATGCGCCGAGCAAACTCTGGCCGCAGACGCGCACCACCTGTCCGTTGACCCCGCTTGATGCCGGATCGGCCAGCCAGGCGATGGTCTCGGCTACATCCACCGGATGGCCACCCTGCCCCATGCTGTTCATGCGTCGCCCGGCCTCGCGGATGGCGAAGGGGATGGCGGCGGTCATCTGGGTCTCGATAAAGCCGGGGGCCACGGCGTTGATGGTGATGCCGCGCCAGGCCAGCTGCGGCGCCAGTCGCCGCACCGCCCCGATCCAGGCAGCCTTGGACAGAGCGTAGTTGCTTTGCCCCATATTGCCGGCGATGCCGCTCAGCGACGACACGGCGACGATCCGGCCATTGGGACGCATTCCCTGCCCCTCGACCAAGGTCCGCGTGATGGCCAGGGGCGCCGTCAGATTGACCGCCATGACGCTGTCCCACTCGCGCGCTTCCATGCGGGCGAGGGTGCGGTCGCGGGTAATGCCGGCATTGTGGATCACGACGTCGTAGCCGCCGCGCGCCCGAGCATCGGTCAACAGGGTCTCGGCGGCGTCCGGCGCCGTGATGTCCAACGCCAGGGTCTCGACGCCCAGCTCGGCCTTCAGGGTCGACAGCCCCTCTGCCGCCGCCGCCACGTCCAGAGCGACGACCTGCGCGCCCTCGGCGACGAACAGACGGGTGATGGCCTCGCCTATGCCGCGCGAGGCGCCGGTCACCAGCACGCGCCGTCCCTTGTGGCCCGCCCCCGGCTCGCTGGTCGCGACCGGCACGGCCACCCGGATCGGCTGGGCCGAGACATAGGCCGAACGCGGCGACAGCAGGAATTCCAGCGTGCTGTCGGCGGCATCCTCCGCCCCCGGCGCGACATAGAGCATGTGGACGCCGATGCTGCGCCGCGCCTCCTTGGCCAGCGAGCGGACAAAGCCCTCAAGCCCGCGCTGGATCGCCTCGCCCTCGGCGTCGGCCATCAACTCGGGTGGGCACCCTATCACGACGATGCGGCCATGCTCGGCCACCGAACGGATCGCCTGATGGAAGAAGCGATAGAGGCTCTGGACCGAGGTCGTGTCGGCGCAGCCTGAGGCGTCGAACACCAGCCCGCCATAGCGCACGTCGGGCGACCATTCGACGTGCAGCGTCTGCCCCGCCGCCCTGGCCAGCTTCTCCAGCGTCGCCGCCATGCGCCCGCCGCCGTCGGGACCAAGCAACAGAGGCCCGACCACGCCCGCCCCTGCCTCGGCGCGGCGTTGCAGCGGCGCCGGACGCGGCAGGCCCAGCGCCCCCGTCAGCCAGCCACCGACGCCCGAGTTGGCGAAGTCCAGATACCGGTCGCTCATCAGGCCGCCTTCTTCGTCGTCTTGCGGGCCGCGGCCTCCGCCGCCTGACGCCGTTCCAGCCCTGCGGCGATGTCGAAATCGGCGGGGAAGTCGTCCACCTGAATCGCCTGATCGGCATATGCGGCGAAGCGAGCGATAGCCGCGCTTTCCTCGGCGGTGATCAGGTTCAGCCCCTCGGCCTCAGCGGCCCAGGCGTTCAGCAGGGTCAGGTTCTGCGGCGCGCGGGCGATGCGGCCCGAACGGATCTCGTCCTTCAAGCGGCGCTCGATGGCCTCGATCTGCGGATAGAGATCAAAGGCCACGATGGTGGCGGCGATTGGATCGACTTCGATCCGCGCCGACCAAGACCCGGCGGTCAGGCGATCGCGTGCCGGGCCATGCCTCTGGATCAGCCCGGCGGCGGCGGCGGCGCAGGCGTCGCTCGGCCCCGCGACCTTCAGCCCGAACGGCGTGCCGACCAGTTTCAGGAACAGGGCCGCGCCCCGGCTGGGGTGGTTGGCCAGCAGATCGCGCCACGCCGTCCCGGCCCGCGCCAGGGCGTCCTGCGCCGCCCAGTGGACGAAGGGCAGGTCCTCGGCCGGGCGGCCCTCGTCCTCAAATCGCTTCAGCACGCTGGACAGGATGAACAGCTGGGACAGGATGTCGCCCATCCGCCCGGTCATCGCGCCCTTGCGTTTCAGCGCCCCGCCGACCGTGGCCATCGACAGATCCGACGCCAGCGCCAGCAGGGTCGAGAACCGCGTGGCCGACCGGTAGTAGCGCCTCAGCTGCGGCGCCGCGTTCCACGGCGCGGCGATCAACTGCCCGCCCGTCAGGCTGAAGGCAAAGGCCCGGGCCATGTTGCGGAACAGGAAGCCGACATAGCCGAACAGAGCCGCGTCGAAGGTCTTCAGCTCGCCCGCGCCCGCCGTCCTCATCAGGGTCAGCACATAGGGATGGCAGCGGATGGCGCCCTGACCATAGATGATCAGGGTCCGCGTCATGATGTTGGCGCCCTCGACGGTGATGGCGACCGGAATCTGCTGATAGGCGCGGGCCAGGAAGTTGCCGGGCCCCATGCAGACGCCCTTGCCGCCGACCACGTCCATGCCGTCATTGATGATGAGGCGGGCACGCTCGGTGACATGGTATTTGGCGATGGCCGAGACGACCGAGGGCTTCTCGCCCTGATCCAGGGCCGCCGCCGCCAGACGCCGGACCGAGTCCGAGGCGTAGAGATGCCCGGCCATCCGGGCGAGCGCCTCTTGCACACCCTCGAAGGCGCCGATGGGCTGGTTGAACTGACGACGGATGGCCACATAGGCCCCGACCATGCCCACGGCCAGCTTCGACATGCCGACATTGGACGAGGGCAGCGAGATGGCCCGGCCCGCGGCCAGACATTCCATCAGCATCCGCCAGCCGTTACCGACCTGCTCGCGCCCGCCGATGACCATCTCCATCGGCACGAAGACGTCGTCGCCCGTGGTCGGGCCGTTCTGGAAGACCGCGTTCAGCGGCCAGTGGCGTCGCCCGATGTTCACCCCCGGATGGTCGCGCGGGATCAGGACGCAGGTGATCCCCGGCTCGGCCTCGCCCCCCAGCAGGCCGTCGGGATCGGTGGCCCGGAAGGCCAGACCCAGCACCGTCGCGACCGGGGCCAGGGTGATGTAGCGCTTGCACCAGCTGATGCGGAAACCCAGGGTCTCGACGCCGTTCCACACCTGTTTGCACACCACGCCCGTATCGGTGATCGAGGCGGCGTCGGACCCGGCATAGGGGTTGGTCAGGGCGAAGCAGGGGATTTCCTCGCCGCGCGCCAGACGCGGCAGATAGTGGTTCTTCTGCTCTTCGGTGCCGTAGTGCAGCAGAAGCTCCGCCGGGCCGAGCGAGTTGGGCACCATGACCGAGACCGCCGCCGCCGAGCAGCGCGTCGACAGCTTCTGCACCACCTGGCTGTGGGCATAGGCCGAGAAGCCCCGACCGCCGTAGGCCTTGGGAATGATCATCCCCAGGAAGCCCTTGTCCTTGGCGTAGGCCCAGGCCTCAGGCGACAGGTCCTGCCAGACGGAGGTGGTCTCCCAGTCGTTGGCCAGGTCGCACAGATGCTCGGCTTCGTTGTCGAGGAAACTCTGCTCCTCGGCGGTCAGCCCCGGCGCGGGCGTCGCCAGCAGCCGCTTCCAGTCGGGCCTGCCCGCGAACAGTTCGGCGTCCCACCAAACATTGCCGGCCTCGACCGCCGCCTGCTCGGTCGGGCTCATCCTCGGCATGATCCGGCGGAATCCCGCCATGGCGAAGCGCGACAGGATGGCCCGTCGCAGTGGCTTGAGCGTCAGCAGCAGGAACACCGGCGCGGCCACCGCGACCATGATCGCCGCCGTCGCCGGCGAAACGACTTCCGCGCCCCAACCCGCCGCGATCCAGGCGACGGCGACGACGCTCCAGATCACCATCCTCGCCTGCACGAAGGTCAGGATGAAGGCCCCCAAGGCTAGTGCGCCAATCCAGATCAGCATGGTTCATTTCCTCATGGCCGACGCGGTCCCCCCGACGGCCTCTCTCGATTACAAGCGTCGTCCGTCGGGCCGGGTTGCGCTCAGCGCGCCCGCGTCCAGGTCTGCGTCCGGCACAGCATCCGGGCGATACAGCCCCGCACCGCCAGCCGATCGGGCTCGATCAGGGTCAACGTCCCCGTCGCCGCCCCCTGGCCGCTGTCGGGGTCATAAAGCGGCCCCGCGTTCCAGACCCGAGGTCCGCCCGAGGCGGCCCGCAGCACCGTCAGCCCCTTGACCGGACGGGTTCTCAGGGCCGGATCGCGATTACGCACGTCGCGCTGATCCGGGTTGGCCCGCAGGGCGGCAGCGTCCACCACCTTGGCGCACAGGGCGGCGCCGCAGTGCTCAATGGCGACGACCCCGTTCTGGGCCGGCGTGCGCCAGCGCCCCAGGAGGGCCTCGTCTTGGGCCATCACCGGCGAAGCGACCGAGGCGGCTGCAACGGCCGCCAGAACCCAAGCGCCTCTGCTCATCCCCTGCCGCCCTGATAGGCGTTTCGAACCGCGACCGGCACGCTCTGATAGAGGGACGGCGTCGGGATCTTCAGACGTCGGCGCGCAACGTCCAGCGGCTCGGCGAACAGGCGTTCATAGTCCTCGCCCGGCAGCCAGGCGGCGCGGCGGCCGTCGCGCCAGGCCCGGAACACCGCCCGCGCACACGGATAGCCCGTGCGGGCGCGCATGAACTGGACGGCGATGCTGGAGGCGATCAGGCCAAAGCCCGCGCTGCGCGTCTGTGGCAGAGAAAAGGCCACCAGACAGGCCTCGCCCAGAGCATCCGCCTGATAGCCGGTCAGCACGTGCCAGATGTCATGCACGTCACGCATGCGCCGCGCAAACCAGGCGCGCGGGTGGGCGGCTTCGATCTCACTGTCGGCCACCTTGCGGCTCTCGTCAGCCAGGCCGTAGGCTGAGAAGTTCTGGGCGTCGATGAAGTCACGATAGGCCGCCCCCACCGATCCCGGCGCGAACTGGTCCAGCCAGGCTCGGTCCTGCAGTCGATCGGCCAGTTCCAGACGATGATAGGCCTGAAGCCCGCCCTCCGGCGTTTTCAGCAGCCGCCCATAGCCCCATTCGGGCGAGCGCCCGGACAGGGCGTTCATGATCTCGAACACTTGTTCAGTGTCGTCCTTGTCCGCCACCAGGCGGCGCATGGCGCGCAGCGCACGGATCGGTTGCACCCGATGGGCGTTTGCCTGCGACGGTTGACGCCGTGCGACGGAAAGCTCGAAAGCGGGAAGAGTTGAGACGACTTGCACTTGCGGGTTCCTTCGGGGAAGCCTAAGACGACCAACTATCTACATGAATGTCATTTACAGATATGTCAATTGCCTCGATCGAAAAACCGCGTCGCCGTCGCCGCTCGCCTGAAGAGGCGCGCCGAGAGGCCGTGGACGCCGCTCGCGCCCTGCTGCTGTCGGGCGGCCCCAATGCGGTGACCCTGTCGGCGGTCGCGGCGGACATCGGTGTCACCCACGCCAACCTGATCCACCACTTCGGCTCGGCCGCCGGCCTTCAGTCGGCGCTGATGGGGTCGATGGTGGCGGACCTGAGCAAGGCCCTGGACACCGCCGTCGCGCGCCTGCGCACCGACGAGGGCGCCCCGCTGGAACTGGTCAACGCCGTGTTTGACGCCTTCGCCGAGGGTGGGGCCGGCCGATTGGCGGCCTGGATCGCCCTGTCCGGCGACCTGTCCCATCTGGAACCCGTTCGCGCCGCCGTGGGCGATCTGGTCGAAGCCATCGCTGAAAAGATGGGCGACGACGGCGAGGCGCGTGAACGGATCGGCTCGGCTGTCCTGTTCATCGCCCTCAGCGCCTTTGGGGAAGCCCTGATCGGCCCGCCCCTGCGCAACATGCTGGACCAACCCGATGATGCCGGGCGCAAGGTGGTGGCCGGCCTCCTGCCCCGCTTCCTGGCCCGGAACGACTGACCTCGGCCCCGGCAGACAGAAAAAAGCCCGACGCATTTCGCGTCGGGCCAAAGTCGTTCGGTGATGGTGGGTGTCCTCGAAGAAAGAAGACAGACCTGTTGATCGACCTGTTTGGTTAATCAAAGGTTAATTGTGTCATTTCGATACGTTATGCGTCCGGAAACCAGCTCGTCTGCCGCGCGCCCCCTGACAGGCTGCGCGTCACCCGCCAGCCCTCGCCCGCCCGCTCAATACGACCGGACACGTCGCCCTCTGCGGCGCCCGCCCCCGGATAGTCGAAGCGCGCCCCGCCGACGATGACGGTCGCGGACCGATCCGAAAGGCCCGGCAATACGGCCACCCAGCGGCCATTGGAATCAGCGCCGGCCGTGACCTCGCCTCCGCCGTCCACGACAACCCTGACCTGCTCCCCCGGTTTGGCGCGACCGGAAGCCACAAGCCCTCGACCATCTCCATCCACCGAATCCAGCGCCGGCCCTCTAGACAGGCGCCGGCTGGCGCCGCCCTCGACCAACAGTGCCGCCAGGGGCGCGCCTTCCCCTGCCAGCAGAAGTCGCTCGGGGCCGAACGCCGGGAACTGACCGATCTGAACCTCAGGCGTCATGATGACGGCGCCAGCCAGTTGGCCCACATGCAGCTCGAATCGACCGGCTTCGTCGGCGCCCACCGCGAAGGCCAGGTCCTGACCGCCGCGCAGGACGACTCGGGCGCCCGGCGACGCTTCGCCGCGCACCACCACCCCCTCGCCCTGGCGCTCCACGACGCGGATGCGCGGCGAGGCCGTCCAGCCGCCGTCCTGGCGGGCTTCCTCGCCCTTGGCGCCCCCTGCCGGCTCCCCGCACCCTGCCAGAAGCAATGCAGCGCCGACCCCTGCGACGACAATCCGACGTTTCATCCTGACCCGCGTAGCGATAAGCCTATACCCCTCAGATAGCGCGGCCGACGTCGCCCTGTCTTCCTTCCTGTATCGAGGCCTCATGTCTTTGCCGCCCGCCACCATCGCTCCCTTTGACGGCCGCTCGGTCTGCCTGTTCTGCGGTTCGTCCGACGGGGCTGATCCGCAGTACGTCCAGGCCGCCAGCGCCTTCGGCAAGGCGACGGCCGAGGCCGGCTGGCGACTGGTCTATGGCGGCGGCGGCGTCGGCCTGATGGGCGCCTCGGCGCGCGCGGCCCACGAGGCGGGCGGCCGCGTCGTCGGCATCATGCCGGCCTTCCTGCGCAGCCGCGAACGTCTGTTCGACGACGTCGAGACCGTGGTCGTCACCTCGATGCACGAGCGCAAACAGCTCATGTACGATCAATCCGACGTCTTCGTCGTGGCGCCGGGCGGCATCGGCACCCTGGAAGAAGCTATCGAGCTGCTGTCTTGGAAGCGCCTGGACCTGCATGCCAAGCCGGTTATCTTCCTGAACCTGAACGGTTTCTGGGAAAACTACTTCGCCCTGATCCGCCACAGCGTGCGCGAAGGCATGACCCCGGCCAGCTTCCTGGAGGCCTACATCAGCGTCGACACGGTCGAGGACGCCGTCGCCGCCATGAAATTGGCGGAGAATACGCCGCACTTGAAACATGATCGTCGGTAAGTAAACGTGGGTCACTAAACGTCGATCCGTTATCTTGAAACCACATTGACAGTTTCAAAAGAAAACGGACTATGGCGTCATAAGGGCGAGCGCCCTACCCATACCGGAGACCTGTCCATGCGTGCTCTTCTCGCCGCCGCTCTTCTGTTCGCGGCCACTCCTGCCTTCGCCGACGCCCCCGCCACCAGCCTGACCCTGGCCGACGCCGCCAAGGCCCCGGCCGGTCGCGTCATCGTCGACGGCGCCGCCTGGCGCTGCGAAGGCGCGTCCTGCACCGCCTCGGGCGGAACCAACCAGCCCGCCGCGCGCGCCTGCCGCCGCGTCGTCGCCAAGCTCGGCCCAGTCACCGCCTTCAGCTACAAGGGCGAAACCCTGGACGAGCAGGCCCTGGCGACCTGCAACGCCGGCTGATCCAGCCGCCATTGCGCTGAAACGAAAAAGGCCGCCTTCGCAAGAAGGCGGCCTTTCTTGTAACTGGCTGCGCCTACAGGCTCAGTTCGCCTCGCCCTTCAGGCGACGCACGATGGCGTCGCGGCCGATCAGGGGCGCCATCGCCGCCATGTCCGGGCCGTGCGCCTGTCCGGTCAGAGCCAGACGCAGAGGCATGAACAGGCCCTTGCCCTTGGCGCCGGTCTTTTCCTTCACCGCCGTCGTCCAGGCCGACCATGCGCCCGCGTCGATGACGTCCGGCAAGACTTCCAGCGCCGCCGCCGCAAAGGCGGGGTCTTCGATGACGGGCGTCACCGGACCGGTGACGATCCTGGCCATGTCGGCCACGTCGGCGAACTTGGTCAGGTTGGGCTTCACAGCTTCCCAGAAGCCCTCGCCCAGATCGACGCCCAACGCCGTCAAACGCGGCTGCGCCTCAGCATAGGTCAGGTCATGCAGGGCCTGGGCGTTCAGACGGTCCAGGTCGGCGGTGTCATAGCGCGCCGGCGAACGCCCCATCTTGGAGAAGGCGAAGGACTGGCCCAGGGCCTCGACCGAAGCCGCGATCTCCAGATTGTCCGAGGTGCCGATCTTGCCCAGGTGGCTGGTGATGGCGATGGGCTCATAGCCCTGGTCGCGCATATCGCTGATCGACAGCGAGCCCAGACGCTTGGACAGGGCCGCGCCGTCGGCGCCGACCAGCAGCGGCATATGGGCGAAACCGGGCACCTTGGCGTCCAGCGCTTCGAAGATCTCGATCTGCGCGCCGGTATTCGTGACGTGGTCCTCACCCCGGATGATGTGGGTGATGTCCATGTCGATGTCGTCGACAACCGACGGCAGGGTATAGAGGAACAGGCCGTCTTCGCGGATCAGCACCGGGTCCGACATCGAGGCGGTGTCCACCTCGGCGTGGCCGCGCGCCAGATCTTCCCAGGCGACGCGCTTGCCTTCCAGCTTGAAGCGCCAGTGCGGACGGCGGCCTTCGGCTTCGAAGGCGGCCTTCTCGGCGTCGGTCAGCAGCAGGGCGGCGCGATCATAGATCGGCGGCAGGCCGCGCGACAGCTGCACCTTGCGGCGGCGGTCCAACTCGTCGGCGGTTTCATAACAGGCGTAGAGACGGCCTGAGGCCTTCAGGCGCTCGGCGGCCTCCTCATAGCGGTCGAACCGCTTGGACTGGTTGTAGCGCTCGTCCCAGACCAGGCCCAGCCACGTCAGGTCGGTCTCGATCCCGTCCTCGAACTCCTGAGTCGAACGGGCCAGATCGGTGTCGTCGATGCGCAGGACGAACGAGCCGCCCTGCCCCTTGGCGAACAGCCAGTTCACCAGAGCGGTGCGGACATTGCCGACGTGCAGCTTACCCGTAGGCGACGGGGCGAAACGAACCTTGACGGACATGGGGGATCAACGACCTCGATAGGAAGGCGGCTTGGTCGCGCCGCCGTCCGCTCAAGTCAAGTCGATCCGCCCAATCAGTGCAGATCAGTCGTCCCGATGGACCCGTTCGCGGCGCTCGTGCCGCTCCTGGGCCTCGACCGACAGGGTAGCTGTCGGACGAGCTTCCAGACGGCCCAGGCCGATCGGTTCGCCGGTGTCCTCACAATAACCGTAGGAACCGTCCTCGATCCGGCGCAGCGCATCCTCGATCTTGGAGATCAGCTTGCGTTGCCGGTCGCGGGTCCGAAGTTCCAGCGCCCGGTCGGATTCCGACGAGGCCCGGTCCACCAGATCCGGATGGTTCTCGGTTTCGGCTTTCAGATTTACGACAGTGCCCTTGGATTCGCGGAGGATGTCATCCTTCCACGCCAGGAGCTTGGCCTTGAAATAGGCCAGCTGCCGCTCGTTCATAAACGGCTCGTCATCGGTGGGACGGTACATGACCGAACCCTCCTCGATCACAGACGCTAATGCGTTCATCGCACTCACGCTCAAGTTGTCTGCGCCCCCCTGCGGCGCATGGGCCGTATAGGCAAGGCGAAGAGTCGCGGCAATGGCGTTCGCGAGTCTGCGTTCTTGTTAAGCTGCATTAACGTCGGGTCAGTGTGGCAAATTGCCCTCACTTACCGCTGGAAACCTGACATTTCGCCAGCATTTCCAGAGCCTTCTAGACGCGCGCCCTGGCCGTTTCCGCCTTGGCCATTTCCACGGCCGCGCGCAGGTCGATCTGATCCAGAACGCCCTTCAGGCCGGGATCGGCGTCATCGGGCCGCTCCTCGCGCAGGCTGCGCGCCAGCCGCTCCAGCGCCGGCGCGCCGTCCTGGCCGTTCAACATGGCCAGCTTCAGCTCGTCCAGGCGATCCAGCAGACCCCCGCCGCGCCGAATCGCCCGACGCCGCCGCTCGGTGGCGTCCTCGACCCCCTGCAGGGCCATCAGCGCCGAAACCCCCGCCACGCTCGACGCGGAGGCGGTCGCGGCGGCCGAAGCGGGCCCCGACGCCGCACCGCTAGCCGGCAGGCTGAAACCGCCCGCAGCCTTCGTGGGGCGCGAGCCTTGCGTCGATGTAGCGCCCGAGGGGCCGGTGACCTTCATGATCCATGCTCCCGATCAGTCTGAACCATCGGCCATGAGGGTCACCGCTTGGTTAACGTCCCGGCAGAATCTGCCGCCGCCACTCCAGGCCACCTAGATGGCCGATTGAATTCAAAGGGTATCTATACCGGCACGAACTTCGCATGGTTAATCGCGAACGCCTCAACAGGACGTCTGTCGTATGCAGAAGTTGCTCACCGCCCTCCTCGCCTCCGCTTCCGCCGCCCTGATTCTGGCGGCGACGCCGAACGCGGCCGAGGCCCAGTCGCGCATCAAGGACATCGTCTCTGTCGAAGGCGTCCGCACCAACCAACTGGTCGGCTACGGCCTGGTGGTCGGCCTGAACGGCACCGGCGACAGCCTTCGCAACTCCCCCTTCACCCGCCAGTCTCTGGAAGGGATGATGGAGCGCCAGGGCGTCAACATCCGCGGCGCCAACCTGAACACCAAGAATGTCGCGGCGGTCATGATCACCGCCGACCTGCCGCCCTTCGCCACGCCGGGCTCGCGCCTGGACGTGGCCGTCTCGGCCATGGGCGACGCCAAGAGCCTGCTGGGCGGCACGCTTCTGGTCACGGCCCTGCAGGGCGCCGACGGAGAGATCTATGCGGTGGCCCAAGGCTCGGTCCAGACCGGCGCCGTCTCGGCCTCGGGCGGTTCGGGCTCCTCGGTGACGCGCGGCGTGCCGACCGCCGGCCGCATCGCCTCGGGCGGGGTGGTCGAGCGTGAGACCGGCTTTGACCTGTCGGCCATGCCGATCGTGCGCCTGACCCTGCGCAACCCCGACTTCACCACGGCCCAGCGCGTCGCCGCCGCCATCAACCAGTCCTATCCCAACAGCGCCTTCGCCGAGAACGGCACCGTGGTCGCCATCCGCGCGCCCCAGACCATGGGCATGGCCGGCTTCGTCAGCCAGGTCGAGAACCTGCCGGTGCGCGTCGACGCCCCCGCCAAGGTCATCATCGACGAGGTCAACGGTGTCATCGTCATGGGCGACGCGGTGCGTATCTCCACCGTCGCCATCGCCCAGGGCAACCTGACCGTCTCGGTTCAGGAGAACCCCATGGTCAGCCAGCCCGAGCCCTTCAGCCGCGGCGGCCAGACCGTCGTGGTGCCGCAGTCCAACGTCTCGATCGAGGAAGAGACCGGCCGCCAGATGCGGATCGTCAACGGCGGAGCCTCGCTCTCGACCCTGGTCAACGGCCTCAACGCCCTCGGCGTCAGCCCGCGCGACATGATCAGCATCCTGCAGGCCATCAAGGCCGCCGGCGCCCTGCAAGCCGACATCGAGGTCATGTAATGGACGCCCTGCCCGTCGCCGCCAACGCCATGAACCCGATCAACCCGACGCTCCATCGCGGCCAGTCGCCGGAACAGATGCGCAAGACCGCCCAGGACTTCGAGGCCAGCTTCCTGTCTCAGATGTTCAAGCCCATGTTCGAGGGCCTGGAGACCGACGGCGCCTTCGGCGGCGGCAGCAGCGAGGCCACCTGGCGCAGCTTCCTGCTCGACGCCATGGCCAAGCAGACCGTCAAGGCCGGCGGCATCGGCCTGGCCGACACCGTCATGTCCGAAATGCTCAAGATGCAGGAGCAGTCCGCGTGACCGCCGACGTCGAAACCTCCACCCTGCGCGCTCAACAGCTCATCAACCTGACCCAGGCTCTGACCGAGCGCCTCGGAGCCGAGCGCGACGCCTTCCGCGCCCATCGCGCCCAGGATGTCGCCGCTGGCATGGCCGAGACCCAGGAACTGGCCAACCTCTATCGCCGCGAGTCGGCCCAGGCCAAGGCCGCGCCCGCTTTCCTGACAGTTATTCCCGTTGACCTTCGCGACACTCTGATTTCCGCGACGCAGGCGTTTGAGGCTGTTCTAGCCGAGCACGCATCGACCGTCGACGCCGCTCGCCAGGTCTCTGAGGGCCTGGTCCGCACCATCGCCGCCGAAGTCGCGGGCGCCCGCGCCCAAGGCGTCGGCTACGGCGCCTCGGGCCGCGCCACCGAGGGCGACGGCCGCGCCGTAGCCCTGAATCGCAAGGCCTAGAACCCGACCCCTTCCCTGATGCGGCCAAAGCCCTTTCTTAACGGCCTGACCCGCATGGTCGTCGCATGAGCCTGAAATCCCGTCTCCTTGGTCTGGCCTTTGCCGCCGCCGACGCCCTGATCGAGGTGGATGACAAGGCTCAGATCACCTTCGCCCTGGGCGCAGGAGCGACGGCCAACCAGTCGACAGCGTCCTGGATCGGCCGCCCCTTCGTCGAGCTTCTGTCCTACTCCAGCCGCGCGGCGGTCCAGTCGGCGCTTGGCGGCCTGAGCGGCGGCGCGCGCAGCCTGCCACTGGAAATTCTTGCCGACTGCGGCGATGGGCGCGTGCGGCGGGCCCTGTTTCGCGCCTTCGTCCTGCCAGATCTGGCCCCGTCCGTATCCTGCGCCCTGACCTGGCAAGGCGAGCCCTTTGTGCTCGAAGAGGCCGGCCCGCTCCCCCTAGCCGACGCCGAGGGCTTCCTGGCTCTCGCCCGCGAAGGCCTGAACGGCAAGACCGGCGCCGCCCTGCAACGTCTGGCTATGGCCTTTATCGAGGTTCAGGGTCTCAGCGCCGCCAATGACGCCGCCAACGAACGCGTCGCCGCGCGCATCGGCGCGCGCCTGCAACAGGCCTCTCACGACGGCGCCAGCGCCGGTCAGTTGACCGCCAGCCGCTATGCTCTGATCAAGACGGCCGACGACGGTCGCGACCTGGAGGCAGAGGTTCGCGAAGCCGGTCTGGCCGAGGGCCTGACCCTAACCTCCCGCACCAACGAAGTCGCCGTCGGTTCCGACGCCCTGTGCGCCCTGCGCGCCATGCGTTTCGCCATCGAGGGTTGCCTGAAAGACAATAGCGCGCAGCCTGAACTCAGCTTCGCTGACTCCCTGTCTCGGACCCTCAAGGACGCCGACCGCTTTCGCGGCATCGTCCGCGACCGCGAGTTCGCCCTCTTCTATCAACCCATCGTCGACCTGAAGACGCGCGCCGTTCACCACTTCGAGGCTCTGGCTCGTTTCGGCCAGAGCGGCGGCCCGGCATCCGCCATTCGCATGGCCGAGGAACTGGCCCTGATCGAGAGCTTCGACCTGGCCGTGGCGGAAAAGATCGTCCATCGGCTGCGTCAGCCCGGCTCGGGCCTGCTCAAGATCGCCATCAATGTCTCCGGCGCCTCCCTGGCCAATGACGCCTATGTGGCCGCCCTGCTGCGCATGACCGCGTCCGAGCCCGACAACCGCCGTCGCCTGATCGTGGAAGTCACAGAAACCGCCGCCCTGGCTGACATCGCCGCCGCCAACCGTCGCCTCAGCGCCCTGCGCGATGCCGGGATCAAGGTCTGCATCGACGACTTCGGCGCCGGGTCCGCCGCCTTCGACTACCTGCGCGGGCTCTCGGTCGATGCGGTCAAGATAGACGGCGCCTTTGTGCGCGGCATCGACAGCGACGCCCGCACTCGCACCCTGATCGGCCACCTGGTCGAACTGTGCGGCTCGCTGGGCATGACCACCATCGCCGAAATGATCGAGACCGAAGACGCCGCCCGCGCCGTCCAGGACCTCGGCGTCAACTTCGGCCAGGGATGGCTCTTCGGCCGCGCCGAGGCCGAACCTGTCACGACCGGCCCCATCGCCGCGCGCGCCCGCCGCCAGGGCGTGGTCGAAGCCTGGGGCTGAAGCAAAATCGACGCATCCGGGTCTCAACGCCCGTGATCTGTATGCATTGAGGGCGCTTGAAGCGATTTTTGAAGACTCAGCCCCTTGCCGGCGCCAGCCGCACTTCCCGATCGACCCCCACATTGTCCATAAAGTCCCGATCATGGCTGACGATCACCAACGCCCCGTCATAGGCCGCCAGCGCCGCCTCGATCGCCGCGATGGAATCCAGATCCAGATGGTTGGTCGGCTCATCCAGGATTAGCAGTTGCGGCGGGCTCCTCCCCGTCATCACGCAGGCCAGCGCCGCCCTCAGGCGCTCCCCGCCTGACAGGGTCCCCACCTTCCGGTGCGCCGCCGTGTTGCGGAACAGGAATCGCGCCAGGGCCGCATGGGCGTCGTTCGGCGTCCCTTCCGGGTTCAACCGGCGCCAGGCCTCGATCAGGGTCTCTTCCGCTTTCAGGATCGCCGCCGCCTGATCCAGCAGCGCCGCCGTCACGGGCCGCTCGGCCCGCCCCGTTGTAGGCTGTAGTTCTCCCGAAATCAGCTTCAGCAAGGTCGTCTTGCCCGCCCCGTTCGGTCCGGTGATCGCCACGCGCTCCGGCCCCGTCAGCCGCAGCGACATCGGCCCAACGATCCGCCGCCCCTCGGGACTGCGCCACTCGGCCTCGTCCAGCGCCAGCACGACCTTGCCCGCCGCCAGCCCCGTCGACGGCATCGGCACGGACAGCAGCCGCGCCCGCTCGACCCGCTCGCGCGCCTCGACCAGTCGCCCCTCGACCTCGGCGCGACGACGTTCCGCCAGCCGCCCCTCGCGCGCCCCGCTTTCCTCGGCCCGCTGCGCCTTGGCGTCGAGCAGGATCTTGGGATCGGACGTCCCCGCCCGATGCGCCCTACCCGCCTTGTCACGCTTGGCCTTCTTCTCCAGCGCCGTCTGCGCCTCACGGGCGGCGCGCCCGACCTCGCGCTCCGCCGTTTCCAGATCACGCTCCGCCGCCGCCCGCTCAGCCTCGCGCCGCTCGACATAGAGGTCCCAGCCCCCGCCATAGGTCCGCGCCCCCAGGCTCGACAGCTCGACGATCCGGTCCATCCGTCGCAGCAGGCCCCGGTCGTGGCTGACCGTCAGCACCCCGCCCGGCCAACGCCCGACGACCTCGGCCACCAGGGCCCGCGCCTCGGCGTCCAGATGATTGGTCGGCTCGTCCAGCACGATCAGCTCGGGCGCCGCCAGCATCAGCCCCGCCAGCCGCAGCCGCGTCTGCTCGCCCCCGCTCAGGCTGTTCGTCAGCCGATCCAGCGCCAGCCCGCTCAGCCCGACCTGGGCCAGCGTCTCGTCCAGCCGCGTCTCCAGCGTCCAGTCCGCCTCGGCCATGTCCTCGACCGAACCCTCGCCCGCCAGCACCCGCGCCAACAGGGTCAGAGGCTTCGCCGCCCCCAAGGTCTCGGCCACGGTCTCGCCGGACGCCGGCTCATAGTTCTGGGCCAGCCAGCCGACGCCTCCGGCGCGCGCCACCGCCCCCTCAGCGGGCTCGGCCAGACCGGCGACAAGGCGCAGCAGCGTGGTCTTGCCCACGCCGTTACGGCCGACAATGGCCGTGCGCTCGCGCCCGAAGGCGAGGCTCAGATTATCGAATAGGGTGTGACCGTCAGGCGTGCGGGCCGCGACGCTGCTGAGCGTCACGAGTGCGGATGCGGACGGGCTTGGGCTTGGGTTGAGCGAGGACATAGGCGAGCACGAAGAGCGGAGCGGAAAGGGCGAAACCGATTTCCAGAGCGCTGATCATGATCGTCGTGCCTCCTCGTCAAATACGTTGGCTGGTTAGAAGGATGGGTGCTGATCTTTCGCAGCGCAACCCCAATTCTCCTGCAGCGCTTTTGCGATGCGGCGCCGAGCCCCTATCTTCAGGCCATGACCGCGCCCGACCGAACCGTCGCCTTCCGCATCGACCGCCCCGCCCCCGAGCGCGCCGAGGCCGCCGCCCGCCGCGCCGAAGCCGTCCAGCGAATCCGGGACGAGACCGGCATCGACGAGGCCCTGATCGACGCCCTGGTCGAGGGCTTCTACGCCCGCGTCCGCGAGGACGACTTCATCGGCCCCGTCTTCGCCGAACGCATCGAGGACTGGGGGCCGCATCTGGAACAGATGAAGCTCTTCTGGTCCTCGGTCGCCCTGTCCACCGGCGTTTATCAGGGCCGCCCCATGCCCAAGCACCTGCCCCTGCCCATCGACGCCCGCCACTTCGACCGCTGGCTGCAGATATTCGAGGCGACCGCACGTGACCTGTGCCCGCCCGTCGCCGCCGACCATTTCATCGTCCGCGCCCGCCGCATCGCCGAGAGCCTGGAACTGGGCGTCGCCAACGCCAACGGCGTCCTCGTCGGCCCCGGAGAGCGCTGCCGCCGCCACGAACCCGCCTGGACGCCAACCGATTAGGTGGACGGCTCGGCGCTCAACGGCTTCATCTGCGCATTGACGTTGAAGCCCTGAACCTTCCAGGCGCCGCCTTCCTTGACCAAGGTCGTATAGGCGTGAACCACACGATCGGGATAGGCGTAGTCCTGCTGCACCTCGTAGACCTCGCCGCTCGTGCCGCTTGTCTTTCGCGTCCCAGCCACCGTGGGTTCAGGCGGAGTGGCCTCGCCGACCATGTTACGAAGCATCGGCAACTGAGCTCGGATTTCCTCCGCCTTGTTGGCCGACGACATACGGGCGATCAGCGCATCGTCACGGCCGAGCACGAGATCTTCAAACAGGGCGTCAGCCTCGGCGTTCAGCGCGGGATCGGACGTCGGCATGGTCGTGTGGAAGTTGCAGCCGCCCAGCGTGACGACCCCGACGATCACCGCCCCCCATTTCAGAATACGCATGGCCTGCCTCCCTGGATGACGGAACCTTACGGCCGCGCAAGCTCCACACAAGCCTCGCGAGAAAAGTTCTCATATTGTTCTTGCTGTTTCGGACGAATTGATCCCCATATAGCGTCGTCGCCCCGAACCGTTTTCGGGGTCTCCCGCGTTCCCGCTTACCGTTTCCGGGCCCATGACCGAAAAGCACAACTTCATCCGCGTTCGCGGCGCCCGCGAGCACAATCTCAAGGGCGTGGACGTCGATATCCCGCGTGAGAAGCTGGTCGTGATGACCGGGCTGTCGGGGTCGGGCAAGTCTTCGCTGGCGTTCGACACCATCTACGCCGAGGGCCAGCGCCGCTACGTCGAGAGCCTGTCGGCCTATGCGCGTCAGTTCCTGGAGCTGATGGGCAAGCCGGACGTGGACCTGATCGAGGGCCTGTCCCCGGCCATCTCCATCGAACAGAAGACGACGTCCAAAAACCCGCGCTCGACCGTCGGGACGGTCACGGAAATCCACGACTATATGCGCCTCCTGTGGGCGCGCGTCGGCGTCCCCTATTCGCCCGCCACCGGCCTGCCGATCGAGAGCCAGACCGTCAGCCAGATGGTCGACAAGCTGACCGCCCTGCCCGACGGCGAGCGCATCCTTCTGCTGGCCCCGGTCGTTCGCGGCCGCAAGGGCGAGTACAAGAAGGAGATGGCCGAGTGGCAGCGTCAGGGCTTCCAGCGGCTGAAGATCGACGGCGAATTCTACGCCATCGAGGATGCGCCGGCGCTCGACAAGAAGTTCAAGCATGACATCGATATTGTCGTGGATCGCATTGTAACAAAAGAAGGTCTTGAGCCGCGTTACGCCGACAGCATCCAGACCGCGCTGAACCTGGCCGACGGCATCGCCACGGCGGAATGGGCCAATGCCCCCGAGGGCGAAGAGCCGCGCCGCATCGTCTTCTCCGAGAAGTTCGCCTGCCCCGTGTCGGGCTTCACCATCAGCGAGATCGAGCCCCGGCTGTTCTCGTTCAACAACCCCTTCGGCGCCTGCCCGACCTGCGACGGCCTGGGCGTCAAGCTGGCCTTCGACGCCGATCTGGTCATTCCGGACCGCGACAAGACCCTGCACAAGGGCGCCGTCGCCCCCTGGGCGCGCGGCCCCTCGCCGCTCTACACCCAGACCCTGCAGTCGCTGGCCCAGCATTACGACTTCTCGATGGACAAGGCCTGGCGCGATCTGCCGGAACAGGCCCAGAAGGTCATCCTGCACGGCTCGGGCGGCGAGAAGATCAAGTTCGTCTATGACGACAACGCCCGCAAATACGAGGTCGCCAAGGCCTTCGAAGGCGTCCTGCCCAATCTGGAACGCCGCTGGCGCGAGACCGACAGCGCCTGGGTCCGCGAGGAACTGGGCCGTTATCAGTCCGAAACCCCCTGCGAGGTCTGCGGCGGCAAGCGCCTGAAGCCCGAGGCCCTGGCGGTCAAGGTCGGCGGATCGGACATCGCCGAGACCAGCTGGCTTTCAATTTCAAAAGCTTATCTCTGGTTCTCAACCCTGGATGAGCATCTGTCGGACAAACAACGCGAGATCGGCCGCCGTATCCTCAAGGAGATCACCGACCGGTTGCGCTTCCTCAACAACGTCGGCCTAGATTACCTCAGCCTGTCGCGCAGTTCCGGCACCCTGTCGGGCGGCGAGAGCCAGCGCATCCGCCTGGCCTCGCAGATCGGCTCGGGCCTGACCGGCGTTCTCTATGTGCTGGACGAACCCTCGATCGGCCTTCACCAGCGCGACAACACCCGTCTGCTGGAAAGCCTGATGGGCCTGCGCGACCTCGGCAACTCGGTCCTGGTGGTCGAGCATGACGAGGAGGCCATCCTGACCGCCGACTACGTCATCGACATGGGCCCGGCCGCCGGCGTCCATGGAGGCGAGATCTGCGCCCAGGGCACGCCCGCCGAGGTCATGGCCAACCCCAAGTCACTGACCGGCCAATATCTGACCGGCGCGCGCGAGATCGAATTGCCGCCTGAGGGGCGTCGTCCGGTCGACCGCAAGCGGATGCTGAAGATCAGCGGGGCCACCGGCAACAACCTGAAGAACGTCACCGGCGAAATCCCCGTCGGCCTGTTCACCTGCGTCACCGGAGTGTCCGGCGGCGGCAAGTCCACCTTCACCATCGAGACCCTCTACAAAGCCGCCGCGCGTCGCGTGCACAACGCCTCGGACGCCCCGGCCAACTTCGACCGGATCGAGGGACTGGAGCAGTTCGACAAGGTCATCGACATCGACCAGTCGCCCATCGGCCGCACCCCGCGCTCGAACCCGGCGACCTATACCGGCGCCTTCAACCCGATCCGCGACTGGTATGCGGGCCTGCCGGAATCCAAGGCACGCGGCTATGGTCCCGGCCGCTTCAGCTTCAACGTCAAGGGCGGCCGCTGCGAGGCCTGTCAGGGCGACGGCGTCATCAAGATCGAGATGCACTTCCTGCCCGACGTCTACGTCACCTGCGACGTCTGCAAGGGCAAGCGCTACAACCGCGAAACCTTGGAAATTGTCTTCAAAGGCAAGAGCATATCCGACGTTCTGGACATGACGGTTGAAGAGGCCGCGCGCTTCTTCAACGCCGTGCCCTCGATCCGCGACAAGATGCTGACGCTGGAACGCGTGGGTCTGGGCTACGTCAAGGTCGGCCAGCCGGCCACCACCCTGTCGGGCGGCGAGGCCCAACGGGTCAAGCTGTCCAAGGAACTGGCCCGCCGCGCCACCGGCAAGACCCTCTACATCCTCGACGAGCCGACGACGGGCCTGCATTTCGAGGACACGCGCAAGCTGCTGGAGGTGCTTCAGGAACTGGTCGACAACGGCAACACCATCGTCGTCATCGAGCACAATCTGGATGTCATCAAGGTCGCCGACTACCTGCTGGACTTCGGTCCCGAGGGCGGCGACGGCGGCGGCGAGATCGTGGCCTTCGGCACGCCCGAGCAGGTGGCGGACAACGCCGCCAGCTGGACCGGCAAATACCTCAAGGAGGTGCTGGACCGCCACGAAGAGCGCCGCAAGGCGCGCGTGGCCGCCCTGCCTGAAGTGCAGAAGACTGAGAAGAAGCCCCGCGCCCGCAAGAGCGCCTGACCGATCCGGTCAGGCGTCTCGCCTCGTCAGCCGCGCGGCGCGCCCTTCAGTTGCAGATAAACCGCCGAGAACGGCGCATACATGATGACGACCTGGGCCGCCGTCATGACGGCGTTGACCACCAACGACACGGCCAGCATGGGTCCCAGGGCGCTGAGCAGGCTGGGGACGCCGGCGCCCTGCATCGCGATCAGGCGCTCGCTCCCGCCGACCATCAGAGTGAACGGCGCCGCCACGGCCGAGCCCAGCAGGCCCACCAGCATAGCCATGACCCAGGCGATGATCGCCATCCCGAACAACGGCCAGAAGACCTTCTTGGCGCTCATGGCGAAGGCCGACTTCACCGCGATCCGCCCTTCCGCCAAGGTAGCCGGAACGACCAGACTGAAACGCACCGACAGCCAGGCCATCAGGGCGACCAGAGCCAACGACACCAGCACCACGGCCAGCCACAGCGCTGGAACAGCCACCGCCCCAGCGACGACAAGGGTGATGACCGCAAAGCCCGCCATGAAGACGACGAACATGATCAGGGAGACGATCAGACTGGCCCCCAGCACCCGCAGTTCATCCTTGCCCAGGCGCAGATAGCCGAACTTGCTATCGTCAGGACGAACGACCGAGCGAGCGATAGCCGTGCTGATCACAGAGCCGAACAGCAATCCCAACGGCGCGCCCCAGGCGACGATGGCGAGATAGGCCTGCCCCAGCCGTTCCATCTCCTCCAAGGACGGCTCGCTCCGCGCTTGCGCCTGGATTTCCGTGATCACGGCCAGGACGGTGACGAAGTGCGGCCCAACCAGCAGGAACATCAAGCTGAAGAAGACAGCGTAGGCCGCCGCCCACAGCAGGACGGCGACAGGGGCGCGACGCGTCAGGCGGAAGCCTTCAAAGGCGCAGTCAGTGGCGGAAAAGGTCATGCGGTCGTCCTCGATTCCTGCTCAGCCTAGCGCAACCGGACGCGCTTCGTCCTGCGGCGCTTGCGCCAGCAGGGACCGGCAAGCCTCCGCATAGGGAGCCAGCATCACCGTGCCCAGAAAGCCCTGCAGCCAGGACAGGGGCACAAAGGCCGCCAGACCCCAGCCGAGAAAGGCGGGCCAGTCCACCTCCGGCGGCGCGCCATGTTGCAGCATTGCAGCTATAGTGAAGACATTGACGCCCGCCGCCAGGAACAGGACCACGGCAATCAGAGCCATCAGCACCAACTCCATTGCGATCACAACGGTGATGATGGCGAGGCTCAACCCCAGAAGCCGCAGGACCTGCCCCTTACCCAGTCGCCAGCCGGCGACAAAGGCGAAGTCGTTCAACCCCACGCTGGCCGGCACGATCAGACAGGCCCGCAGCGCCACGCCCCAGATGGCCAGACCCGCCGCAACCGCCACCAGCAGCCCGAGGGCCACCGCAGCCGCCTCGGACACGAACCACAGCGACACCCCGATAGCAAAAGCGATCAGGCCAATCACGATCGCCGCGGCATAGAGGCCGGCGACCATCGCCACCCCGATAATAGCGAGACGCACCTCGTCCATCCCGACCTTCAACCCGGCGAAACGCACCGGACGTTCGGGAAAGAAGACAGCCCGGAATACGGCGGCTGCGATGACCACGGCGATCAGGGCCTGCAGGAGGTTCAACAAGCCGGACCAGGCCTGAAACTGGACGATCTGCGCCATCACGGTCGCCGAAGGCTCGCGCGCCGCCAGTTCCTCAATGGAGATCGCGCCGAAAAACCGCAGCGTCAGCGCCCCGAACAGCAGCGACGGCGCTGCCGCCAGAACGCCCCAGGCCCACACCCGCAAAGGCCGGCGCCGCGTCAACTTGAAACCGGAGGCCAGAGCCTCGCCAATGGAAAACGCCGTGGTCATGACTGCTCCTCTTGGCCGCCGTCATAGGCCAGACTGCAGGCAGTCCGCCACCCCATCGCAATGACAGGCTGACGGAAGCCTTCCGGACGGCTAGAAGGCCGCCATGTCGAACGCAGCTTCCACTCCCCAGCCCATTCTCACCCCTGTGCACGTCATTGGCGGCGGCCTTGCCGGTTCCGAAGCCGCCTGGCAGATCGCCCAGGCCGGCGTGCCCGTCATCCTGCACGAAATGCGCGGCGTGCCGGGCATCAAGACCGACGCCCACCAGACGGACGGTCTGGCCGAACTGGTCTGCTCCAACTCCTTCCGTTCGGACGACTGGGAGTTCAACGCCGTCGGCCTGCTCCACGCGGAAATGCGTGCGCTCGGCTCCATCATCATGGAATGCGGCGACGCTCATCAGGTCCCGGCTGGCGGCGCCCTGGCGGTCGACCGCGACGGCTTCTCCGAGGCTGTGACGGCCAAGCTGGAAGCCCACCCGCTGGTGACCATCGTGCGCGAGGAAATCGCCGGCCTGCCGCCCGAGGACTGGGACAATGTCATCGTCGCCACCGGCCCGTTGACCTCGCCCGCCCTGGCTGAAGCCATTCTGACGATGACAGGCGAGGAAAGCCTCAGCTTCTTCGACGCCATCGCTCCCATCATCCACGCTGACTCGATCGACTTCGACATCGCCTGGCGTCAGTCGCGCTATGACAAGGAAGGCCCGGGCGGCGACGCCGCCGCCTACGTCAACTGCCCGATGAACAAGGAGCAGTACGAGGCCTTCATCGACGCCCTGCTGGGCGGCCCCAAGGCCGAGTTCAAGGAGTGGGAGAACGTCCCCTACTTCGACGGCTGCCTGCCCATCGAGGTCATGGCCGAGCGCGGCCGCGAGACCCTGCGTCACGGCCCGATGAAGCCCGTCGGCCTGACCAATCCGCGCGACCCCAAGGTCAAGTCCTACGCCATCGTCCAACTGCGCCAGGACAACGCCCTGGGCACCCTGTTCAACATGGTCGGCTTCCAGACCAAGCTGAAGCACGGCGCGCAGGCCGAGACCTTCCGCATGATCCCCGGTCTGCAGAACGCCCAGTTCGCGCGTCTCGGCGGCCTGCACCGCAACACCTATCTCAACAGCCCACAACTGCTGGACAAGCAGCTGCGGATGAAGGCCATGCCGCGTCTGCGCTTCGCCGGTCAGATCACGGGCGTCGAGGGCTATGTCGAAAGCGCCGCCATGGGCCTGCTGACCGGCCGCCTGGCTGCGGCCCAGGCTCTCGGCCGGGACCTGTCGGCCCCGCCGCCGGAAACCGCCATGGGCGCCCTGGTCGAGCACATCACCGGCGGCCACCTGGCTGGCTCCAAGTTCCAGCCCATGAACATCAACTACGGCCTGCTGCCGCCGCTGGAAGCGCCCAAGGTCGACGAAGAGGGCAAGCGCATCCATCCCAAGGAACGCGGCCGCGCCAAGAAACGCCTGCAGAGCATCCGCGCCATGGACGCCCTCAAGGCCTGGCGCGACGCGGGCTGATCGACTTCAGCCGTCGACGTCCTTGAGCATTAGCATCTGGCCGATCAACCTCTCCTTGTCGTCTGGAAAGCCGCACTCGACGTCGACGATCCCTGGGTTGCGCCAGGTGCCGAACATCATGTCGATGATCGGCAGACCATAGTTACTGGCGTGCACGCCCCGTTCATGATGCAATCGATGCATCTCCGGGCGTTGCACGAAGAAGCCCAGCCACCGCGGCGTCCGCAGGTCAGCGTGGGCGATCAGGTTGAACAGGGTCACGTAGAGCAGGGCCAACCCCGCCGCTGGGGCATGAACGCCCAGCACCACATAGGCGACGAAGACGTTGAGCAAACTCGCCAGCAAGGCATCGAACGGATGGACGTAGAAGGCCGTCAACGCCTCGATCCGCGTCGGGCTATGGTGGAGTTGATGGACCCAGCGCCAGAGGCGGTCTGACCTGTGCACGGCGCGATGATAGCCATAGGCCACGAGGCTCGCACACAGGAAGGTGGCCAGGCTCCCCCATCCCACGCCCAGGCGATCCCCAAGCGCCAACAGCGAATGGCCGTCGATCCAGCCCCTAAAAAGAAACCCAGCCGAAACGACTACGACAAGATTGGCGACGTTTAGCCCTCCCGCATAGAGCCGCCACCGCTTGTCGCACGATGCCCCGGACGCGGGTGCGATGACCTCGCGCGTGAAGATAAACGAGAAGATGGCGAAGGTCGCGAAATAGACCAGCAGCAGCATGAGCATCCCCGACCCGCGTCACGACTGCCACATACTGAGACGCAGCACGCGCCCCGAGCAAGCTGCAAACGTATCAGGCCGTTGTATACTAAAGCCGACGGCAAGGCCGGGTCGGCTCAGCGCAGCTTGGGCAGACCCGGCCGGAAGGCCAGGGTCATCACGCCCAGAACCACGACGCCGACGCCCATCAGGACCCAGGCCCCGGTCAGGTCGGCCATGTGGTCGCGGAGCAGGCCGGCGGCCAGCGGCGACAGGCTGGCGATGATGTAGCCGCCGCCCTGAACGAAGGCGAGCAGGTCGCCGGATCGGCTCGGATCGTCGATCTGATCCATGGCCAGGATCAGGGTCAGGGGGAAGATGGCCCCGATGCCTAGCCCCATGACCACGACGACCGGAACCGCCAGAGCCACCGGCGCGACCACCAGCCCCGCCAGACCGATCAGGGCCAGAACCAGGGCCGCCAGGATCGGCACACGCCGGTCCGGGAAACGCGCGATCACCAGGGATACGATGATCCCCGCCGCCACCTCGGCTCCGGTCATGCCGCTGAGCAGATAGCCCGCCGTCGCCCTCGCCTGCCCCAGATCGACATAGAAGGGCGGCAGCCAGGCCAGAACCAGCGTATAGGCCGAGGTCCCCAGCCCCATGATCAGGATCAGGCTCCACGCCCGGCCCTGCTTCCAGAAGGGGACTTCCGGGTGCGTCGCCTCCGCCACGGCCGCCCGATCGGGCTCTTCCGTCACCGGATCGCGCGCGGCGATCAGCCAGACGACCGCCGCGACAAAGGCCGGCGCGCTCCACAGCGCCAGGGTCCAGGCCCAGCCGACCACCTCGGCCAGCCCCGCCGCCGTCGCCGCCGCAATGGCCGCCCCGCCCATGATGCCCGTCGTATAGACGGCCATGACCGTGCCGAACCGCGTCGGAAACGCCCGCTTGATCACGACCGGCGCCAAAGCCTGGATCAGGGCCACGCCGACGCCGACGACCGCCGCACTGGCGATCAGGCCCGCCGTGTCCTGCAACACCGCCCGCACCAGACAGGCCCCGCCGATCAGCAGCGCCCCCAGCAGGATGCCCCACCGCTCGCCCAGCTGCCGCCGCAGGGGTCGGATCGACAGGGCGCCGAGACCGATCATCAGCACCGGCAGGGTGGTCAACAGGCTGGCGGCGGTGGAATCCATCCCCGTCGCGCCCTCGATCAGGTCCAGCAGAGGCCCCACCGCCGCCATCGCCGGGCGCAGGTTCAGCGCCAGGGCGAAGATGGCCGCCAGCAGCAGCAAGGACGCGCCGCGCGCCGCTTCGGCATCGGACCGTGCGGTCATGACAGGGGACTCCACTGAGAATTCGCGCTAGTCTCTCGACCTCAAGTATCTCGATGTCAAGATAACTCATGCCCGACAGAGCCTCCCGAGCCGCCGCCCAATGGGCCGTCCAGCGCCCAGAGATGGACATGCTGCCGATGGAGGCGCTGGGGCGCCTGCACGAGGCGTCCATCGTGGTCGCGCGGGAACGTCAGGCGCCGCTATACGCCCGCTACGGCCTGCAGCAGGGCGAGTTCGACGCCCTGGCGACCCTGCGCCGCTCGGGCGCGCCCGAGGGCCTGACGCCCACCGCCCTGTTCGAGGCGGCGATGATGTCGTCCGGCGGCATGACGGCCCGTATCGACCGGCTGGAAAAGGCGGGTCTGGTCGCGCGCGGCCCTCACCCGACCGACCGTCGTGCCACCCTGGTCCGGCTGACTGACAAGGGTTTCGGCCTGATCGAAACCATCATGCCCGAACACGAAGAAGCGGCGCGAGACATCCTCGCGCCGCTGTCGCTCGATGAACAGAAGACCTTGAACGCCCTGCTGGCCCGCCTGATCGGCGGCCTCTGCGACTAGACGCGTCCGCGCAGCACCGCCCAAAGCAGGCGCAACCGCTTGACCGGCTCAGGGTGGTCAAAGCCCGCCAGGGCGGCATGAGCCGTCGCCGGGAAGGCGGCGGGGGGCAGATCCTTGAGCGCAGCGTTGGCGGAGGACCGCTGGGCCCTAGCCTCATCCGCCCGGCCGGTCTGCGACAGCGCCCATAGACGCCCGGCCTCGGCCACGGCGGCGTCATACCCTTCGCCCGCCAGCATCCGCGCCGCGACCTGCATGGGGCCGACGTAGAAGGCGTCCAGATCGTGCGGCTCGCCATGCACCCGGCCGATATGGGCCTCGATCAGGGCGTCGAAGGGCGCGCGCTCCAGTCCGTGACGGGCGACAGCCGCGGTCAGAGCCTCCAGCACGGGATGGCCGACGCGCGGGGTGTTGGCGAAGACGCCCTCCATCTGCTCGGCCCACCACGTATAGCGCATCTCGGCCAGCATGGGCTGGGTGACGCGGGTGGGAATGGTCAGCAACTCCGCCTCGAAGGCGTAGAGGGCGATCAGGTCCGCGCGCGCCTGAATGTCCGCCACAAACCGGCTGGACAGCCAGCGGTCGGGGTCGGCGGCGCGGACCTGGGCATCAAGATCAACAGTCATTACGCAAGGCCATCGGCCATTGCGCGCAATGGTGCAAGTCTCAGCCGAACAGGGTCTGATACATGGCCATCGAGGTCAGCATCGGCAGCGACAGCAACAGGTTGGTGCGGCTGCCCAGCATGGCGATGCGCGCGGCCTTGGCCTTCTTGTCGTCGTCCACGGCGATGATGCCGAGGGCGCGCTTCTGGTTCGGCCAGATCACGCCCCAGACGTTCAGGAACATGACGATGGCCAGCCAGACGCCGATGCCCATCAGGGTGAACTGCTGATCGCCCGCGTTCAGACCGCCGGCCAGGCCGAAGGTCAGGACTTCATGGGCATAGACGTGGCCGCGGGTGAACAGGACAGCGATGCCCGCCAGCACTGTCACCAGGGCCGACCAGCGGAACCAGAACAGGGCTTCAGGCGCGACATGCTTGCTGACGGCGGGCTTCAACTCGGCCGGGATCGCGGGCATGACCCGGATCTGTACGAAGTTGAAATAGTAAAGCAGGCCGATCCACAGGATGCCGGCGACAACGTGGACCCAGCGGAAGGCCGCCTGGGCGAAGCCGAGATCGAAACCGCCCGGCGCGATGCGGCCGAAGGCGAAGATCATGACGCCCGCCAGCAGGATGCTGAGCAGGAAAGTCGTTCTGAAGTTTGAAAGCAGTTTGGCCATGCGCCCCTCCCCGGGTCGGAATCAGGAAGCGTGACCTTACTCCTCCCTCCCCGTCCGGGGGAAGGAGGAGCCATTTCAGGTAGAAGCCAGACCCTAGGGCCGGCTGGCCATGCCGAGTTTGATCGGCTTGGCGTCTTCGTCGATGGAGCCGCCGCGCTTGACGCCCCACAGCAGGATGATCGGCGCGCCGACATAGATCGACGAATAGGTGCCGATCACGATGCCGATCATCAGCACGATGGAGAAGCCGAACAGGGCCTCGCCGCCATACAGAGCCAGAACCGCCAGAACGCCCACAGCCGTGACGCCGGTGATGATGGTGCGCGACAGGGTCTCGTTCAGCGACAGGTCGATGACCTCGCGCAGGGGCATGGTCTTGTACTTGCGCAGGTTCTCGCGAAGGCGGTCGAACACCACGACGGTGTCGTTCATCGAATAGCCGATGACGGTCAGAATGGCCGCCACGGTGTTCAGGCTGAACTCGAACCGGAACAGGACGATCAGACCAAAGGTCAGGATCATGTCGTGCACCAGCCCTGCCACGGCGCCGAAGCCGAACTGAGGCTCGAACCGGAACCAGATGTAGATGAACATCAGCACGATGGCTGCGCCCAGGGCCAGAAGCCCGCTGGTGAACAGCTCGCCCGAGACCTTGGAGCCCACGACGCTGACGCCCGAGTATTTCACCTCGCCGACAGCCTCGTCGATCGCCTTCTCGACCCGAGCGACGACGGCGCTCTGGCCTTCATCCTCGGGAATCTGGAAGCGAACGATGGCGCTGGCGGCGCTGTCGATGCCCTGAACCTGGACATCGCCCAGGCCCAGTTCGCTGACGGCGCCGCGAACCTTGTCCAGTTCCAGCACCTGACCGGCGGGCTTGGACACTTCCATCGAGGCGCCGCCCCGGAAGTCGATGCCCATGTTCAGGCCGGGATAGAAGCAGCCGACGATCGAGGCCACGCACAGAATGATCGAAATCACGCCTGCGGCGGGCGCATATTTGACGAAGCGGAAGTTCGTCTTCTGCGGAAGCAGTTTGATGAGGGGCCATCCACGCATCGCCATCACTCCGCGATCGGCAGTTTTTTGGGCTTGGCGACTTTGAGCCAATACCCAAGCAGGACCTGGGCGACCATCACCGAGGAGAACATGGAGGTGAAGACGCCGATGGTCAGCGTCCAGGCGAAGCCGCGCACGGGACCCGCGCCGAACATGAACATGATCAGCGCCGCCACCAGGGTGGTCAGGTTGGCGTCGACGATCGTGCCCATGGCCTTGTTGAAGCCGGCGTCCATCGAAGCGATGACCGACCGTCCGGCCCGCGCCTCGTCACGCATCCGCTCAAAGATCAGCACATTGGCGTCCACGGCCACGGCGAAGGTCAGCACCAGACCGGCGATGCCGGGCAGGGTCAGGGTCGCGCCGAACAGGGACATGGCGGCGATGATCAGGATGCCGTTCAGCATCAGACCCAGCACCGACACGCCGCCGAACAGGAAGCCGTAGGCGCCGATCATGAAAACGCAGATCAGGATGAAGCCGATGATGGTCGAGACCATGCCGGCCTGAACCGCATCAGCCCCCAGCTCGGCGGTGACGACGCGGCGTTCCTCAACCTTCAGCGGCGCCGGCAGGGCGCCCCCGTTCAGCAGGTTCACCAGTTCCGAAGCCGACTGGATCGAGAAGCTGCCGGTGATCTGACCGGTGCCGCCCGTGATGGCGCCCTGGATCGTCGGGGCCGAAATCACCTTGCCGTCCAGGATGATGGCGAAGGGCTTGCCGATGTTCTGGGCGGTGGCCTCGCCGAAGCGGCGCGCGCCCTGGCCGTCAAAGCGGAAGTCGATGGCCGGGCGGCCGTTCTGGTCCGAGCCGACGCCGGCGCGGGTCAGGTTTTCACCCGAAACCAGGATGCGCTTCTTCACCAGGAAGGGCGTGCCCTGATCGTCGGTCAGCAGTTCAGCGTCCGGCGGCACGCGGCCGGCCATGGCGTCCTGCAGACCCGTGCTCGAGGTATCAACCATCTGGAAGGTCAGCTGGGCGGTGCGCCCGACCAGACGCTCCAGTTCAGCCGGATCGCTCTGACCCGGAGCCTGGACCACGATGCGGTCCGCGCCCTGACGGGTGATGGCGATTTCCTTGGTGCCCGAGCTGTCCAGGCGACGACGCACGACCTCGATGGACTGATCCACCGCCGTCGCGCCCATGCCGTTCACTGCAGCGTCGGTATAGGCGAACCGGATACGATTGCCGCTCAGGCGCGAAACCGTGCGATCCGGCTGGCCATTGGCCGCAATGCCGGTCTGGGCCAGTTTACGCAACTCGGTCAGCGCCGTATCGAATTGACCGGGATCAGCGATGGTCACGACCACGCCGCTGGCCTCGCGCTGCAGGGCGCCGATATTGACCTGCTGTTCGCGCAGGGCGACCCGCACATCTTCCATCAGGTTGGTGACGCGCTTGTTGCGCATCTCCGGCACATCGACCTCCAGCAGGAGGTAGGAGCCCCCTTGCAGGTCAAGGCCCAGGTTCAGACCGTTCTTGGGCAGCCAGCCGGGCAGCGCGTCGCGCTGCGCCTGGCTGAGCATGCTCGGGAAGGCCAGCAGCAGCCCGACAACGAGCGACAGCACGACCAGGGTGACTTTCCAGCGCGCAAGCTGAATCATGTCAGGGCTCTTTTCGGGCGGGCGTCAGCGGCGAGAGCCGCTCAGCCCTTGTCGTTGGCGGCGATGGCGGTGCGGTTGCGCACTTCGGCGATCATCGACTTGACCACGCGGACGTTCACGCCCTGCGAGATCTCGACCATGGCCTCGGCGTCTTCAACGCGCGTCACCTTGCCGACCATGCCGTTCGACAGAACGACTTCGTCGCCGCGCTTGACGCCGGCGATCAGGGCCTGGTGAGCCTTCATCCGCTTTTGCTGCGGGCGGATCATGAGGAAGTAGAACAGGATGAAGATCGCAACGATCGGCGCGATCTGCACCACGATGGCCATCAGGCCGCCTTCGGAACCAGTAGGCATGGAAACTCCCCGAACCGGGCCAACCTCGAAACGGGGGCCCCATTAAAATGAGGCGCGGAACCTAGGGCGCGCCGTGCCGATTTGCAACGCGGCCTGACGTCTCTGATCCTAGGCGATGCCGCCCGGACACGCCGGGCGGCGCGGTTTCAACGCGGCAGGACGCTCAACGGATCAACCGCGACCGGATCATCGCCCCGCATCTGGCGCGTCTCGAAGTGGATGGAGGGCCGACCGTCGCCCGCCGTCAGGCCGACCGTGCCTATGGCCTGACCGGCGCGAACCTCGGCGCCGTCGCGCACCGTGGCCGAACCCAGGTGGCCGTAAACCGTGCGCCAACCGTCACGGTGAACGATCAGCACCGTCAGCCCTTGGCCCACCAGATCATCGCCGACATAGGCCACGCGCCCGGCGGCGGCGGCCTTGACCTCGGTTCCGGCCGAGGCGCCGATGTTGATGCCATTGTTGCGCTCGCCCATGCCCACCGGACCGAAGCGACGCAGGATGTCCCCACGCACTGGCCATTGCATCGCCAGGGCCTGACCCACGGCCGCCCCCTGAACCGGCGAAGCCGGCGTCGAGGCGGTCACGGCTGGCGCGCGCGCCGGCGGCAGGGCGGCGTTGCCGCTGGGCGGCGGCGGCGGCGGCGGCGCCACGCCGTTATTCGGCGTCCTCACGCCGACGGGCGAGGCTCCGGTCGCATAGGGGTCGGAGCCGGTGTCCACCGCGCTGTCCGGCAGAATGATACGCTGACCCGAACTGATGGCGCCGCGCGGCCCCAGGCCGTTCAGGTCGATCAGAATCTGCACCGGAGTCTGGAAGCGACGACCGACGCCCGAAATGGTGTCACCCTGCTGAATCACATAGGTCGCGCCCGGCATGCTGCTCGAGCCCGCGGGCGACGGGGGCGTCACCGTGACCGGCGCGCCTGTCGAGGGATAGGCCGGCCCTCCAGCGGGCGGCAGACCGCCCCCGTCGATGCTGCCGGCCGGCGCGCGGGGCCCTTGCTCCTCATAGGGACGCGACGCGGGCGGCGTCTGCGGCTGCGTAGGCTGGCTGTAGTAGGGGTTGTTGTTCGGATAGGCGCCCGGCTGTTGCGGCTGCGCCGGATAGGCGCCCTGCCCCGTCGGCATGGGGCGCGTCGAATAGCGCGGCTCGTTCGGATAGGTCGAACACGCCGTGACCGTCAGCGCCCCGCCGACAACGACCGCCGCCCTGATCCAGCCCGTGAAGCCGCCCATGCGCCCCTCCTTCTTAACCTTGAATTGCGTCTGCCCCCGGTGTGCCCCGGAAGCGCCGCCAAGCCAACCCGCCAAACGGCGCCAAAGTGGGGCGGAAAGGTTAACCGCGCGCCGAAACGCGCGCCCCTACCCCTCCTTGGCCGTGCCCTCGACCAGAGGCACGAAGCGCACTTCGCACAGGCTTTCGCGGCGGAAGCTGCCATCTTCCTGGCCGGTGTAGCGGTTCAGCATCTGCACCGAGCTGCGCCCGACCGGCGCGACCAGAACCCCGCCGGGCTTCAGTTGTTTCAACAGTTCCGTCGGCTCGTGCGGAGACGCCGCCGTGACCATGATCCGGTCAAAGGGCGACTGTTCCAGCCAGCCCTGCCCGCCGTCGCCGTGGCGAGTGAAGACATTGTCCACGCCCAGCACCTTCAGCTTGGCCTCCGCCTCGGTCAGCAGGCTCTTGTAGCGTTCCACCGAATAGACGAACCGCGCCAGGCGGCTGAGCACCGCACACTGATAGCCGCTGCCGGTGCCAATCTCGAGCACGCGATGGCGCGGCCCGACTTCCAACGCCTGGGTCATCAGACCGACGATATAGGGCTGGCTGATCGTCTGGGCGCAGTCGATCGGCAGGGCCTGATCTTCCCAGGCCTGATCCAGAAACTTCTCATGGACGAACAGCGAGCGGTCGATGGACTCCATCGCCTTCAGCACCCGCGCGTCGGTCACCCCCTGCCGCCGCAGCGACAGGATCAACCGGCCCGCACGGTCGTCCGACAGGCTCATCCGGCGGGACCTTTGGGGGGCGCGCCGCCCAGAACCTTCTTCAGGTCATTGACGCTGCGCATATGCGTCAGGTCGATATGCAGCGGCGTGACCGAGATGCGACCCTCGTCCATGGCTCTCAGGTCGGTGCCCTCGGCGTGCTCCTGCGGCGCGCCGCGGAAGGCCATCCAGTAGTAGTCGCGACCGCGCAGGTCGGTGCGGCGGATGGCGTGCATCTCGCCGATGTCGCGGAAGCCCTGCCTGGTCACCTCGACCGCCTTGACCAGTTCCGGCGGCAGGTTGGGGAAGTTGACGTTCATGACCACGCCGTCCTCCCACTTCTGCTCCAGCAGCTTGGCGATGATGCCGGGCGCAAACGCCTCAGCCGTCTCCCAGTGGGCCACCACGTCGTCGTGGAAGCGTTCCAGCGACTGCGACAGGGCGATGGAGCGAATGCCGAAGGCCATGCCCTGCAGCGCGCCCGCCACGGTGCCGGAATAGCTGACGTCCTCGCCGACGTTGTGGCCGCGATTGACGCCCGACAGCACAAGATCGGGCCTCTCGGGCATCAGGTCGTTGACCGCCAGGATGACGCAGTCGGTCGGCGTGCCGGTCACGGCGAAGCGCTTGTCGCCCAGCTTGTTGACCCGCAGCGGCTCGGTCAGGGTGATCCCCCGCCCCTTGGCCGATTGCTCGGTCTGGGGCGCGACAACCCAGACGTCGTCCGACAGGGTGCGAGCAATCTTCTCAAGACATTCAAGGCCTTCCGCCTCGATGCCGTCGTCATTGGTGAGGAGGATTCTCATAGGCCGCGCTCAAGTAGTCCGAAGGACGATAGCGCGCCAAAAATGTCCTTCTCCCCTTGCGGGAGAAGGTGGCTGGCGCAGCCAGACGGATGAGGGGTCGCACCCCGGCCGAAAATCATGTCGTCTGAACTCGCCACTATCATCTTCTGTCTGAGCAACCCCTCATCCGAGCCGCTACGCGGCCCACCTTCTCCCGCAAGGGGAGAAGGATCAGCCAACCTGTTTCAATCCGCCCATATAGGGCAGCAGCGCGTTCGGCACGGCGATCGAGCCGTCCTCCTGCTGATAGTTCTCCATCACCGCGACCAGGGTGCGGCCGACCGCCAGGCCCGAGCCGTTCAGGGTGTGCAGGAACTCAGTCTTCTTCTCGCCCGCGCGCTTGAACCGGGCGTCCATGCGCCGGGCCTGGAAGTCGCCGCAGTTCGAGCAGGAGCTGATCTCGCGATAGGTGTTCTGGCTCGGCAGCCAGACCTCAAGGTCATAGGTCTTCTGCGCCGAAAAGCCCATGTCACCCTTGCACAGCAGCACCTTGCGATAAGGCAGCTCCAGCGCCTGCAGCACCGCCTCGGCGCAGCCGGTCATGCGCTCGTGCTCGGCGTCCGAGTCCTCGGGCCGGCAGATGGAGACCATCTCGACCTTGGAGAACTGATGCTGACGGATCAGGCCGCGCGTATCACGCCCCGCCGACCCGGCCTCGGCCCGGAAACAGGGCGTCAGCGCGGTCATCCGCATGGGCTCCGCCACCTCATCCTCGGCCAGGATTTGCTCACGCACGAGGTTGGTCAGAGAGACTTCGGCGGTGGGGATTAGCCAGCGGCGGTCAGACTCGGTGGAGGAAAGTGCGAACAGGTCACTTGCTTCAAATCGCTCAACGAGCTCCGCTTCGATCGATTGCCTTCTCGACGCAGCGAGGTCGTGGAAGGCAGCCTTCTGCTCATCGGTCATCCGATCAAAAAGATCGGTGCTCGCGATATCTCGCCACATGTCGGAGTGGTCTTTGATGGCTTTGTCGACAAGTTCCTCGCCAACACTTGCGTACGCTAGGCCGGTTTGGAACAGATCCTCCTCAAACTTTGGCAACTGCCCCGTGCCGAACATCGCGTCGTCCTTGACGAGATACGGCGGATTCACTTCCAGATACCCGTTCTTTTCCGTCTGCAGGTCCAGCATGAACTGGCCGATGGCGCGTTCCAGACGCGCCAGTTGGCCCTTCAACACGGCGAAACGCGAGCCGGACATCTTCGCTGCGGCTTCAAAGTCCAGCAGGCCCAGGGCTTCGCCCAGGTCCGAGTGGTCCTTGGCCGGGCCGGTCGTGCGCGGCTCGCCCCACTTCAGGACTTCGACGTTGTCGTTCTCATCTTCGCCGTCCGGAACATTGTCAGCCGCCAGGTTCTTCAAGCCCGCCAGCAGGTCGCGCAGCTCGGCGCCCTTGGCGGCTTCGGCCTCGCCCGCCTCGGCGATGTCGGTTTTCAGGGTCTCGACCTCAGTCTTCAGCCGTTCGGCCTCGGCCATGTCCTTCTTGCCCATGGCGGCGCCAATGGCCTTGGAGGCGGCGTTGCGCTTGGCCAGCGCCTCTTGCCCCGTCGTCTGGGCGGCGCGCAGGTCCACGTCCAGCGCCAGAATGCGGGCCACCACCTCGGCGGCGTCCTCCACCCCGCGCGACGACCAGCCGGCGACGAAGGCTTCGGGGTTGTCGCGGATGGCTCTGATGTCGTGCATGGCGTCAATCTTCGGACGTTCGGGAAGAAGCCGAAGGCTGTAACGCCCCGCGCGGAGTCGAGCAAACCCCTAAGCGCTCATCCGGCCCCTGATGCCGTCATCCCGGACGCCTCGCAGAGGCGATCCGGGACCCAGGCGGCGGATTTCAAACACGACAGGCCCGGTATGTCCTTTGACGTCTGGGTCCCGGATAGCGGCTGCGCCGCTTCCGGGATGACGGCGGGTGGGAGCTGGCGTCAGCGCGTCGCCGTCACCTTGATCTCCACCCCGATCGCCTTGGACACCCAGTCACCGCCCGCGTCGGACATCATGCCCAGATCCAGCGCCGCGCGGTCCAGCTCCAGCCGACCCGCCACGGTCGCCACGCCATCCGCCTCATCGAAGGTGAAGGGCAGGACCACGGGAACCGTCGTCGTCTTGATCCGCAGCGTCCCGGTCGCCTCATAGCGGTTCCCGCCCAGGGCCTTGAACGCCGTCGCCTCGAACCGTGCGGTCGGATAGGCGGTCGGATCGAACCATTCGACCCCGGTCAGGCTGCCTTCCTGCGTCGCGTCGCCGGTCTTGGCCGTGCCGGTCTGGACCAGAACCACAGCCTTGGAGCCCGCCAGATCGGTCGGATCGAACCAGACCTGGCCCTCCCACTGCTCGAACCGCCCTATGAAGCCCTTGCCCGCGTGGGTCCCGGTGAAGGCGATGCTGGAGGCCGCCTTGTCGATGGTCCAGGCCGTCGCCGTGCCCGGCGTGACCGCAGCCTCGGCCTGAGCGGGGGCCGCTGCGACATGAGCTTCGCTCGCCGCCCCTTCGGCCAGAGGCGCGGGCTTGGCCGCAATGCCGCCCGCCACGGCCAGGGCCGCGATGAAGCCAAGGCCCGCCAGACGTTCGGTGCGACGCAACAACGGCCTGGGTTCCGGCGCCGTCCGGCCCTCGCCGTGCTTCAGCGCCGGGATCATGTGGGACAGAACCCCGTCGCGATTGATGAACTGATGCTTCAGCGCCGCCCCGACGTGCAGCACGATCAGCACCACCGCGCCCCAGGCCATCAGGCTGTGCGCCCCCATGGCCTGATAGGCCACGGCCCGGCGCAGGCTCGCCGCCGCTTCGCCGATGAAGGGCAGGTGCGGCACGGTGAACAGACCGAACCAGCTCGTCGCCACGGCCAGCGGCGCATCCGTCGCCACGGCCCAGCCGGTCGAGACGTAGAGCCATCCTGTCAGAGGCAGGGCCAGCATCAGGCCATAGAAGGCCGCATGGGTCGCCCGCGCCGCGAACGTCTCCCAGGTCTTCATCTCGGCCGGCATCCCCGGCGTTCGGTGCGTAAGTCGCCAAGCCAGCCGCAGCGCCGTCAGCGCCAGGATCAGAAACCCGATCGACTTGTGAATCTGGAACACGCGATAGGCCAGCGCCTGACTGCCCGGCTCATTGATCGCATCGCTCATCCACCAACCCATCGGGATCATGGCGATGATGGCGACCGCGATGGCCCAGTGCAGGGCGATGGCGACGGGGGTGTAGCGGCTGGCGGCCGAAGTCATGGCGAAACTCGCAAAATGCTCAAAGAAAAACGGGCGGGACCGTCCGGCCCCGCCCGTCCATTCACGCTGACTTAGGCGGCCGGCGCGGCGGCGACCGGCGCGACCTGCTGCAGGAACTCGCCGTCGAAGCGGATGGTGGTTTCGTCGCCCACCGGACCGACCGGCATGCCGAAGTCCGAGCGCTTGAACTTGCCTTCAGCCGCAAAGCCGATGGCCGGGATCTGCATGAAGGGGTGCTTCTCGATCTCACCGTTGAAGGTCGCGTCCAGCGTCACCGGCTTGGTCACGCCCAGGAAGGTCAGGTCGCCCGTCACCTTGGCCGTGCGCGTGCCAGTCAGCTCAACCTTGGTCGACTTGAAGGTGATTTGCGGGAAGGCGCCAGCGTTCAGGAAGTTCTTGTTCTTCGCAATGTCTTCGCTCCAGCTCTTGAAGCCCGAGCCAGCGTGGGTGCCGGTGTAATCGCCCGGATAGTTGGCGTCGACCGAGGCCGGGTCGATGCTGACCTCGACGGTGCTGTTGGCCAGGTTGGCCGGGTCCAAGGTGATCTTGGCGTCAAACTTGTTGAAGCGGGCCGTGTAGTTCGAGATCGTGTTGTGACCGATCGACCACTGCAGCGAGGCGTGGGTCGGGTCCATGACATAGACGCCAGCCGGGGCCTTCAGCTCGACCGGAGCGGTCGAGACGGCGTCGGCGGCGGGCGCGCCCGACTTGTCGGCGGCGGGGCTGCAGGCGGCCAGCAGGGCGGCGGCGGAAACGGCCAGAATGGCGGCTTTGATCTTCATGGAAGGACCTCGTTGAATGTTCAGGGCTGGACACGAGGTCCAGAAACGGTTGCTCTGTCCGTCGGCGCGCCGCTCGGACTGCAACAGTATAAGTTGCGATTACGGCGCTTCAAGCCCCGTTCGCTCAAAAATGCGGATTGAGGTGCGCCCTGCGCGTCACCCGCCTATCTTGCGACTCACATGCCCATTCGTCGCCTCCCTCCCGAAACCGTCAATCGCATCGCCGCCGGCGAGGTGGTCGAACGCCCCGCCAGCGCCATCAAGGAACTGGTCGAGAACGCGCTGGACGCGGGAGCTTCGCGCGTCGAGATCCAGGCGGACGGCGGCGGCCTGACCCGCATCCTGATCGCCGACGACGGCAAGGGCATTCCGAAAGACGAACTGCCGTTGGCCGTCGAACGCCATGCTACGTCCAAGCTGGAGCCCGACGATGCGGGCGACGTGGACCTGTTGCGGATCCACACCCTCGGCTTCCGCGGCGAGGCCCTGCCCTCCATCGGCTCAGTCGCCCGCCTGACCATCACGACGCGGGCCAGGGAAGAGGCCGACGCCTGGGCCGTCACCGTCGATGGCGGCGATCAGCGCCCGGTGGGGCCCGCCGGCTTCCCCGGCCCGCACGGAGCCCGAGTCGAGGTCCGCGACCTCTTCTACGCCACCCCCGCCCGCCTCAAGTTCATGAAGTCCGAGCGGTCGGAGGCCATGGCCATCTCGGAAGAGATCAAGCGTCAGGCCATGGCCCACGAAGCCGTGGCCTTCACCCTGTCGCTGGACGGCAAGGTGACACTGCGCCTGCCCGCCGAACATCCCGGCTTTGAAGGCCGCCTGAAACGCCTCGGCGCCCTGCTGGGTCGCGACTTCGAAGCCAACGCCCTGCTGATCGATCAGGAGCGCGACGGCGTGCGCCTGTCCGGCTATGCGGGCCTCCCCACCTATTCGCGCGGCAATGCGGCGCACCAGTTCCTGTTCGTCAACGGCCGTCCGGTGCGCGACCGCCTGCTGCAGGGCGCTCTGCGCGGCGCCTATGCCGACTTCCTCGCCCGCGACCGCCACCCGGCGGCGGCGCTGTTCCTCGACATCGACCCGCTCTTTGTCGACGTGAACGTCCACCCTGCCAAGGCCGAAGTCCGCTTCCGCGACCCCGCCCTGGTGCGCGGCCTGATCGTCGGGGCCCTGCGTCACGCCCTGCACGCCGCCGGACACCGCGCCTCCACCACGGTCGCCGCCGACGCCCTGTCGGGTTTCCGCCCGCACACGGGCGAGGCCCTCTACAGCCCCACCTCGCCGTCGGCCCAGTCGTTCGGCCAAGCCGCGCCGGGCTGGAGCGGCTGGCAGGGCTGGTCGCAACCGGCCGCCGCCGCCCAGAACCTGCCGGGCCTGAACGAGCGCTCCGCGCGCGTCGAGCACACCTGGAACGGACAGGCCGCCGCCCCCGACTTCCGCACCCTGGGCCAGATCCAGGCCGAACACGCCGGTCAGATCGCGCCCGGCGCCCAGACGCCGCCGGACCTGATCGACTACCCCCTCGGCGCCGCCCGCGCCCAACTTCATGGCACCTATATCGTCGCCCAGACCCGCGACGGCCTGGTCGTGGTCGATCAACACGCCGCCCACGAACGGCTCGTTTACGAGCGGATGAAGATCCAGATGGCGACCGGCGCCGTCACCCGTCAGGCCCTGCTGACGCCCGAGGTGGTCGAACTGGACCCCGCCGAGGCCGAACGCGTCGCCGCCAAGGCCGAGGAACTGGCCGAGATGGGCCTGATCGTCGAAGCCTTCGGGTCGGGCGCGGTTCTGGTGCGCGAAACCCCGGCCCTGCTGGGCGACACCGATGTTCAGGGCCTGATCCGCGACATCGCCGACGACCTGTCCGAACACGGCGCCGCCCTGTCGCTGAAGGAACGCATGGCCGAGGTCTGCGGCACCATGGCCTGCCACGGCAGCGTCCGCGCCGGCCGCGTCCTCTCGGCCCCCGAAATGAACGCCCTACTCCGTCAGATGGAGGCCACGCCCCACTCCGGTCAGTGCAATCACGGCCGCCCGACCTATGTGGAGCTAAAGCTCAACGACCTAGAGAAGCTGTTCGGGCGCAGGTGATGACGCCCTCCGTCCTCTTCGTCTGCCTCGGCAACATCTGTCGCTCGCCGCTGGCCGAGGCCGCCTTTCGCGAAGAGGCCTGCCGCCTAAAACTGGACGTAGTGATCGATTCCGCCGGCACCGGCGCCTGGCACGTCGGCTCCCCGCCTGATCCCCGCGCCCAGGCCGTGGCCCGCAAGAACGGTGTCGATATCTCCGCCCTGCGCGGCCGTCAGGTGAAGCCCGCCGACTTCCGTCGCTTCACCCACATCGTCGCTCTGGACGAGGACAACCTCGCCAACCTGCGCCGCCTAGCCCCCGCCGACGCCACGGCCGAGCTCAGCCTGCTGCTGGATCACGTCGAGGGCCGCGAGGGTCAGCCCGTGGCTGATCCCTATTTCGGCGAGGACGACGGTTTCGACCTCACCTGGGCCGACGTCACCGCTGGCGCGCGCGGCCTGGCCCGCAAGCTGCGCCGGGGCGATTGAAACCGTCGCCCGCTCTCTCTATCTGTCGTCCCTCACCTGTTGGGACTGTTTATGTCTGAGAATGTGTTCACGGCCTGAGGCCCGGACGCTGAAACCCGTCCGAGGCCGCACGCAACGCCCCGCGTCTGAATGATCGACGCCGGGCGCACGCTGACGCCTGTCCGGACAATCCGAAATGAACATCTCCCGTGCGGAACAACGCACGCTCCACGCCCTGGCCCAGGGCGGTCGCATCCTGCTGGAGCGCGACGAACAAGGCCGCATCATCGCCGCCCGCTGCTTCACCCGCGAAGGCTGGGTGCTGGACGGCTGTAATCTCGAGCAATGGCGCAGCCTGAAGCGCAAGGGCGTCATCCGGTCGCGAAACGGCGGCCCCTATGTCGTCAATCGTGACGGTCTGACCCGTATGCGCAGCCAGTTGGATAACCGCACCTCTGGCCGCGGCTTCTGACCTCAAAGGACGCGCGCGACATCCCCGTCGCGCGCGTCCGTCAGGGCTTCAGCGCCGCCGCCAAAAAGGCCGTCACCTTCGGCCAGGCGTCCTGACGCGCCGCCGCATCGGCCTCGGGCGAGCCGCCGCTGCGCGGGCTTTCGCGCGGCCCGCCGTCGCCGACCAGATCATGACCGGCCTCGGGATAGATCAGAGCCGTCGTTACCCGCCCCGCCGCCTGACGCGAGGCGACGATGGCGCGCACCGCCGTCGCCGCATCCCACTGGGCGTCCCGCTCGCCCGCGATCAGGATCAGCGGCCCGGCGTAGGCCTCGACCGGAATGCGCGCCTCAGCCTCCTTCTCCGGGTGATCCGCGCGTCCGTTGGCGTGGATGGCCCGCAGGTCGGCCTTGCCCGGACCGGCCAGAAGCCCCTCAACGAAGCCGCGATAAGGCATGAAGGGCAGCGGCTTGCCGTCGAACGAGAACGAGGACCGCGTGCCCTCGGCCTCGACCGTCTCCAGCCCCCAGCCTTCCCAGACGACATCCGTGGGCGCATAGGCGACGACCGCGTCGATCCAGTCGTAGCGGCTGGCCGCGATCAGGGCGAACTCCGCCCCCTTGGAAGCTCCGAACAGGCCGAACCGCTCGACATCAACGCCCGGCATCCCGCGCAGAGCGTCGCGCAACTCCGCCAGTTGATCCACCCGAATGTCGACAAAGCTGCCCGCGATCTCGGGCAGAGCCTTGGGCGGGCCATATTGACCCCAGTCCGGCGAATAATAGGGCAGCCCTACCGCCGCATAGCCCATCCCGGCCAGGATCGGGCCGAACCGGTCGCCCGCCTCGGTCCCGCCGTCCGCCCCATGCAGGATGACCACGACCGGCTTCGGACCTTCGCCCGCCTCGACATAGACCTTGGCGTAAGGGAACCCCGGCACTGGCGACGATGCGACCTCGGCCCAACCCAATCCCGGCGCCAAACCGAGGGCCAGCCCGAGAGCCAGCGCTGCGCCGATCACCGCGCGTCTTGCGACAGTTCCAAACACGACACCCTCCGCGTCCGCCCAGAGACAGACGCATTAAGTATCAGCGTTCGCTTCTCAGGAACAGAACCCGGGCCGCGCCATAGTCGCGCGCGTCCAGGCGCTCATAGCCCGGCGTGTCGATGTCGGGTTCGTCCGAGCCGCGCTCGAACACCACGATGGCGCCCGGCTTCAGCCACTGGCCTTCACGCAGCCGCTGCAGCGTCTGTTCGCCCAGGCCCTTGGCGTAGGGCGGATCAAGGAAGGCCAGGTCGAAGGCCTCGCCCACCGAACCGGGGCGCTCGCCCAGATCGATGGCGCTGCGACGATGCACGCGCGCCCGCCCGAACAGGCCATAGGCGTCCATGTTCTCGCGGATCACGCCGCGCGCGCCGTCGTCGATCTCGACGAACAGGGCGAAGGCCGCCCCGCGCGAGATCGCCTCGAACCCCAGGGCGCCCGAGCCGGCGTAGATGTCCATGACCCGCGCCTCGTGCAGGCCTTCGGCCCAGGCGGCGTGTTCCAGCACGTTGAAGATGGCCTGACGCGCTCGATCCGAGGTCGGACGCGTGTTCTGGCCCTCGGGCGCGAGGATGGCGCGCCCCTTCAGGCTGCCGGCGACGATGCGCATTTTCAGTCTGCTCCGGGCGCGTACAGGGCCTCGACCTCGGCGCCGGTCAGGCGCGGGCGGTCGCCAGCGAAGTCATAGTTGGCGGGCTTGGAGTCAATGTAGATCTCGTCCTCGAACGCAAAGACGCTCGGGTCGTCGAAGGCCTGGACCGACACCATGGTCATGCCACCCGCCTTCAACCGCCAGAACAGGCCCGAGCCGCAGGTCGGGCAGAACTGACGCTCCGCCCACTCTGACGACTTGTAGGTGGCGATGGGGCCGGCGACCTCGACACTATCGCCAGCGTTGACGCTCAACGAGACCCCGCCCGAGATCCGCCGACAGCTTTCGCAATGGCAGGCGTGCATCCCGCCCTGCGGCACGGCGGTGAACGTCACCACGCCGCACAGGCAACGGCCCGCCAGACGCGCGCCGTCCTTGACCTCGGCCATCGTCAGCTCCCCATCCAGACCTTAGCTGCGGCCGCGCGGACCGCCGGGCTTGCCGCCGAACGGTTTGCCGCCGCCGGGACGCGAACCGCCGCCCGGTTTGCCGCCAAAGCCGCCGGGCTTGCCGCCTGAGCGCGGTTTGAAGTCACGCTGGGGACGGTCGCTGGAACCACCTTCGCGCGACTTGAAATCGCGCTGCGGACGATCACCGCCCGAACGGGGTGCGCCGTCGCGGGGTTGGAAGTCACGCTTCGGTCGATCACCGAACCCGCCTTCACGCGGTTTGAAGTCGCGTTGCGGACGGTCGCCGTCCGAGCGCGCGCCGTCACGCGGCTTGAAGTCCCGCTTCGGTCGGTCGCTGAAGCCGCCTTCACGCGGTTTGAAGCCGCCCTTGGCGCCATCGCGGGGTGCGCGGCGGTCGTCGATGAGTTGCGGCTCGGAGCGATTGAAGGGCCTGCGCGGACGTTCCGACCACTCGCCGCCTTGGGCGGCTTCGGGCCGGGCACGCGGCTTGAAGGTCTTGGTGTGCTCGAAACGCGGCCCAGTCTTGGCCCAGCCCTCCTTCTTGGCCGGGCGCTCGCGACGGTCGACCGCATCGGCCTGGGCCTCGGTCGCCGCGCGGACGCGGCTCGGCTTGCGCGAGGGATCCGACATGGCCGAACCCGACTTGCCCGTCACGATCGGCGACGAGGTGCGGCGGCCGGGGATGGGCGCGGGGGTCGAGACGCTGTTGCCGGTCGGCAGGTTCTCGGGCCGGATGTGGTCGGCGAGCATCTCGCGGATCACGCGCGGACCGATTTCCTCGACCGCTCCGACCGGCAGGGTGCCGAGTTGGAACGGGCCATAGGCCAGACGGATCAGGCGGTTCACGGTCAGGCCGACCGACTCCAGGACCTTGCGGACCTCGCGGTTCTTGCCCTCGGTGATCGAGACGCTGATCCACAGATTGGCCGAGCTGCGCTCGCCGTCCTCTTTTTCCTTGGCCTTGTCGATGGTCGCTTCCATCGGGCCGTAGTGAACGCCCTCGATGGTGCAGCCGGTCTTCAGCTTGTCCAATTCAGCCTGGGTGATGCGGCCGCGGGCGCGGGCCCGGTAATGACGCACCAGGGCCGTGTCAGGCATTTCCAGCGCGCGGCTCAGTTCGCCGTCGTTGGTCAGCAGCAGCAGGCCCTCGGTGTTCAGGTCGAGGCGTCCAACCGAGATTACGCGCGGCAGTCCGCTGGGCAGGGCGTCGAACACGGTCGGGCGGCCCGCTGGGTCGTTGTGGCTGGTAATCAGGCCCGCCGGCTTGTGATAGCGCCAGACGCGCGTGGCCTGGGCCGCGCCCATCGGTTTGCCGTTGACGGTGATCACGTCGTCGCGCGTCACCAGGGTCGCGGGCGTGTCCAGGATGCGGCCGTTGACCGCCACCTTGCCCAGACCGATCAGGCGCTCGACCTCGCGGCGCGAGGCGATGCCTGCGCGGGCCATGGCCTTGGCGATTCGCTCGCTGCGCAGCGGTGCGGCAGGTTCCTTAGCCGTTTTCGGGCCGCCCTTGCCGGCGCCCTTGGCAAAAGGCTTGTCGCCGCGATCGTCCTTGCGATCGCCGCGCGGCGGGCCTTTGCGGTCTGCGAAGCCACCCTTGTCCGGGCGCGCGTCGGCGAATTTACGGGGGCCGCGCGGGCCGTCGTCTTGACGGGAGCGGGGCTTCTTGTCGTTGTCTTTGGGATGGCGATCCATGATGAGCGGTTCATGAGCATGGCGCTCGACTTGGCGCAAGCGGCGGCGCAAGCGGGCGAAGTGCCCGTGGGCGCGGTAATTGTCGATGAAACGACCGGCAAAGTGGTTGGCCGTGGGCAAAACGGCCCCATAACCGCCCACGATCCGACGGCCCATGCCGAGATCGTGGCTTTGCGCGATGCTGCGGCGACGTTGCAGAATTATCGCCTTACCGACCTCACGCTCTATGTCACGCTGGAACCCTGCGCCATGTGCGCCGGGGCCATTAGCCACGCTCGGATCGGTCGCGTGGTCTGGGGAGCCGACGATCCCAAGGGCGGCGCGGTGATCCACGGCGGCCGCTTCTTCGATCAACCGACCTGCCATTGGCGGCCCGCGACTGAGAGCGGCGTCCTGGCCGAACCGGCCGCCGAGACCCTGCGAGCCTTCTTCCGGGCGCGTCGCGGAACACGCGCCGCCGTGGGGCGTTGAAAACCCAAGCTTGACCTTGGAGGCGCTTCGCTTGCCGCACCTGATCCTTCGCGCCGCGCCCTTCCTCGCTCTCACTGCCCTCCTCGCCGCCTGCGGCCCCGAGCCCCGCGAAGCCCCTACCGACGGCGATGCGGTGCGCGAACGCGCCGTCGAGGCTCAGACCGCCCGCCGCCGAACCGGCGCCGAGGTTCAGGACCGCGCCCTGAACCGGGTCATCCGCACCGTCTATCTATGCAACAACAGCGAACGCCTGTCGGTCGACTTCGACAATCCGCGCCAGATGGCGACCGTGCGCAACTCTTCCGGCGAGGCCGTCGACCTGTTCCAGGAACGCGCCGCCGACGGCATCTGGTATCGTGCCAGCGGCTATGAACTGCGCGGCAAAGGCGTCCAGGCGACATGGACCGCCGACGGTCGTGAACCGACCGAATGCCGGGCGGTGGACTAGGCGAAAACCGCCAGTCGCGCGTCCAGTCGAGCCCGCACTTCAGGCCAGTCCTCATCCAGAACCGCAAATTGGGCCGTATCGCGCACCCGACCAGTCCAGGTGATCTTGTGCTTTCTCAACACGCCCTCGTCTCGCGCGCCCAGCTTGCGGATGGCGGCGGCGCTGGCGGCGTTCAGCGCGTCGGTGATGATCTCGACCCGCACCGCGCCTTTGGAAAAGGCGTAGTCCAGCAACAGGCGCTTGCACGCCGGATTGACCGGCCCGCCCCGCGCATCCGGCCGATAGAAGGTCGAGCCGACCTCGCAGCGCCGATGCTCGGGCTTGATTTCATAGAGACTGGTCGTGCCGACCACCGCCCCGTCGCTGATCCGCCGCACGGCGAAGGCGATGCGCGAACCGCCGGCCATCGCCTTCAGCGCCGCCGCCCACCAGTTGTCGAAATGCGGGCCGCAAGCGGCGCTGACCATGCCGCTCCAGGCCTCGGGATCGCAGTCCAGCGCCGCCCTCACCTCGCCCTCCAGCGCCGCCGTGAACGGCTCCAGCCGGACGAAACGGTCTTCGAGGACGACGGGGCTCAGCTTCACGCCGCTGCGCCTTCCTCGATCAGGAAGGCCCGCACGGCGTCGGCGTCCACGTCCTTGTCGGTGAAGGCGTCGCCGACAGCCCGCGCCAGGATCAGGGTCAGTCGCCCGCCCTCGGCCTTCTTGTCCCCGGCCATCCGCCCGATCAGGGCTTCGGCGGTGAAGACCTGATCCACGTCGGCCAGCCGCGTCGGCAGGCCCGCCGCCTTGATCCCGGCCTCCGCCTTCTCCGCGTCCGCCGCCGCGCACAGCCCCTGACGCGCCGAGTATCGGAACGCCATGGCGCAGCCCAGGGCCACCGCCTCGCCGTGGGTCAGGGCGTCGCCAAAGCCCAGCTCGGCCTCCAGCGCGTGACCAAAGGTGTGGCCCAGGTTCAGCAAGGCGCGCCGCCCGGCCTCCTTCTCGTCCTCGCCGACGATCTGGGCCTTGATCTCGACCGAGCGGATCACCGCCCGCTCCAGCGCATCCGGGTCGCCCTCGGCGCCCGCAGCCCCCTCGCCGCCCAGCCAGTCAAAGAAGGCCGCGTCGCAGATCAGACCGTGCTTCAGCACCTCGGCCCAACCCGAGCGCACCTGCCGAACCGGCAGGGTGGCCAGGGCCTCGATGTCGGCCAGCACCAGTCGCGGCTGGTGAAAGGCGCCGATCAGATTCTTGCCGCGCGGCGTATCGATGGCCGTCTTGCCGCCCACCGAGGAATCCACCTGGGCCAACAGGGTCGTCGGGACCTGCACGAAGTCGATCCCGCGCATGAACAGGGCTGCCGTCAGCCCCGCCAGATCGCCCACGACCCCGCCGCCCAGGGCCACGACCAGGCTCTTGCGATCCAGCCCCTCGGCCAGCAGTCGGTCCAGCACCGCCTCCAACTGCTCGAACGACTTGGACGTCTCGCCTGCCGGAACCGTCACGATCCCGGTCTCCAGGCCCGCCGCCTCCAGCGAGGCGCGCACGGTTTCGCCGTGGATCGCCGCCACCGTCTCGTCGCTGACGATATAGGCCCGCGTCGGCTTCAAGGCCGCGACCCGCGTCCCTGCCTCTTGCAGAAGTCCGCGTCCGACCACGACCTCATAGGCGGCGAAGCCCTCGCCCCCGACCGGGATCGTCGTCGTCATTTCTGGCTCTCCTCGCGGGCGTGACGCCGCAGTTCTCGAATAATCGCCTCGACCGCCTGGCCGTGCGAGCCGCCGCCGACGTCCACCGTCACATCGGCCTCGGCGTAGATGGGATAGCGGGCCTCGGCCAGCTGGCTCAGGGCCTCCAGCGGATCGCGTCCGCGCAGCAAGGGCCGGGTGTCGCGTCGCTGCACCCGCTCGGCGATGACCTTCAGATCGGCGCGCATCCAGACGCTGACCGAGTGCTTCTTCATCAGGGCCCGCGTCTCGGGGTTCAGCATGGCCCCGCCGCCGGTCGCCAGGACGATGGGCGGGCCTTCCAGCAGGCGGCGCATGATTCGCACCTCGCCCGCCCGGAACTCGGCCTCGCCCCGGCTGGCGAATATTTCGCTGACGCTCATGCCGGCGGCGGCCTCGATCTCATGGTCGCCGTCGTGGAAGGGCCAACCCAACCGCTGCGCCAGTCTGCGCCCCACCGTCGATTTGCCCACGCCCATCAGCCCCACCAGGGTTATGGTGCGGTCAGGCGTCAAGGACGGCGACAAGGGCGAGGAATCGGGCGAGGCGTCGGCAGGCATGGTTCCGTTATTCTCTACACGACCCGGCCGTTCGCTCCACACCTGTGTTGAGCGCGCCCCATGACGCCCCAGGTCGAGGCCTTTCTGGAAATGATGGCGGTCGAGCGCGACGCCTCGCCCCACACCCTCTCCGCCTATGGCCGCGATCTGGCCGACGCCGAGGTCTGGCTGGGCGACGCCGGCGGTCTGATGGGCGCCGACGAAGGCGCGCTGGAGGCCTGGTTCGCCGACCTGTCGCGACGCGGCCTGTCGGCGGCCACGGCGGCCCGACGTCGCTCCTCCGTGCGTCAATTCTATCGTTTCGCCCTGGGCGAAGGCTGGCGGACCGATGACCCGTCCCGCCGCATCGACGCCCCCAAACAGGGCCGCAGCCTGCCCAAGACCCTCAGCCGCGACGAAATCGAAGCCCTGCTGACCGCCGCCGGCGCCGCCGACAGCGCGGCTGGCTTGCGGCTCGTCGCTCTGGTCGAGATGGCCTACGCCTCAGGCCTGCGCGTGTCCGAACTGCTGGGGCTCAAGGTCGAGGCGGTGCGCCGCGATCCCACCTATCTGATCGTGCGCGGCAAGGGCGGCAAGGAACGGCTGGCCCCGCTCAACGCCGCCGCTCGCGAATCCATCAAGGCCTGGCTCGACGCCCGCGACGCCGCGCGCAAGCCGAACACGCCCGACAGCCCCTGGCTCTTCCCCTCGCACGGCAGGACCGGTCACCTGACGCCTCGCCGCTTCGCCCAACTGCTGGATCAGGCGGCGCTGGCGGCCAATATCGACCCGGCCCGCGTCAGCCCCCACGTCCTGCGCCACGCCTTCGCCACCCATCTGCTGGAAGGCGGCGCTGACCTGCGCGTGGTCCAGACCCTGCTGGGCCACGCCGACATCTCGACGACCCAGATCTACACCCACGTCGCCACCGACCGCCTGGCCCAGGTCGTCCATTCCAAGCACCCCTTGGCGAAGGACGACTGAACCCCGCTTGCCCCACGGCGTTCCCCGCACTAGTTTCCGCCGCTTTCCGTAGCGCCAACCGCGCTTCCTCCTCACGGACGCCTTATGGCCACGCACTATCTCGAATTCGAAAAGCCCATCGCCGAGCTGGAAGCCAAGATCGCGGAGCTGTCGCATCTGGCCCCGACCAGCGGCTCGTTCGAGACCGAGATCGCCGCCCTGCGCAAGAAGGCCGACGCCCTACGGGTGAAGACCTACGCCAGCCTTGACCCGTGGATGCGCACCCAGGTCGCGCGCCACCCGCAGCGCCCGCACTTCGTCGACTACATCGACGGCCTGTTCACCGACTTCGTCGAACTGCACGGCGACCGTCAGTTCGGCGACGACCAGGCCATCCTGGGTGGCCTGGCTCGCTTCCGCGGCCAGCCGGTCGTGGTCATGGGCCACGAAAAGGGTCACGACACCCAGACCCGCATCACCCACAATTTCGGCATGGCTCGCCCCGAGGGCTACCGCAAGGCCGTCCGCCTGATGGACATGGCCGAGCAGTTCGGCCTGCCGGTCCTGACCTTCGTCGACACCGCCGGCGCCTATCCGGGCCTGGGCGCCGAGGAGCGCGGTCAAGCCGAGGCCATCGCCCGCTCGACCGAGCGCGGCCTGACCCTGGGCGTCCCCTCCATCGCCACCGTGACGGGCGAAGGCGGTTCGGGCGGAGCCATCGCCATCGCCGCCGCCAGCCGCGTGCTGATGCTGGAGCACTCCATCTACTCGGTCATCTCGCCCGAGGGCGCGGCCGGCATCCTGTGGCGCGACGGCACCCGCGCCAAGGACGCCGCCAACGCCATGAAGATCACCGGCCCGGACCTGCTGGCGATGAAGATCGTCGATCGCGTCATCCCCGAGCCCCTGGGCGGCGCCCACACGGCGCGCGAAACGGCCATCCAATCCGTCGGCGACGTGCTGGAAGATGAGCTGAAGGCGCTGTCGTCGCTGTCGGCGGACCAGATCCGCAAGGCCCGCGCCGATCGCTTTTACGCCATCGGCCGTCTGGGCTGATCACGCATTGCACGGCGGCGTCGCGCCGCCGAAGCTGACACGATGCGAATCGGTTTCTCGCCCCTCCTGAAGCTCGGGGCCTCTTCATGCGCGGCATGAACGGGGTCGGCGAATCCCTGCGTGAAAGCGCGGTGTTCAACTTTGCCGGCGCGGTGACCATGGTCATCGACGATTCGCCCTTCGCGCTGGAACTGACAGCCCAGGCCATTCTCGGCTTCGGCATCAAGGTGCGTCACGCCTGCGCCAGCGCCGCCGAGGCCATCGCCATCCTGCGCGATCATCCAGTCGATCTGATCCTGGTCGACTGCGAAATGCCCGGCATGAGCGGCTATGAGTTCGTGCGCTGGCTGCGCCGCTCGGGTTTGGAGCCCAACGCCTTCGCCCCCGTCATCATGACCGCCGCCCACGTGCGCCGATCCAAGGTGTCCGAGGCCCGCGACTGCGGCGCCAACTTCCTGATCACCAAGCCCTTCAGCGCGGGCGTGCTTCTGGAGCGCATCGTCTGGGTCGCGCGCGACGCCCGCCCCTTCCTTGAAGTCGGCGACTATTTCGGGCCTGATCGTCGCTTCCATGCGGTTCCCTGGGACGGCCCCGAGCGTCGCGCCGAGGAAATCCGCAAGGCGGAATTCGAATCTCAACGCAGAGCGTCGATCGAACTATGACCGTCATCACGCACAACCGCCGCCGCTCTCGCCTGTCGACCCTGATCGACCAGCCTGGCGGCGTCAGCGCCGGCGTCGCCCTGGCCCAGGCCAAGGCCAATCTGGCCGAGATGGAGGCGCGCAGCCGGGCGGTGATCGAGGAACAGGTCACGGCCCTGGCCATGCTTCAACCCGCCGGCACGCTCGAGGAAGCCGCTCGCGTCCTCGATCGGGCCTATGACCATTCCAGCGCCGTGATTGACGCCGCCGGTCCCTTTGAGCTCAAGGACCTGTGCGCCGCCGCCGCCAACCTGTGCGACCTGATCGACGCCGCGCCCGAAGACAAGCCCTTCGACTGGCGCATCGTCACCGTCCACGCCCAGGCCCTGCGCCTGTTGCTGACCTTGCCCGCCGAAGCCGCCGAGGCTCGGACCCAGGTCCTGGCCAGCCTCAAGGACGTGCTGAAGGCCAAGGTTCCGGGCGCGTCTCAGTCCGACTGAACCTGGCTTTTCGCGCCGCGCGTCTGTTTGCGCCACAGGCTGGCGTATTCCCCGCCCTGACGCGCCACCAATTCGTGGTGCGCGCCACGCTCGACGATACGCCCGGCCTTCAGCACCAGGATCTGCTCGGCGTCGGCCACGGTGGACAGGCGGTGCGCCACCACCAGGGTCGTGCGGCCCGCCCGCGCCTTGCGCAGCGTCTTCTGGATCGCGGCCTCGGTGCGGCTGTCGAGCGCGCTGGTCGCCTCGTCCAGGATCAGGATGCAGGGATCAGCCAGCAAGGCGCGGGCGATGCCCACGCGCTGCCGCTCGCCGCCTGAAAGCTTCAGGCCCCGCTCGCCCACCCGCGTCTCCATGCCCTCCGGCAGGTTGCGGATGAAGTCAGCCAGTTCCGCCGACTCGGCCGCCGCCCAGATGGCCGCCTCGTCGGCGTCCGGCCGGGCGAAGGCGATGTTGGCGCGGATGCTGTCGTTGAACAGGGCCACGTCCTGCGGCACCAGGGCCACCGCCGCCCGCAGCGAGGCCTGCGTCACCGACCGCGCGTCCCGACCGTCGATCAGCACGCGGCCCTCTTGCGGGTCCAGCAGACGCAGGGCCAACTTGACGATGGTGGACTTGCCCGCCCCCGACGGCCCGACCAGGGCCGTGGTCGTCCCGGCCGGCGTGACGAAGCTGACGTCGTCCAGCCCAGCCGCCCGGGCATCGTGCCGGAAGCCCACATGGTCGAACACGATCTCGGCTCCGCACGCGCCAGCGGGACGCGGCAAGGCGACGGCGTCGGGCGCATCGGCCACCTGCGGCGCCTGTCGCGTCACCTTCAACATTTCTTCCATGTCGATGAAAGATTGGCGGATTTCCCGATAGGCGAAGCCCAGGATGTTCAGCGGCGCATACAGGGAAATCATGATCAGCACCGCCGCCGTCACATCGCCCGGCCCCATCCGCCCGGCCGCCGCCTCGAACCCGGCCATGACGGCCATGATCCCGAGGCCGACGTTCATGATCAGGCCCTGGACAAGGTTCAGCGTCGCCAGCGACGTATTGGCCTTCAGCGCCGCATCCACATAGGTCGACAGCGAGCGGTCATAGGCTTCGGCCGCCCGCCCCTCGGCCCCGAACGACTTGACCGTCTCATAGTTCAGCAGGGCGTCGACGCTCAGGCCCGCCGCCTCGCTGTCGGCGGCGTTCATCGCCCGCCGATGCTCCAGCCGCCAGTTGGCCATGGCGAAGGTCGCGACCGCATAGACGGCCACCACCCCGATCGCCACGACGCCGAACCGCCAGTCGTACTTGCCGCTCAGCACCGCCGCCGCCAGCACCAGCTCGACTACGGTCGGACCGAGGTTGAACACCAGAATCCGCAGCAGGAAGTCCACGGCCCGCGAGCCACGATCCATGGTGCGCGACAGGGCGCCCGAGCGCTTGGTCTGGTGGAAGTCCAGCGACAGGCTCAGGGCGTGGGCGAAGGTCTCCGCCGCCGTCCGGCGCTGGGCCGCCGCCCGCACGGGCGCGAAGACCACGTCCGACAACTGCGGCGTCGCCGCCGACAGGAAACGCACCAGGGCCCAGCCCACGGCGAAGGCCGCGAAGCCCCAGCCCACGGCCGCCGCCGCGCCCTGTCCCGCAGCCAAATGGTTGACCGCAGCGCCCAGGATCAGGGGCGCCAGCACGCCCAGCCCCTTGCCCGCCAGCGTCAGGCCGATGGCTCCGGTGATGCGCCACGGCAATTGCGGCGCGCCCGAGCGGCCCACCACGCGCAAGAGGTCGGTCAGCGCCTGAAGGGTCGGCGGCGCCTCATGCTTCACCTCGGCCTGCCCGGCGGCCATGGCCTTGACCGTGGAGTCGCCCCGTCGGCCCGATCGTTCACCGCGCATGGTCATGCTCCAGCCTAGGGTCGGCGCCTTGCCGGAGCGAGACCGACATTCAGTTCAGGCTCGCGATGGCTTCGAGCAGTTCATCGACCGCGCCCTTGGTCGTCGCCCAGGAACAGACGAACCGCACGGACCCGTCGTCGAACTGGTAGCAGGCCCAGCCCAGAGCATTCAGGCGCTGATGCGCCTCGTCCGGCATGCGCACGAAGACGGCGTTGGACTCGACCGGATGGGCCAGGACAAAGGGCGAGCGCTCCTCGATGCCCTCGGCCAGGCGCTGAGCCATCAGATTGGCGTGGGCCGCCCCCGTCTCCCAGGCGCCCGATTCCAGCAGACCCAGGATCGGCGCCGCCAGGAACCGCCCCTTGGACGCGGTCTGCCCGGCCTGCTTCAGCCGGTTGTCGATCCGCCGCGTCAGGCTCTTGTCGAAGATGACCAGGGCCTCGGCGCAGTTCGCGCCGGCCTTGGCCCCGCCGAACACCAGAACATCCACGCCAAGGCGCGGAATGTCCTTCAGGTCGAACCCGGCCGCCACAGCATTGGCCAACCGCGCCCCGTCCATATGGACGCCCAGCCCGGCCAACTTGGCGGGCTCGATCAGGTGGCGCAGTTCTTCTTCGGAATAGACCGCCCCATACTCGGTCGCCTGGGTGACGCTCAGCGCCGCTGCGGGTTGGCGATGGCCGACCACCGGCTCCTCCAGCGCCGCCCGCAGCGCCATGCCGTCGATCTTGCCCGAATAGCCCGGCAGACCGATCAGGCCGACGCCCTGGCCGAAGAAGCCCGGCGCCCCCGTCTCGTCGGTGCAGATGTGGGCCGCATGATGCGTCAGCACCGCCTCATAGGGTCGAGCCAGCATGGAGACGGCGATGGCGTTGGCCGCCGTTCCGCTGAAGACGAAGCGCACCTCGGCGTCGGCGTCCAGCCGCTGGCGGATCTGATCGGCCGCCCGCGCCGTGACCTCGTCGGCGCCATAGGCCCGCGCGAAACCGCCATTGGCCTTCGCCAGGGCTTCCAGCGCGGCGGGCGCCATCCCCGCCGTATTGTCCGATCCGAAGTCGTAACGCACGCGTCAGTCTTCCTGTTGTTCTGCCGGCGCCATGACGATGCGGGCGAATTGGGCGTCCTTGGCCGGCACTTCGACCTGGTGCGGGAAGGGTATCTCGATTCCGGCTGCGTCCAGGGCTTCCTTGCCGCCCTGCATCAGATCGGCCTGGCTCTGCCACCAGTCGGCGACATTGACCCAGGCGTGCAAGGTGACCTCGACCGAACTGTCCAGCAGGGCCGTCACCCCGGTCCAGGGCGTCGGGTCCTTCAGCACCTTGACGTGCGCCTTGGCCACGCCGGCGATCACGTCGCAGGCGTCCTTCAGGTTCTCGCCATAACCGACGGTGAACTTGATCTCGATGCGCCGCGTCTTCTGCCCCGTCAGATTGATGATGACGTCGCTCAGAACCTTGGAATTGGGAATGACGATCTTGTGGTTGTTGGCGTTCGACAGCTGGGTGGTGAACAGATCCAGCTTCTGCACCGTGCCCGAGGCGCCGCCGACGTCGATCACCTCGCCAACGCGATAGGGCCGCAACATCAGCAGCATGACCCCCGCCGCCACGTTCGACAGCGTGCCCTGCAAGGCCAGGCCCACGGCCAGCGAGGCGGCGCCCAAAACCGCGATGATCGAGGTCGTCTGCACGCCCAGGCGTTGCAGCACGGCGATCAGGCCGATGATGATGATGACCACCCGCACGACCTGGGCGGCGAAGCTGAGCACCGTCTGGTCGTGACGGAAGGCCCGCAACCGGCCCAACACCCGCCGCGTCACGCCCGACGCCCAGCGGGCGATGAACAGGGTGATGGCGAAGATCAGCGCGGCGATCGTCAGGTTGATCGCCAGATCGCCGGCCATGTCGGCCAGCTTGGCCAGAATGGCGGCGTCGACGGTCAGCCGTTTTTCGCCGGCTGCGACCGTCTGGGTCAGGGTCTCGTGCAGGATAGACATGCCCTTGGGTCTAGCGTCTGCCCCCGGGAATGGAAGCCCCGGCGGGCAGGCTTTTTCCGCCACGGGGAGCCACGCGCCTCAAAGCGCGCCAGGCGATCAGTTCATAGCGGCGGGTCAGGCCGCGACCGCCGCCTCCTCGCCCGAAGCGGCGGCCTGGCGCAAGGCCATGCGTCCGCCGGGGACCTGAACCATCAGACCGGCCAGACTGCGGAAATCGATAGGCTTGTTCAGATAGGCGTCGGCTCCCGCCGCCAGACCCGCTTCATGGTCCTCATGCCGGGCCGAGGCCGACAGGACGACGATGGGCGTGTCATTGTTCACGCCCCCGCCCTCGCGGATCAGACGCGTCGCGGTCAGGCCGTCCATCACCGGCATGTTCACGTCCATGATGATCAGGTCAAACCGCTGATTCCTGGCCAGATCGACTGCCAGCTGGCCGTTCTCGGCGGTGCTGGTGCGATGCCCGGCCGACCCCATCCAGGCCTCCAGGATCATGCGGTTGACCGGATGGTCCTCGACCACCAGCACGTCCAGATGATCAGCGTCCTCGACATCCGCATCGACGGCCTCGACGGCTTCGGCGCGGCTCCATTCGACCACCTCGCCCTCGATCGACAAGGTGAAGGTCGAGCCCTCGCCCAGACGAGAGGTCACGGCGATGTCGCCGCCCATGATGTGCGCCATGCGCTGGGCGATGGTCAGACCCAGGCCTGTGCCGCCGAACTTGCGCGTCGAGGAGTTGTCGACCTGGGTAAAGGGCTGGAAAAGGCGCTCCAGATCGTCGCGCGAAATGCCCGACCCGCAGTCCTTGACCGAGAACTCGAAGCCGACCCGCCGATCCGAAATCCGCCGACCGCGCACAGTGTAGCGGATCTCGCCCTGGTCAGTGAACTTGACCGCGTTCGACAGCAGATTTTGCACCACCTGGCAGACCCGCAGCGGATCGCCGCGCACAACCGCTGGCAGTTCACCCTCAAAGGTCGACACCAGAGTCAGCCCCTTGGCTTCGGCCTGGGCCTCGAACGGCCCGGTGATCCGGCGGTGCAAGTCGTCCACCTGCACATCGACCACATCGAAACTCATCTTGCCGGCTTCAATCTTGGTCATGTCGAGGATGTCGTTCAGCAGGCTCAGCAGATTGTCGCCCGAGTTGCGGATGATCGACAGATATTCGCGCTGGGTCCCTTCCAGCCGCGTCGCGCTCAGCAATTGCGCCGCGCCCAGCACCCCGTTCATCGGCGTGCGCAGTTCATGCGAAATGACCCCAAGGAAGCTGGACTTGGCCTCGTTGGCCGCGTCCGCCTTGTCGCGCGCCGCCTCCAGTTCCTCGATCAGATGGGCCTGATGATCCTGGAAGGCGCGAATGCGATCCTCGCGCAGCATGGTCATGGTCACCAGAACGAACAGGCTGGCCGCCGTAAACGGCACCAGGGCCACAAACGGCCAGAACAGCGGCCCGCCGATCAGGCTGACGGCGATAATCGCCGCCGCCAGACCATAGGGGGACGAAATCATGATCGCCTGACGCGGCGAACTGCGCAGTTGGGCGAAAACCAGCACATAGCCGGACACCAGCAAGGCGATGGCCAGCTCATGTCCGAACGGTGACGGCGAATACCAGGCCAGCAGAGGCGCCACGGCCCAGACCGCCGTCGTTGCGGTCGCGACGGCAGGAAAGACCATGCCCCATCCTGCGCCGACCCTCTGGCTGACGCGCTTTTCGACCTCGCCGCGCAAGGCGCCCGCCGCCAAGGTGGCGGCGAACCAGAGCAGTCCGGGGACCAGACCAACCGTCGCCACCACGCCGACGGCCCAGCTGACGATGATCATATAGCGCAGGTAGTGGGTTTGCAGGATCGCGGTCAGCGCCTGGGCAGCTTCGCCAGGCGCCTGCCCGTCCAACCCCTTGATCCCGTCAGACCCTACCATTCGCTAGCCCCCGCCTTTGCAAATCAGTCGGGGCGAACGCTAGGTTGAAGGTTCTAAGACGAAGTGAATACGACTTTGTACGTATCAAATTGACACGAACAGTCTTTACCCCGCCTCAGCCGCCGTCATGGCGCGCACCGCGAGGGCATGAACGGGACCTGCCAGTTCATCCTTCAGGACCGCGTTGATCGCTCTTTGACGCGCCACACGGCCCTGTCCTTCAAACGCATCGGACACGATCATCAGCTGAAAATGGCTCTCGCCGCCATCCTTGGCGTCCATGCCGCCTTCGTGATGGTGGCCGGCGTGCTTCCAGCTGTCGTCCTCCAGCTCAATCCGATGCGGCGCAAAGGCCGCCGTCAGTTTTTCGCGGATAAGTGCCGCCACGGGGCCATCAGACATCGGTCGTTCCTTGAAGCTGTCCAATTCGAGCTTACACTGGGGGCGATGTCCGCGTCATTTGAATACAAGCCTCGCTTCACCGACATCCGCGTGAAGCCGCCCAAGCCCGACGAGGAAAAGGCCGAGGCCGACGTCCTCCATCGGAAACAGGGCGAGAAGACCTGCGAGTGGCCGGACTGCTCGCGGCCGGCTACGGCCAAGGCGCCGAAGTCGCGCGAGCAACTGGCCGACTTCTATGAATTCTGCCAGGCGCACGCCGGCCAATATAACAAGGGCTGGAACTTCTACGCGGGCATGAGCGAGGGCCAGATCCGCGCGGCTCAGGAAAACGAGGCCATGACCGGCGGGCGCCCGACCTGGGAGATGAAGGCCGGCAAGAACACGCGCGAGGCCGCCGCCTTCGCCGCCAAGATGGGCACAGCCAACACCGAGGGCGCCGGCTCCTGGCGCGACAGCTTCGGCCTGTTCGGTCGCCGCACCCAGGAACAGGCCGGCCCGGCCGCCGCCGAGGTCCACCGCATCGGCAAGATCGAGCTGGCGGCCCTGACCGACCTCGGCCTCAAGCCTGGCGCGGACAAGGCCGCGATCAAGGCCCGCTATCACGAGATGCTCAAACGCTTCCACCCCGACACCAACGGCGGCGACCGGGGCGCGGAGGCCAAGCTTCAGAGCGTCATCAAGGCCTGGAAAGTCTTGAAAAAGGCCGGGCACGCCTGAGGCTTCGCAGCAGCCCGCCCGGCTTCAGCGGCCCGTCGATGCGCGTGACGCTCTCGCCCGCCCCGTCCCAGATTTCGGCATAGGCGCTACGGGCGTCGTCCAGCATCATGCGCCGTGTCTCGCTGACGGCTTCGGGCCAACTGTCCGCATCCAGAGCATACATGTTCGGCGTGCCTTCGGGCGCGTCATAGACATAGCAAAAGAACTGCGCGTGCGTCTGCATGGCCTCTTCCCCGACGGAAGTGATGGCCAAATTGTTAACACGCTCCTTGCGGATTACACGAATCACAGAACCGTTGTTTCTGAACGACTGAGCCCCATATTCGAGTCCTTCGATCCACAAAGGAGTCGCCTCATGGAAGTCCTGTACCGCGCCCACGCCACCGCCTCGGGAGGCGGCCGCGACGAAGGCCGCTCCGCTACCGACGACGGCAAGATCGACGTGCGCCTGTCTGTCCCCACGGAAATGGGCGGCAAGGGCGGCGACGGCACCAACCCTGAGCAGCTTTTCGCCACCGGCTACGCCGCCTGCTACCTGGGCGCCCTGCGTCTGGTCTCGGGCAAGGCGGGAACCCCGGTCGGCCCGGACACCAAGGTCGCCGCCGGCGTCGGCTTCGGCAAGAATACGCGCGGCGAAGGCTTCAACCTGGATGTCACGCTCCACGTCACCGATCACGGCCTCGATCAGGCCGTGATCGACGATCTGATCCACAAGGCGCATCAGGTCTGCCCCTATTCCAACGCCACGCGCGGCAACGTCGACGTGGCGCTGAGCGCCGGCTGAGCCTGCGGCCATGAGCGCCGCGCCCCAGGTCCTGATCGTCGGCGCCGGTCCCACGGGACTGGCGGCGGCCCTCTTCCTGTCGCGGCGCGGCGTTCCGGTTCGGATCATCGACGCGGCCGAGACGCCGACCGCCACCTCCAAGGCGCTCGGCGTCAATCCGCGCACCCTCGACCTGCTGGAGCCGACCGGCGTGACCGCCCGCATCCTCGCCGAGGCCGGAACCGTCGCCCGCCTGCATATCCACCGGCACGGTGAGACCCTGGCCGCCGTCCATCTGGACCAGATCGACCTCGGCGCCCGCTTCCCCCTGGCCATCCTGCCCCAGGCCCGCACCGAGCTCCTGCTGACCGAGGCCCTGGCGGCGCGCGGCGTAGCGGTCGAACGCGGGCTGGCCCTGAGCAGCCTGTCGCAGGACGCTGAGGCCGTCATCGCGACCCTGTCTTCCGGCGAGCGGGTGCGGACGCCCCTGCTGTTCGCCGCCGACGGCGCCCATTCCACCGTGCGCAAGGCGCTGAACCTCGACTTCCCCGGCGACGCCTGGGCCGAGCCCTGGCAGTTGATCGACGTCGAGTTGGACGGCCCTTCAGCCGATGAGGCCTGGATCGACTTCCGCGACGACGCGGTCTTCGTCTGCCTGCCCTATTCCGGCACGCGCTTTCGCCTGATCGGCTTTGGCCCGCCCATGCTGGACAATCTGCCCGAGGGCTGGCGCGCCGGCGCCGTGCTGTGGCGCTCGGACTTTCACATCTCGCACCGCATGGCCTCCGCCATGAGCCTGGGCCGCGTCGCCCTGGGCGGAGACGCAGCCCACATCCATTCGCCCATCGGCGCGCGCGGCATGAACCTGGGGATCGAGGACGCCTACGTCTTCGCCGACTGCGCCGCCGACTTCCTCAGCGGCCAGCTTGAGCGAATCGAGGACTACGACCGCCTGCGTCGCCCGGTGGACAAGGCCGTTGTCCGCCGCGTCCGCGCCCTGACCAGCTTCGTGCGCAACACCGGTGCCGGGGCGGATCTGGCCCGTCGCACGGCTATTCCCGTCGTCACCCGCCTGCCCTTCCTGATCGAACGCGTCGCCCGTATCGGTCTGGGTCTCGACCACCCGGTCGTGCTGCGCTAATCGACCTGTCATGACCTCCCCCCTCGACGCCTCGCCCGATCCCTTGGTCACGCTGGAGCCGCACCGCAAGGTGACGGTCAGGGAGGCGTTCGGCGTCGATTCCGACATGGTCGTGCCCGCCTTCGATACGCGCGACAGCCATGTGCCCGAGATCGACGACAGCTACCGCTTCGATCCGCAGACCACCCTGGCTATCTGCGCCGGCTTCGCCTTTGACCGCCGCGTCATGGTTCAGGGCTATCACGGCACCGGCAAGTCGACCCACATCGAACAGGTCGCCGCCCGCCTGAACTGGCCCTTGGTCCGCGTGAACCTGGACAGCCACATCAGCCGCATCGACCTGATCGGCAAGGACGCCATCGTCCTGAAGGACGGCAAGCAGATCACCGAGTTCCGCGAGGGCATCCTGCCCTGGTCGCTGCAACGCCCGGTCGCCCTGGTCTTCGACGAATACGACGCCGGCCGTCCCGACGTCATGTTCGTCATCCAGCGCGTGCTGGAGGCGCAAGGCCGCCTGACCCTGCTGGATCAGAACCGCGTCATCCGCCCGAACCGCTGGTTCCGCCTGTTCTCGACCACCAACACCATCGGTTTGGGCGACACCTCGGGCCTCTATCACGGCACCCAGCAGATCAACCAGGGTCAGATGGACCGCTGGAACATCGTGACGACGCTCAACTACCTCGACCACGACGTCGAAGCCGAGATCGTCGCCGCCAAGATCCCCGAGTGGAACGACGCCGAGGGCAAACGCCGCATCGCCGCCATGGTCCGCGTCGCCGACATGACCCGAAACGCCTTCATGAACGGCGACATCTCGACCGTCATGTCGCCGCGCACGGTCATCACCTGGGCTCAGAACGCCATCATCTTCGGCGGCGACCTGGCCCTCAGCTTCCGCCTGACCTTCCTGAACAAGTGCGACGAACTGGAACGCCCCACCATCGCCGAGTTCTACCAACGCGCCTTCGGCGAGGACCTGCCCGAAGCCGCCACGCGGGTGAAGGTGGGGTAAACCTGATCTTCCTTCTCCCCTTGTGGGAGAAGGAAAATGCGCGCGCCATTACAACTCGCCCCGCCAATCCCTGAAAATCAGCGGGATCGCGCCCCGCCAGCCCTCATTCCCTCGCCCTACCTCCAACCCATGCCACGCTTGCCCTGTCCCGTCGCAAGGGAGGGCTCGCTCGGCCGGCGAACCGAAGCGGCGACGGGAGCGAAGAGAACGGGGGTCTTGTCGGACCGTCGGCCTCCTGTCGCGCGCGCCGGGCAAGGGAGCACCCAGCGGAAGGCGGCGACAGGCCGGGGCGAGGGTTCAGGAGTGAGAAGCGAGGCGGCGCGAACGCGCTTCCTCCAATCGTGGCCTCAAGTAGCGCGAAGCGCGGTAGGCCACACTTCAGATGAGACGCCGCAGGGGCCTAGCGACGGGGCGTTCGACCTGTCCGCCATAGAGGTCCCGGTCAGGGTCGCGGGGGTTACGCGGACCGTTCCAGGACTGCACGCCGGTGCAGCCTGCCCGTCATGGGCGCCGGGGGTAGCCGCAAAGAACGGCGCCTGCCCCGAGCTCATGAACAACTCTTCGCGCGGGGCGTCGGCCTTCGTCGAAACGGTATTACTCAATCACTCCGGGCGAGGTCCCGGCGCCCCGCCCAGCTCTCCACCGCCCGCGTTCACGCGAGGCGGATAGACTTGTTCCTTCTCCCCTTGCGGGAGAAGGTGGCAGCCGGAGGCCGACGGATGAGGGGTCTCTCTACAGTTGAGCAAGGCAGTCGGGTGAAGAGCGGCGCAACCCCTCATCCGACCTCGCTGCGCTCGGCCACCTTCTCCCGCAAGGGGAGAAGGATACGCCACGCAACCGTCACAGGATCGTATCGCCCCTGTCGTCGGCAAACGGTCTAAGCTCGGCCGTCAAACGGAGTCCCTCATGCGCCTGCAACGCCGCCAACTGATCTCAACCGGGGCTGCGGCCTTCGCCTTCGCCGGCTTCGCCCGCAACGTCCACGCCCAATCGGCGGGCGAGGAGACCTACGTCAATCAGGTCGAGGGCTATGGCCCGCTGAAGACCGATCCCAACGGCCTGCTCGATCTGCCTGAGGGCTTTTCCTACCAGGTCATCTCCCAGAGCGGCGAGACCATGGATGACGGCCTGCTGGTCCCCGGCCAGCCCGACGGCATGGGCTGTTTCGCGCTGAGCCCCACCACGGTCGCCCTGGTGCGCAACCACGAACTGAAGGGCGGGCGGGCGCTTCACCGCAACATGGGGCCCGGCGGCTTCCATCATGAGCGCCTCGGCCTGCTGGACGCGTCAAAAGCCTACGACACCTACAAGGACGGGCGCCCCCTGCCCGGCGGCACGACCACCCTTGTCTATGACCTCGAGACCCGCAAAACAGTCCGCCAGCACCTGTCGCTGGCCGGGACCTCGACCAACTGCTGCGGCGGCCACACGCCGTGGGGAACCTGGCTGACCTGCGAAGAGACGGTCGAGACCCCCGCCGACGCCGACGTGAGCAAGGCCCACGGCTGGGTGTTCGAGGTGCCCGCCGACGCGACCGGCCTGGTCGATCCCGTGCCGCTGAAGGCCATGGGCCGTTTCGACCACGAGGCCGTCTGCATCGATCCGCGCACCGGCATCGCCTACCTGACCGAAGATCAGGGCGACGGCCTCTTCTATCGCTTTATCCCGACCGTTCCGGGTCAGCTGGCGCGCGGCGGTCGGCTGCAAGCCATGGCCTTCAAGGGCCAGCCGGCCGCCGACAGTTCCAACCACGATGCCCGTGTCTGGTCCGTCAACGACTGGCGCGAGGTCGAATGGATCGACATGGACGACGTGGAATCGCCCAAGGACGACCTGCGCCATCGCGGCCATGCGACGGGCGCGGCCAAGGTGGCGCGCGGCGAAGGGATCTTCTGGGGCGAGAACGAGCTCTACCTGACCGCCACCTCAGGCGGGCCGCTGCGCCGGGGCCAGATCATGCGCTACGTCCCCTCGCCCGACGAAGGCGGCGCGGACGAGGCCCGCTCGCCGGGCCGCATCCAGTTGTTCGTGGAAAGCACAGACCTGCGCACCATGAACATGGGCGACAACCTGTGCATCGCGCCCTGGGGCCACCTGATCGTGTGCGAGGACAACTATTCGGACGAGGTGCGCAACCACATCAAGGGCGTGACCCCCGATGGTCGTATTTACACCATCGCCCGCAACGTCTTCACCGGGAACTCGGAGTTCGCCGGGGCCGTGTTCTCGCCGGACGGCAGCGTCCTGTTCGTGAACATCATGTACCCCGGCCTGACCTTGGCGATCAGAGGCCCGTGGAACGCGGTCCGCTCATGAACAGGCGCGGGCGCGAGCGGCGAACCAGCCACAGGTTGACCGTCGCCGCGCCCAGCACCAGGGCCGCCACCGCCTGGTGCAGCGCACCCAGAGTGATCGGCACGGCGTGCATCAGCGTCACGACGCCCAGCCCGGCCTGCAGCCACAGCGCCCCTGCCAGAACAAAGGCCGAAACGCCCAGGCCCTCGGCCAGCCGCCAGCGCCAGGCGTGAATGGCGTAGGCCGTCCCCCCCGCCAGCAGCAGGTAAGCGCCGATGCGGTGATTGAACTGGACCAGCCCCTGATCGTGCAGGAAGGCGACGGCGCCCTTGCCCCACTCGACCGGCGGGAAGACCGCGCCGTTCATCATCGGCCAGTCGGTATAGATGAAGCCCGCCTTGGCCCCGGCCACCAGCCCTCCCAACAGGCACTGAACAAAGACCGCAGCCAGCAGCAGCCCGGCGCCCCAGGTCCAGCCACGAGGCGAGCGCGAATGGTCCGACCCGCTCCAGGCCTCCAGTCCCGTCCAGATCAGACCGGCGAAAATCAGGAAGGCCAGACCCAGGTGGGTCGCCAGCCGCTCAGGCGCCACATCGACGCGCTCCGACAGGCCGCTGGACACCATCCACCAGCCGATCAGGCCCTGCAGCCCGCCCAGGCCCAGCAGCACCAGGCAGCGCACGATCAATCGCTTCGGCATCCGTCGCAGCAATAGGAAGATCAGAAAAGGAACCGCGAAGACCACGCCGATCAGACGCCCGACCAAGCGGTGCAGCCACTCCCACCAGAAGATGCCCTGGAACTCGCCCAGGCTCATGCCGGCGTTGACCTGGGCGTACTGAGGGATGGCCTTGTACTTGTCGAAGGCCTCGGCCCACTGGGCGTCGTTCAGCGGCGGGATGGCGCCCATGATGGGTTTCCACTCGGTGATCGACAGGCCCGAGCCCGTCAGGCGAGTGACGCCGCCGATGACCACCATGGCGAAAACCATGGCCGCGCTGAAGAACAGCCACAACGCCACCGCGCGGCTTTGATCCTGATTTACAAAACGGTTCATTCGACGCCTGCCGTTCGCCCCGATACACTGTCGCCAAACCCACCGGGCGACCGGGGCGGTATGCCCCTCAAGCGCGGCAAGATCGAGTCGCTTTCGACGCCAGAGCGTCGCACCATTCTGAAGGAGCGCCCGTGGCGCCATATACGGATATCGCCATCGCCGTCGTCGGCGCTCTGGCCCTGGCCTGGATCGCCGACCTGCTGACGGGCCGTCGTGGCCTGGGCGGGACCATTCTGGTCGCCGCCGTCGGCGCCGGCTGCGGGGCCTTCCTGGCTATCCGCGTCTTCGCCGTGGCGACGCTGGGCGACTGGCTCTGGGTGGTCTGGTCGATGCTCGCCGCCGTGATCTGCCTGGTCGCCTTCTTCCTGTTCCGGAGTAAGCGCTGATGCCGCCGCGGGCCCGCCGATTCGTCGCCACGATCGGCGTCCTGTTCTTCCTGGCCTTCTGGGTCTGGGGCGCGGTGACGATCAATGATCGCCTACCGAACATCTGGTGGCTGGACCTGATCTTCTTCACGGTCGCCGGCGTCGGCTGGGGGTTGCCCCTGATCCCGCTGCTGCGCTGGGCCGAACGCGAACCCGGCGCCAAATAGGGCAGAGCGTATCCAAACAGGGGGCCAGATACAGCGAAAGCCCGGCGTTGCCCCTCTCAGGGTGCGCGTCGGGCTTTCATTGGGGGCCGAGCTTCGTTCATTTCTGAACGATGTTTCTGACCTCAATCATCCGGTTTTCACCCGATGATCAACCAATCAACCCGAAAGCCTGTACGAAGGTTCCGTTCGTCACGAGGCATTTCTTTACGACGCGCCGTCGTCGCCTTCGCCCAAGCATATAGCAACCACGGTTCCGGATAGAACGTCACTCCGGCATCGCCAAAACATGACGGAACAATAGCCCGCCTGAAGCAAACCCGTCGCTGGCGCGGCCTAGCCCCCGCCCCCAGGTAACGCTTCCGGGGATTCCTTCATGACCATCGCCTCTCACCGCGCCGCAGCCTGGCTGCTGGCGAGCACCGCGCTTTGCGCGCCCATCCTGGCTCTGCCCTGTTCGGCCTCCGCTCAGGACGCTCAGACGGAGGCGACGTCCGAAGTCGATGAGATCGTCGTCACCGGCCAGCGCGAGGCCCAGCGCGCCGCCATCGCCGTCAAGCGTCGTCAGTTCGAGGTCATGGACGCCGTTTCGTCGGACGACATCGGCAAGCTGCCGGACCACAACACCGCCGCCGCCCTGCGCCGCATCCCCGGCGTGTCGATCATGGAGGACCAGGGCGAGCCGCGCTGGCCGATCCTGCGCGGTCTGGCCTCGACCTATAACCGCACCACCATCGACGGCGCCTTCGTCGGCTCGGTCGACGAGAGCGCCCGCACCGTGCCGATGGACATCGTCCCCTCGGTCATGGCCGGCCGCCTGGAGGTCATCAAGACGGTGACGCCCGAGAACGACGCCAACGCCATCGGCGGCGTCATCAATGTGCGCACCCGCAGCGCCTTTGACCGCAAGGGTCCCTTCTTCGACGGCATGGCCTCGTATGGCGTCTATGAGCGCCACGGCGACGTTCGCAACGACGACCCGTCCTATCGCCTCAGCTTCGCCACCGGCCGCCGTTTCGGCGCCAATGACGAATGGGGCGTGGTGGTCGGCGCCTCGCACGAACAGTTGGACTACGACATCCCGCAGGTCGAAGTCGCCGCCCCTTCGGTGCGCGAGTACGACGCTGACGGCAAGCCGGTGGACTCGGGCTCCGCCACCGGCAACGGCATCCAGGTGCCGACCCAACACCGCCTGTTCTGGTACAACAACACCAAGCAGCGCTCAGGCCTGAACGGCAAGCTGGAGTGGCGCCCGAGCGACGACTTCCGCTGGGAAGCCTCGGCCCTGTGGGCCAGCATGGAGGACGATGAGGAACGGATCGAGTTCCGCACCGAGCCGAACGGCAATGTCTCCAACCAGACCCAGACCTCGGGGACTTTCGCGGCGGGCCGCAACATCGTCGGCCTGAACCAGCCGATCACCAAGCGCGAGATCGGCCTGCTGCGCACGGGCTTCGAGTGGAACGCCGCGCCGCTGTGGACCCTGGACGGCGACCTGTCCTACTCGACCGCCGCGCTGGAGACGCCGAACACGTCCTATGAGTTCCGCACGGCGGCCAATTCCAACTTCGGCTTCAGCTACGATGCGTCGGACTTCTTCCCCGTCTTCACGCCAACCAACCCGACCGCCTTCCGCGACGCCAAGCTCTACAACCTGCAGCAACGCCGGGTGTCCCTGACCACCAGCGACGAGGACACGGTGCAGGCCCGCTTCAACGCCGCCTTCGACGACGGCGGCTTCGACCGCAATCTGAAGGTCAAGTTCGGCGGCCTGCTGCGCTCCAGCGAGCGCACCTTCGCCAGCAGCCGCACCGACTACAAGACCGCGCCCGGCTTCGCCTTCACCTTCGACGAGGTGGACGTCGCCGGTCCCAGCGAACTGATCCAGGGCCGCTATGACCTGGGCGCCCGCATCGACGCGGGTCTGGCCGAGCGCTTCTTCGAGGCCAACCGCGACCGCTTCATCGCCACGACCTCCCTGCCGACCGGCGACTATGACGTGACCGAGGACGTCTACGCCGCCTATGGCCAGGCCAGTTACCGGATCGGCGACGTCACCGTCCTGGGCGGCCTGCGCTACGAGAAGACCGAGGTGGAGTCCCAGGCCGTGCGCAACACCGGTGGCGTCCTGACGCCCGCGCACAACCAGGGCGGCTATGAGAACTGGCTGCCCAGCGTCCACCTGCGCTGGGACGTGCGCGAGGACATGGTGGTGCGCGCTGCCTGGACCAACACCATCGGGCGCGGCGACTTCGGCTCCCTGGCCGCCAGCGAGAACCTGAGCTTCGACGGCTCGCAACCGACCCTGTCGCGCGGCAATCCCGACCTGAAGCCGCGCGAGAGCGAGGGCTTCGACCTGTCGTTCGAATACTACCCGACGGACGGCCTGGTCTCGGTCGCGGTCTTCAGCAAGTCGATCGACAACGAGATCTTCAGCCTCAGTTCGGTCCAGCGCATGGACGTGGGCCGGGGTCTGGAGGACGTCCTGGTCTCGACCCCGATGAACGCCCAGTCGGCCGAGATCCGCGGCATCGAGCTGGGCTTCCAACAGGCCCTGACCATGCTGCCGGCGCCCTTCGACGGGTTCGGCGTCAGCGCCAACGCCACCTTCCTGGACACCGAGTTCACCTTCCTGACCTCGGCGGGCGAGCGCCACACCGGCCTGTTTCAGCAGCCAGACACCACCACCAACGCCTCGATCTACTACCAGCGCGGTCCGCTGGAGGCGCGCATCTCGCACAACTACGTCGGCGGCTTCCTCGAGACGATCAACGACACCATTCCCAACGCCGATCAGTACTGGAAAGGCCGTCACCTCTATGACGCCTCGATCAGTTGGCGCTTCGACAACGGCATGACGGTCTTCGTCGAGGGCCAGAACCTGAACGACGCGGGCCGCCGCGAAGTGACCGGCCCGAACCAGGGCTATCTGCAGGAGTCCGCCGAATACGGCCGCACCTTCTGGGTCGGCCTGTCCGCCAGCTTCTGATCCCCTTCAGGCCGCCCTTCCCGACCGGAGGGCGGCCTTCCTCTTCCAGAGACCACCCATGCTGATCACTACCCTCGTCGCTTTCGCCCTGGCCGCCTCCGAGCAGGCCACGCCCCAGCCGCCCGCCCCCGCGCCTGCCCTCGCCGGACAGCTCGAAACCGTCCGCCGCTATCCGTCCGACGCGCGACAGGGCGTCGCCGTCGGCTCCAAGGACGTCTACGCCGTCTCCAACTGGTCCCTGACCCGCTACGACAAGGCGACCGGCGAGAAGAAGGCCCAGTGGTCGGGCGATCCCAAGCGCTTCCCCCACATCAACTCCTGCACCCTCATCAACGCCGAGTTGGTCTGCGCCAGCTCCAACTTCCCCGGCACGCCGCACGTCAGCACGGTCGAGATCTTCGACGCGCAGGACCTGCATCATGTCCGCAGCGTCGCCCTGGGACTGGGGACCGGCTCCCTGACCTGGATCGAGCGTCACGACGGGGCCTGGTGGGGGATGTTCGCCAATTATGACGGACGCGGCGGCGAGGCCCCCCGCGACCACCGCCACACCACCCTGGTCCGCTTCGACGACCAGTGGCGGCGTACCGAGAGCTGGGCCCTGCCCGCTTCCATCCTCGAGCGAATCGCACCGATGAGCATTTCCGGCGGCGGCTGGGGCCCGGACGGCCGGCTCTATCTCAGCGGCCACGACCATCCCGAACTCTACGTCGTCGCCTTCCCCGACGGCGGCGGGGTTCTCGACCACGTCGAGACCCTGGGCATGGAGGCCGAGGGTCAGGCCGTCGATTGGGACGAAAGCGCACCGGGCGTCCTTTACGGCATCACCCGCCGCACACGCGAAATTCTCGCGATGAAGGCGCCAATCGAAATTCCCTGACGCTTGAATTTGGAGGCGGTCGGATCGCCGCGTTCTCGTCCCATCACGGCCGGCGCTTGACCTCCCAGTCCAACGTCCAGCGCCCCGGACCTGCCGCCTTCAACTCCGACCTCACCGCCGGCACCTGCCGATCAAAGCCGTCGAGCAGGAGAGACGCTCCGCTGACAGAGGCCACGGTCGCGTTGGTCTGCCAGAAGGGTCCGGACACGCCGCGGATCGAGAGACGGATATGAACGGTGTCGTTGACCTGCGGCATGGGCCGTCTCCACTTTGTTGAGACGAACCAGCCGTCACAGGCCGCCTTGTGCATCGGAGCGCCGTCGCTGTCTGCCACGAAACTCCAAGGCGTCGCCGCAAAGTGGCGCGCCACGGCACGCCAGCGACGTTTCGATGCCTATTATTATATATAATATATTTGTCACACCAGAATGTTCGATCTTGTTATCTATGATCAATCTGCGACACGCAGAATCTTCATGCAGATAGACAGAATGATAGATAATTCGAAACCTGACGCGCACGCGATCTACGCCATGCCGTTCATGGATCTCCTCCATCGCGCTCACACAGTGCATCGCGCCCATTTTGAACCCAGCACGATCCAGTGCTCTAAGCTGCTATCCATCAAGACGGGCGGCTGCCCGGAGGACTGCTCCTACTGCTCGCAGTCGTCGCGCTACGACTCTGAACTGTCAGCATCCAAGATGATGGAGGTCCAGCGCGTGCTGGACGAGGCGCGCAAGGCCAAGGCGGCCGGCGCCACGCGTTACTGCATGGGGGCGGCCTGGCGCTCGCCCAAGGCGCGCGACATGCCCGGCGTCCTGGCCATGGTCAGGGGCGTCAAGGACATGGGCCTGGAGACCTGCATGACCCTGGGCATGCTGACCGACGACCAGGCGGCCCAGTTGCGGGACGCCGGCCTCGACTACTACAACCACAACATCGACACCTCGGAACGCTACTATTCCGAGGTCATCACCAGCCGCACCTTCGCCGACCGACTGAACACCCTGGACCGGGTTCGCGCGGCGGGGATCAATGTCTGCTCGGGCGGCATCGTCGGCATGGGCGAGACGGCGGATGACCGCATCGACATGCTCCGAACCCTGGCCGAGTTGGAAGAGCCGCCAGAATCCGTGCCGATCAACATGCTGATGCCGATGAAGGGCACGCCGATGGCCGACATGGCGCCGCTGGACCCGATCGAAATGGTCCGCACCATCGCCACGGCCCGCATCCTGATGCCGCAGGCCTATGTCCGTCTGTCGGCTGGTCGCTCGGAGATGAGCGACGAGTTGCAGGCCATGTGCTTCTTCGCCGGCGCCAATTCCATCTTCGTCGGCGACACCCTGCTGACCGCCGACAACCCCGGCGAGGACAAGGACACCCTGCTCTTCAACAAGCTGAACCTGAAGCGCGCCGAGGTCGTCGAAGCCGCAGCCGCGTGCCGGGAGATCGTTCCTGAGCGCACCCAGGAACAGGCCGGCTGATCGCCCGCTTGCGCGGCCGGGACACCCCGGCCGCGCGAGCGTTTGCGGATACGAGGCCGGGCTAGACCGCCCTCGCCAGATGGCGCTCGAACGTCGCGACCGCCGCCACCACGTCTCGCGTGCGGATGGCCGCCATCAGGGCGCGATGATCGGCGTCCGGCCGAGGCTTCCACCGATCCTTGTATTGCGCCAGCATATGGCGCGAGCCGTGCAATTGCAGATTACCGACTTCCTCGAGCAGGCGCGGCATGCCGCAGGCGGCCATGGTCCCCAGATGGAAGGCGCGATTGGCCGCCTCCCAGTCATAGATGTTGTCCGCCTGATCGCAGGCCAACCGCAAGGCCTCCAGCCGCCCAATGTCGTCCTGCGTCAGATTGGGCGCCGAATGCAGCAGAGCCAGCGGCTCCAGCGCGGCGCGCATCAGCTTCACCTCACGGTGCGCGGCCTGGTCCAGAGGCGCGACCCGCACCCCGATGTTCGGCCGGCTAACAGCCAAGCCTTTGGCCACAAGCCGCAGGAAGGCCTCGCGCACCGGCACATGGCTGACGCTGAACTCGTCGGCGACATGCTCCTGGCGCAGCTTGGCGTCCGGCGCCAGTTCACCCCGCACGATGCGAACGGCCAGCGTGTCGGCGATGCCGTCCGAGGAAAAACCAGGCCTTGAACCCGCCACGCGACCTCCAGAAATATTGAATTATCTATGATTTCTGAATGATGGTTCGTCAAACGAATAGGCGCTCATTCGCGCCCTGCCCGCGCCTGGCGCGCAGGACCTCCACAAGCGCCCAATTGCAAAAGGGGCCGCCCGAAAGCGACCCCTTTAACCAACCGATTTCCCTGAGGAAATGGTCGGAGCGACAGGATTCGAACCTGCGACCCCTTGACCCCCAGTCAAGTGCGCTACCAGGCTGCGC
>Ga0308157_10000669_pt1 | contig 98969 bp, 92 predicted proteins | sample PhyBR1_FD_201035 | JGI IMG/M metagenome (GOLD analysis project Ga0308157, IMG submission 201035) | Phyllosphere microbial communities from UC Gill Tract Community Farm, Albany, California, United States - DLSLB.R1 | ecosystem: Host-associated > Plants > Phyllosphere > Unclassified | place: USA...
TGCGCCTACTATAGCAATAGTCGCACCTGCATCAACGTTGAGGTTAATGCCTTTTATCACTTCCTCACCCGCTAAGTAGCTAAAGCGTACATTATCAAATTGCAATTCGCCTTTAAAATGCCCTGCTGTTCTAGTGCCCGACTGCTGTATAAGTTCCTCCATTTCCAAAAGTTCGAAAACACGGTCGGAGGCTACGATCCCCATCTGCATTTCGTTGAATTTATCAGCGATCTGCCTTAGCGGGTTGAACAGCATGCCTATGAACCAGATATACGCGAACAGGTCACCCGAAGAGGTTACACTCTCCCCATTCAGTATGCTCACGCTGCCGTACCAAATGATAAAACCAAGTGTGAGCGAAGAGATCGTATCGGCAATTGGGAAGAAGATGGAGTTATACAAGATGTTCTTCTGCCAGGCATCGTTGTGCTTTTTGTTGATCTGCTTGAATTTTTCGTATTCTATCTCCTCACGGTTGAAAAGCTGGACGATCTTCATGCCGGTGAGGCGCTCCTGCACGAATGTGTTGAGGTTGGCTACCTGCGCACGCACCTCTTCGAACGCGCCCTTCATTTTCTTTTGGAAGATCCGGGTGGCGACAACCAGTATCGGCATGGCAAGCATCACTACAATGGTCAGCTTCCAGTTCATGTAGAACATTACGCCAAGAACGACGATCATCTTCAATACATCGCTGATGATCATGAACAATCCCTGGCTGAATATCTTGGCAATGGACTCAATATCGAAAACCGTGCGTGTTACCAATCTCCCTACGGCCTCATTATCAAAAAATTTCATCCTGAAGCTCGTAATGTGCCCGAACAGCTTCTCGCGTATGTCTTTTACAATGTCCTGCCCCAGCCAGTTGGCCCAATATACAAAGTAGAATTGCGAAGCTACTTCAAAAAGCAGCACCGCAGCCATGAGCAGTACAAAGTTCAGCAGGCCGCTTTCGTGCTTATCAAGCAGGTAATCATCCACTGTCTGCTTGAGCAGGTAGGGGCGTATGGCGGCAAATATGGATAATGCAACAGCAAATACCACCACCCATACAAAGCGGGCCCTGTACGGTTTGGCGAATTGCATTACCTTTTTTAATGATGTTTTATTCTTGTGTTTTTCTTTGGTTTCCATTGTAATATTAGTGGCTTAAAGGTACGGATAAATTACCTTGGTCAGGTACAATCCGTGTGCCGGTACCGAGAACCCCGCAAGGCCACGGTCGCGGCTTTCTATTATGGCGCGTACGTCGTCAGTCGTTATTTTCCCCAATCCCACGTTAACCAGCGTACCCACAATGGCGCGTACCATGTTCCGCAAAAAGCGGTCGGCGCTTATCGTGAATACCAGCCTTGTGCCGTGCTGCTCCCATTCGGCCTGCATTATTTTGCAGTTGAAGGTCTTCACATCGGTATGCGTCTTGGAGAAGCATTTAAAGTCGGTGTAGTAAAACAACACTTTGGCGGCCTCGTTCATCTTCTCTATATCCAAGGGGTGAAAGTTATACCAGCTGCCCTCGTGCACAAATGTATCCTTAAAGGTGTGTATGTGGTACTCATAGGTACGCCGTACCGCGTCAAACCTCGCGTGTGCCTCATCATGCAGCGGGATAAAGCGGTACACCACAATGTCTTTCGGCAGGAATGAGTTCAGTTTTTTTATCAGCGTATCTGCATCGGTAATTTCCTCATGGTCAAAGTGCGCGTACATCTGTGTTGCATGCACACCGCTATCAGTACGTCCGGCGCCGGTTACGTCAATTTCCATTCGAAGGAGCAGGGAAAGGGCTTTGTTCAGTGTTTCCTGTACCGACGGGCTATGCGGCTGGAACTGCCATCCGCAGTAATTTTTACCGTTGTAAGCAAACTCTATAAAGTATCTCATAGCGTATGCAAAGATATGGTTTTAGTTGTAAAGTCATAAAGTGTCAAAGTCATAAAGTGGCCGCACAGGCTAAATGATCGAAAGAACTTTCTAACTTTACCACTTTAAACTTTAAGACTTGATAAAGATCCTCCTCCTTTCCGATACCCACAGCCATATCGACGATACGATCCTGAAGTATGTAAGGCAGGCCGACGAGGTGTGGCACGCGGGCGACATAGGCAACCTCGCTGTGACCGATGCCATTAAAGCTGAAAAGCCCCTAAGGGCAGTGTTCGGTAATATCGACGGTAATGAGGCGCGGATGGAATTCCCGCTCAACAACCGCTTCTTTTGTGAAGGTGTTGATGTATGGATCACACATATTGGGGGCTATCCCGGCAAGTATAACCCGGCTGTCCGTGAGGAGATCAGCAGTAACCCACCAAAACTTTTCATCTGTGGGCACTCGCATATCCTGAAGGTACAGTTCGATCAAAAACTCAACCTGCTACATATGAACCCAGGCGCGGCGGGCATCAGCGGGCTGCATAAGGTGCGCACCATGCTTCGGTTTGATATCGATGGCGACAAGATACAGAACCTTGAGGTGGTAGAGATAGGGAAGAGGTATTAGAATTTTATTCCGAACTCGATATTAAGCTGTTGCAAGGTGCCAAAAAAAGATCGGTATTCTGCATTTGTATCAGTGTCGGGAAATGAAACGCAGTAATCAAGTCCAGCATAGACCCTAAAGCCGCCGGAAATCCTGTAGTCGACATCAAATCCCGGAGAGAAGCCAACACCCGACTGCTGGCCATAGTTGGTAGAGTGCGTTTTTTGGCGCAGGGTCATATACGCGACCGAGAATTTAGGATTAAAGTCCACCCTTTCAATTACGGGAATCTTATACAACGCTTCAAGATAATAGTTGGCCATATTGGTATTTTTTATATTGCCGGCAAGCGAGGGGTCAGTCACATCATACTGGATGAATTCGTACCCGCCTATAATGTGCAGCTGCTCCCACGAGTAGAAAGTAACGGCAAACCCAAGACCCATTCTGCCGTCATTGGCTTTTGCCAGAACATTATCGCCTATGCCGTTGGGTATCAAATAATACATCCTGAAATATTCTTTCCGGCTTTCGGGCTTTTTGCGCTCCATGGGCTTCATAAGCTCCTCCTGCGACCATAACGAAACGCAGCTCAGTACCGTAAGTACTATAAATAACTTTTTCATGTTATTCTACATTAAAGGTTACATCGGTGTCACCAATTGGTATTTCCGTTTCCAGTACTGATCCGTTGGATAGCATATATTTAAGCGTAATTACCTGATCAGGGGCTACAAGTATATCATTATCCGGCCAGGTGACCCCGTCTTCGGGAGCTTCGTTAAAATTGTAGTCCACAAGGTTATTGGCAACAAGCCCGGTGAGTCCTATTTTTAACGGCTGGATGCCATTAGGGAAATTGATGTGGAGCGTAACGGAATTTTCCGTTTCGTATAGCGCAGAAGTTCCAAAGTCGATCTTGAAATCCTCAAACTGGCCAAGGCCAATGTTGAATATTCCTGTACGTGATAAAGTGTTTTCATCGACGGATGAATTCACTATAACTTCAATATTGACCTTTTCATCAGGTTTGGGGAATATCATCAGGTAGCGCCCGTTGCTGTCGGTAAAATCATAGCTTATGATATCCATATCGGTGCTATTGGATATTTGGGTACTGACTTTTACACCTTGTAGCGGCTGTCCGTCGGCTCCCGTTACACGTCCTTCAAAAACGAGCTTGGTCGCGCCGTCATAATCGATCCCGCAGCCTGAAAGAAAGAATGCACATAGCATTCCTGTTAATAGTTGTTTCATATTGTTGGTTTGTTTTTATGAAGATACACAAAAACATAAACGGTTGCTTTGGTGGCATAAAATAAAAGATCCCGCCAAAGCGGGATCCTTACGCACTAATAAACTAAGTAGGTTTATCGCAACCGGTCCACTGATTTTACGAGATCCTCATCCTTTTTGATGGCCTTGTTGGCAAGGCTCAAAAAAACGATAGAAACAATAGGGAGGAGCATCCCAATACCCTTCTCAGAAACGACTAACGCATGGTCGGTTTCTCCGGATATATTTAGCGACTGGTAAATAAATAACCCTAATAAAATTAAATTCAATATTATGTTCAGCCTGCCCATGACAAACTGGTTCTTCCTCTTTTTGTAAGTAAGTGTACTAACAATGCTAAGCGTTGTACTGAGTCCGAACAAAGCCACGTAGGCCAGGTTCCTGATAAAGTAATAGTGTTCGCCGTTCTCTGTTGTCCATAGCGGGAAAACAAAGGGAAGCACGCCTGTTGCTATAAAAGCAATTAATAAGTATATCGTCTGTATTCTTTGTATCATACTGCTGTGATCGCAGTACAAAAATATGTTTTCTTTTTAATAAATGCTATTGTGCAGTAAAAATAAATTTGTAATATTGCAGTACAAAAGCGCAAGTGCTTCATTCTGCGAAGTATGCTTTTCCCCAACTAAAATTCCCTTTATCCATTTTGAGTTACGATACTAAATTTAACCAAGAAATTATTCATGTTTGATATTTCCGAATTGAAAGAAATGAAGCTTCCTGAGCTTCAGGAAATTGCAAAAAAAGCAAAGATTAGCAAATACAGAGGTTTAAAAAAGGAGGAACTTGTTTACCAGATCTTAGACCACCAGGCAGCTAATCCCGCACAAATAAAACCACTTTTTGAAGATGCCGCACCCGAAGCGGAAGCCGCTCCGGCTATCCCGGAAGAAAAGGCAAAACGCCAGCGCATCGTAAAGAATGCAGGTAGCGAAGCAAAACCAGCGGCATTACCGGTACAGGAAGAGCCGGTAGCTGCGCAGGTGTCGGAGACGACAGAAGCTAAAGCCGATGAAAAACCGGCACCAATAAAAACCGAGCCTGTAATAAGGCCGCGTGTAGCAAAAGAAATGCCGCCTGCGCCTGCTCCCGAAAGTACAGCACAGCCGGAAACTGAAGCCGAACCGCGCCAACAAAGGAAAGCTGCGGATACTAATGTTGACAGAAAAGCCATTACGCCAGCCAACAATCAAAACCCAAGGCAGGAAAATCCCTCGCAAAAAGTAAAAAGGGTGCTTACCGAGGAAGAAAGGCAGGCGCAGATAGAAAGGGCTAATGCAAATAATCCTAACCATCCGAGTTATAAGGGTAGGCAAAATGCCGACCAGCCGGCACAGGAAAAGAGTGCTGCACCTGCGATCGCACCGGTATCCCAGCCTGTACAAAATAAAAAACAAAACTTCCGCGAGCCTGATTATGAGTTCGACGGTATAATAGAAAGCGAAGGGGTACTGGAAATGATGCCTGACGGTTATGGCTTCCTTCGCTCTTCCGATTACAACTATCTTGCATCCCCGGATGACATCTACCTTTCCAACTCACAGGTACGACTTTTTGGGCTGAAGACCGGCGATACGGTAAAAGGCGTGGTGCGCCCACCTAAAGAAGGCGAAAAATACTTCCCGCTGGTAAAGGTGAATAAGATCAATGGGCACGACCCGCAAGTAGTGCGAGACAGGGTTTCGTTTGAGCACCTGACACCACTTTTCCCTGATGAAAAATTCAATCTTGCCGATAGGCAGAGCACAATATCTACACGTATCATCGACTTGTTCTCTCCAATAGGGAAAGGGCAGAGGGGAATGATCGTGGCACAGCCTAAAACGGGTAAAACAATGCTACTTAAGGACATTGCCAACTCGATAGCGGCCAATCATCCCGAAGTGTACCTTATCGTACTGCTTATAGACGAAAGGCCGGAAGAGGTTACCGACATGCAGCGCAGTGTGAGGGGAGAGGTTATCGCCTCAACTTTTGATGAGCCTGCCGACCGTCACGTGAAGGTGGCCAACATCGTGCTCGAAAAAGCCAAGCGCCTTGTGGAGTGCGGCCACGATGTGGTGATCCTGCTCGATTCCATCACGCGCCTTGCCAGGGCTTACAACACTGTACAGCCTGCGTCGGGTAAAGTATTGAGCGGTGGTGTGGATGCCAATGCATTGCAAAAACCGAAACGTTTCTTTGGTGCGGCACGTAACATCGAGGGCGGCGGATCGCTAAGTATCATCGCCACAGCCCTTACTGATACCGGCTCTAAAATGGACGAGGTCATCTTTGAGGAATTCAAGGGTACGGGTAACATGGAACTACAGCTCGACAGGAAGATAGCCAACAAGCGTATTTTTCCTGCCATCGACCTTACCTCTTCGAGCACGCGCCGCGACGACCTGCTGCTTGATGCCAAGACCATACAGCGTATGTGGATCATGAGAAAATACCTTGCGGACATGAACCCTGTAGAGGCTATGGACTTCATCAACGACCGTTTCAAAAAGACAAGGAACAACGAAGAGTTCCTTATCTCCATGAACGATGGATAAAAGTTGATCAGGTGCTATTGGTGCCTGAGCTTATATAAAATGTAAAAAGCCCCGATCGATCGGGGCTTTTTGTATATATGTATTTAACATTATTCTTTTATAACCATTACTGAAGCCTTAAAGCCTGTAGCCAGGTTCCATTGATGGTTGGAGATCACTTCGCCCTTATCATCAAAAACACGGAACTCGGCAGTATTAGGCCCTGATGTTCCCTGGTTAAGCGCTTCAAAATCGATCTTGTTGAAACCCTCATCCAGGGTAAGCTGTATTCCCCTGAAATCATTGTCAAGTGTCATGTCGGCCACGACAATGCGGTCGTTTACCAGTACTTTTATCCTGTCGCCGTCGGCATATTCAAAGTCGCGCGCCAGTACCTGCACAAATTTAGTTTTAGTACGCACTTCGCCGAAATACTGGTTCCCTTTGTAGGCTTCACTCGATTCGCCGCGTTGCTTTATCTCTACCCTGTCCTGGTATTCGCTGCTGCGGTTAACGAATTCATCTTTTTTGAACATACTGAAATTACTTTGCTTCTCGCCAATTTTCGGAGTAGTGGCATTGGTAGGCGCCTTTTCCCTATTGCGGGAAAAAGGGCTCGCAGCACTCATGGTAGGAGCGGCTTTTGGAACTTCAGATTTAGCACGCGGAATGGCAATACCGCCTGTTCCGCTATCCATTTGGGCGAACGCGGCAGTGAAGGAAAAAGCAGTAAAAAATGTAAAGACGTATTTCATACTAAGCGTTCTTTAAAAACAAAGTAACAAAAATTTTGCCAGTTTGTGCATAAACGTGTTTACTGATAACGATTTATGCCAAATTTTATTTTTGGAGTATCTCCCACTGTTTTACGGGCTGCTCAAAAGTGATCGATCCAGGCGTGGTCATATATTCTTTTACAAATGAAAATCCTGCCTTTGCAAGGGTTTTGTGCGGTGCAGGATTATTAGCAAACGGTTCGCTGTAAACACGGTTCAATTGCATCCTGCCAAAGTAAAACGGTAGCGATAACCGCACCATTTCGGCGCCTATGCCGAGCCTTCGCATTTCAGGCTTCCAGATGTGTATGTGCATCGCGCCTTCTTTACCAAAGGCCACAGGGTTCACATTGCTGTGCCCGAATGGCTTTCCATCGGCTTCCCATAGCAGCGCATAGGCCTTTTTTTCTTCGTAAGGAAGTGCCAATTGGTTTAGCAGCATTTGGGTAAATTGTTCACGCGTGGGCATCTTTTCAAGGTCAACGCCCATGCCTTTCAGGAAATCGTCCGAAGCTGTAAACCAGTACTCGGTGAATAGCGGAATATCTTTTTCCTCCATTTCCCTTACCGATAGGATATTTTTGTCCATATTTGCTTTATTGATACTGCAATGATAATGAAAAAATATACTTGCCTGCCTGCCCTCGCGCTTGTTTTACTTCTCACATCATCATGTAAGGTCGGCCGTTTCGCCTACTACAATTTCGCTAACATTACCGACCATAAGATATTTCCGGCCCGTACTGCCGAAACCGATTCGGTAAAATTTCATTTCGCGGAAGCGCCTGTACCCAAAGCGCCTAAGAAACTGACCGTTGGCAACAGGGAAATGACGTTTGAAAATTTCCTGGAGCAAAACAGGACTGTTGCTTTTATGGTCATAAAAAATGATAGCATACTGTATGAAAACTATTTCAAAGGGTACAGGCAGGAGTCGGTAGTCGCATCGTTCTCTATGGCTAAGTCGGTCACCTCGATACTAATAGGTTGTGCCATTGACGACGGTCTAATAAAATCAGTTGATGAGCCGATGGTTAATTATATACCCGAACTGGATCGCGACGGCATGGATAAAGTGACCATTGCGCACCTGCTCAACATGAAGAGCGGCATTAAGTTCAATGAAAGCTACGTGAACCCATTTGGCGACGCGGCCACGTTCTATTATGGGCGCAACCTCCGCAATGCGATAAAGAGAAGAAAACCTGATAACGAACCAGGCAAAGAATATGCTTACAGCAGTGGTGATACCCAACTGTTGGGGCTGGTTTTGGAAAGGGCCCTGAAAGACAAGACCATTACGGCTTATCTTGAAGAAAAACTATGGAAGCCACTCGGTATGGAATATGATGCGACCTGGAGCCTTGATAAGGAGAAGGATGGCCTGGAGAAGACGTTTTGCTGCATCAATGCTCGTGCACGTGATTTTGCCAAGATAGGCAGGCTGTACCTTAATAATGGCAACTGGAACGGCAGGCAGGTCGTAAGCCAGCAATGGGTGGAGGAGTCGACAAGACCGGGAGCCGGAGGTGAAGACTTTTATAAGTACCAATGGTGGCTGGAAGGCAACGGGACCTACATGGCCAAAGGGATCTTGGGGCAGTACATTTACGTTAACCCGTCAAAAAACCTGATCATGGTAAGGCTGGGCGAAGGACACGGCACGGTAGATTGGGAAAATCTATTTAATTCCCTTGCTGAAAAGTACTAATTATTTATTCCTGCCTGTACGGCTGTCCTCAGCATTCCAGTCGTCAGCACTGTTGTTCCGGTCACGCTCATCATCGCGGGTGATTTCTCCAGATCCTGAGTAGTGCGCGTTGTTATCTACTTTATCATCGGCACTGGTAGTGCCTTCAGATGGTTTCTTGTCGTCTTTCATAGGTCTTTGTTTGTCAGGTTTCCGGGCTATGCCTAAGCGATGACCTCGGCTATTTCTTCTTTAGTAAGGAGTTCTACCAGCATTTTTTCCTGCGCATTGAGTTCACCTTTGACGGGTTCATCATTGCAGATGTATTTCGAAATATTCCCTTTCTCATAAGCGGCAATAACAGTAGGGTGCACATAGTATTTTTTACATACAGTTCGTGTGTTCCCCAATTTTTCTGCCACCGAATCCAATACTGCCACGATCTTCTTCTTGCAGTCGCTTTCGCTTGTAAATTCACCAAGGTCGTTAAAAGCGCACAAAGCATTTAGGCTGCCTGCCCATGCCCGGAAGTCTTTGGCGGTAAAATCTTCGCCCGATATCTCTTTGATGTAATTATTCACATCGGCAGATCCTATCGTGTGCCTTTTTCCTTCATCATCATAGTACTGGAAAAGCTCCTGCCCCGGAATGTCCTTGCATTTCTTGACCAGGTTGGCCATCCTACGGCTTTGCAGTTTTATCTTGTGCTTAACGCCTTTTTTGCCAATGAAGTCAAAATACACTGTTGACCCGTCAAACTTTACATGCTTGTCGCGCAATGTGGTAAGTCCGAACGAGCCGTACAGCTTTTTATAGGCATCGTTACCTATCCTGATGTTGGTTAACTCAATTAGCCGTACGACAAGCGCTACCACCTTTTCGTAAGGCAGCCCCTTACGCTCCAAGTCCTTATCCACCTGTTCGCGTATGTGTGGCAGGCAGTTGGCAAACCTGTGCAGGCGAAAGAATTTCGACTGGTTGCGTATCTTGTTCCAGTTAGGGTGGTAACGGTATTGCTTTCGGCCGCGCTTGTCGATGCCTGTAACCTGCAGGTGTCCGTTCTCGAAGGGCGAGATCCATACATTTTCCCATGCAGGAGGGATGACAAGTTTCTTTATTCGGTCGATAGTCTCCTTTTCCCTGACCACTTTACCCTCTTCATCAATATATGAAAAGCCGCTCCCTTTTCGCTTCCTGTAATAGCCTTTATCCGACTTTAAAGAATAGCGCAGGCCAACGGCTTTCGCGGTAACTATTGGGTCTCTCCCAATTTTTTCGAGCTTTTTCTGGAGCCTGTTCATGCTTTACGATTGTTCTGCACGGCCTTTAATGCTCATGTCAAGCAATACTTTTGCAGCGCCATCTTCAGTAAAAGCTCCCGGGCTTACAACAAATACGCCTTTCTCTCCATTTTTCGACTTTATGCCGTAAACGGTAGCTTCATCTCCTGGATCGCTCTCGCCCTCATAACGATATATATGCGAAATTTCAAAATCTTCGCAATGGTCCTTGATACGATCTTCCTCAAGGTTAAAGTCGGTCGTATAGCCTTTTTCATTTAGTTCCTGCAACGCTTTCGATACGGTTGCATAATGATACATCTGTCTGTCCATGATATTTTCGTTTATGTTAGCTGTTTTATTTCCTTTAAAATTACATATTTCAAAACAGGCTCGCAGCCAACGAAATGTTAAACATTTTCCGACAGAAATGTTTCTGTGGAAAGATATCATGATAAGATCAAAATGATCGTTAAGCTCTTATAATATTACGTTAATAAATAAGTTCTTCAACATTTTTGCGAATGTTGTCGGCTATTTTTTCGAGTGGGAGGTCATTGGGGTCGGTGCCGAACGGATCCTCGATCTCTTCAGCAATGAGCTCAAGGCTGGCTAATACATAAAAGATAAAAACCACCACAGGTATCACAAAATATCCAAGCTGGAATACATACCCAAACGGTAGTGTCATCACATAAAAGAAAATGAATTTTTTGATGAAGGCACTATATGAATAGGGGATAGGTGTATTCTTTATACGCTCGCACGCCCCACAGATCTCGAGGAAAGAGCGCAGTTCGTCATTGATAATGATAAGCTGGTCGCCGGTAAGCCTGCCATCCTTGTATATTTCGTCTACACGCGACATGATGGTCTTTACGATCTGGTTGGGCTTGTGCTTATAATGGTCGGAGTGGAGGGTGGCATCGTCGAACAGCTCGTGGCTGATGTCGGCATTCTTCAGGTGCAGGTTCAACACTGAAGCGAACCCGGGGATAAGCTTGCGCATGATCTCCTTGTCGGCGGGGTCTTTCAGCATTACAGCCATTTTTATGGCAAGGTTGCGGCTGTTATTTACCAAAGCTCCCCATAGCTTTCGGCCTTCCCACCAGCGGTCATAAGCGGTGTTGGTGCGGAACACAAGAAGCAATGATATCACGAAGCCCAGCATGGTATGCATCACCGTAATGTTCTTAACGTGGCTGCTGTCCGAAAGCTTCCAGTATTCTATCTCAAGCCATGCGATCCCGGCGGAATACAGCCCTATCCCAAACATTATCGGGATCAGCTTGCGGAATGTATCACCTTTATGAAAACGGAATATGAACGAAAACCACTCTTTGGGGTTGTAGGATATCATTGTTGTTTTTTCGGCAAATTAACGAAAAAAGTAAGGAAGTCTGAAGTTGAAGTTCAAAAGCACGAACACGGATGTCCGCTTTTTATATGGAAATAATACTATTTTTTCGCAAGTTCCCACTCCGCATTCATTAGTACGAATTGCGTACCCTTTGCCTGCTGTTTTTTCTTTGCAGCGGTTTTATTCTCGTCCTTTATCTTTACTTTTTTGAGTTCGCCGGTCACGTTCACAACTTTATCCAGGTATTTTTCCTCCCAATGGTCAAGGCCATCAACATAGTACGGTGTACCGGTATCGTCAAGCACTACGGCACCGGCTTTCGCATCCGTCGCAATGCCTGTTACCCTGATCTTATCCTGAGTATCAGTCGCCAAATTCCCCAACAGGGAAGTTGAAAATAAAATGTATAGCAAAAGTTTCATAGGTAGGTAAACGCTTATGTATCATAATATCGTATAAAAATACAGAATTTTTTCACCAATTTCATTTAGTAGGAAAATAGTTAATTAGATATTAAATAATTATTCGCATATTAAATCGATTTGTAACTTCACATTGAATATTTAAAGAATTCAGATGATAGAAAATTACTTTGTTGTATTACAGCTTCCGGGAAGGGAATTCGGGTTGTCATCCAATACTAAGGATCCTAAGCATTTTTGGGTAAGGGCTGTTGAGGCAATTGTTAGCGGTAAAGCGAAGATCGTAAGCAGGCGTAATGACACCGGAGTGTCAGAAGACCTGGCAAATCATACTAAGAAAGAAAAAAAACGAAAAACCTATGTGTTGTTGAATCTTCGATTGCGCAAACGTGAAAGGGAGTCATCCATCCTGCGGAAGGCGGCACGAAGCCTTGACGGGAAAAGTAGCGCTACAATTATAGATATGACAGATAAATTCAGCCTGATCACTGCGGAGGCTGCTTGAGTAATATTGATATGCATAGATAAAAAAACTCCCCATTCCGGGGAGTTTTTCAGTTTCTATTTATCACCTTCCCTGTATATCTTGTCATACAGTTTCTGGTACTTTTCTTTTATCGCTTTTCGCTTTAGCTTTAGGGTAGGGGTCATTTCTCCGCCATCTACCGACCAAAGGTCCGGCGTGATCTCGAATTTCTTCACCTGCTCCCAGTGCCCGAACTTCTTGTTGATGTCATCAAGCTCTTCTTTGATGCGTTCTTTTACTTCAGGGCTTTCGGCTATGGCTTTATTGTCTGAAAGGGTAAGCCCTTTACGCGATGCCCATTGCTTTACGAACTCAAAATCAGGCTGAATGAATGCGGCCGGCATCTTTTCGCCGTCGCCTATCACCATGATCTGTTCGATAAAGCGCGACTGCTTCATAGCGTTCTCGATCAGCTGCGGTGCTATGTACTTACCTCCGGATGTCTTGAACATTTCCTTTTTCCTGTCGGTGATCTTCAAAAAACCATCCTTATCAATGATGCCGATGTCGCCGGTATGGAAATAGCCATCCTTCAGCACTTCATCGGTCTTTTCCTTATCGTTAAGGTAGCCTATCATCACATTTGGCCCTTTGCAGAGTATCTCACCGTCTTCAGCTATCTTCACTTCAACACCATTTAGCGGCCTGCCTACAGTACCTATGCGGAATCCGCCGTTACGTTCGTCGTTCACCGCGATCACTGGTGAAGTTTCGGTTAAACCGTAGCCTTCCATTACCGGTATGCCTGCCGCTGCAAATACACGTGCAAGCCTCGGCTGTATGGCTGCGCTTCCCGATACCATTAGGCCAAGATTGCCGCCAAGCCCGGCCTTCCATTTGGAGAAGATGAGTTTGCGGGCTATCCACAGCTTGAATCCATACCATGCACCATTCGCTCCATATGGTTCGTACTCGAGGCCTACTTCAACCGCCCAAAAGAACAGCTTGCGTTTTATCCCTGTCAGGTCAGCGCCCTTAGCTATGATCTTGTCGTATACTTTTTCCAGAAGCCTAGGTACTGCTGTTATCACAAACGGCTTCACTTCCTTAATGTTATCACTCACTTTCTCGATCGACTCGGCAAAATAGGTCGACACACCGTAATATTGGTACAGATACAATATCATCCTTTCATAAATGTGGCAGATGGGAAGAAAGCTCAGCGCACGGCTGTTGCCCGACTCGAAAGGAACGCGTTCGGCGCTCATAAGCACATCTGAAACGATGTTCCTGTGCGAAAGCATTACGCCCTTAGGCCTTCCTGTAGTACCTGACGTATATATTACAGTGGCCAGCTCATCTTCGGTAATGCCGTCCTTTATGCGATCTACCTCGTCCTGATTCGAAGTATCCTTGCCCAGTTCCAGTATCTCGTTCCAGCTTTTGCAGCCATTGATCGCATTGAATGAATAGATCTCCTTAAGCCCCGGTACTTTGTCACGGATGGACATGATCTTATTATACAGTTCCTGATCGGAAACGATGCAGTAGATGCATTCCGAATGGTTCAGGATATATTCATAATCGTCTTCGGTTATTGTAGGGTATACGGGGACATTTTGCGCACCGGTTTGCAGTACGCCAACATCCACAATATGCCATTCGGTGCGGTTATTGGATGATATTACCGCTATTCTGTCGTTCTTTTTCACACCCATGCGCAAAAGCCCGCGTGAAAAAGCATTGGCCTTGTCCACATACTCCTGCGTAGAGGTTTTTACCCATTCCTCACCATACTTTGTCACCAGCGCGTCACTCAGGCTGTACTTTTCGAGCTGATAATATGGGAAATCGAATAAACGTTTAATGTCTTGCATGTTTTATATGTTTGTTCCTGCAAATTATGAAAAAAATGCTTATTAATATTCAAATATGTAAATAAATGCGGTCGAAAGTACTAAATTTCTTAATTTAGCCACTTCTTAATTTCGTGTTAAATCCATACGTTCCAAATGAATAACACTTTCAGGCTGCAGGAATACAAAGCGCTGTTGTACCGCCTATTTTTGGCCTATTTTTTCTATTTCATTGTAAGGCTGCTGTTTTTTGCTTACAACTACGACCTGCTCAATGTAGCATCTGTTGGCGACTACCTTACCTTATATTACCATGGCCTGGCTTTTGATACCACCGCCATACTGTATACGAACCTCTTGTTCATACTCTTCTCAATACTCCCTTTCACGATTAATTCGGGGAAAGGCTACCAAACCTTCCTGATGTGGCTGTATTTTGTGACCAACCTCATAGCTTATGCGACTAATTTTGGCGACTTCATTTACTACCGCTACATCTATGCCCGGACTACCGTTGCGGTTATCGATGTGATAAAAAATGAAGACCAGGCCAACCTGTTAGGGCGTTTCCTGATAAGTTACTGGCACGTGTTCCTGCTGTTCATTGTTACGGCAGTGGCGTGGGTATGGCTATATAAAAGGGTTAAAGTAAAAGATGCAGATAAGCCATCTAATAAATTGAAATACTTTACGATATCAGCTATTGCATTTGTATTTATCGGAACGATGGTCGTTGGGGGTATTCGTGGGGATTTCAAAAAGAGTACACGTCCTATCAACATCATCGATGCTAACCGTCATGTGGAAAAACCCGAGCATGCCGACCTGGTACTTAATACCCCGTTTTCTATTATAAGGACGTTCAATGCTACCAGCTTTAAGAAGGTGCATTTTGTAGATGAAAGCGTAATAGAGGCGAATTTTCATCCCATAAAACATTATGCCAACAACCGGAGAACTACGCCCAATATCGTACTCATCATTACAGAGAGCCTGGGCCGTGAGTATTGGGGCTGCATGAACCAAAACCGTAATATTCCCGGATTTGTGAGTTACACACCGTTCCTCGATTCATTGGCACAGCACAGCCTGATATTCGATAATAGCTACGCCAACGGCAGCAAATCGATACATGGTATGTCATCGATACTGGCAGGCATACCCTCGTTCAAGGATGCCTTTACCTCATCACCCTATCCGAAACAGAAAATTCAATCGTTGGTGTCAACCCTTGAAGAAATGGGTTATGATACGTCATTTTTCCACGGGGCGCCAAATGGGTCGATGGGCTTCCAGGGCTTTGGCAATATCCTGGGCTTTGACTATTACTATGGAAAGACGGAATATAATAATGATGATGACTTCGATGGATCGTGGGGCATTTGGGATGAACCGTTCCTGCAGTTCATGAAAACCACGCTCGATAAAAAGAAGGAGCCGTTCTTTGGCACGATTTTTACAGTATCCTCGCACGAGCCGTATGTGGTGCCTGACAAGTATAAAGGCAAATTCCCAAAAGGTACTGTGCCTATCCACCAAACGGTAGGCTACACGGACTATTCGTTTAAAAAGTTCTTTGAGGCCGCGAAAAGATCGCCATGGTACAGCAATACCATTTTCATTATTACTGCCGACCATGGTAACCAGATCGCATATGACGAGTATCGCAAAGTGCTTAACCGCCACGCCACGCCAATACTCATCTTTAAGCCCGATGGAAGCCTTAAGGGCGTGGATAGCTCACTGAGCCAGCAGATCGACATTTACCCAACGATACTGGACCTGATCGGCTACAACAAGCCGTTCCTAAGCTGGGGCAGGAGCCTGGTGGGCGATAAGCAGGTACAGCCGTATGTGATAAGTTTCAACGGGAACAGGTATTTATTCCAGCGCGGTAATTATATTTGCGCTTTCGACGGCAGCAAAGCCATTGGCTTCTATGATATTAACGACAAAGGCTTGGAGAAGAACCTGATCGATAAGAAGAATAAGGAAATGGAAGATGCCGAGACAGCCTGTAAGGCGTTTTTGCAGGACTATTTCGAAAGGATAATGGACAAAAAATTATACTATAAAAAATGATAAAGAAGATACTGATCGTAGTGGGTGTGATCGTTCTCATTGGTGTGGGCAAGTATGTTTATGATGTAAATATCGACCATAACTTTGAGCCGGTGGTGGAAGGCAAAGTATACCGTTCCGGTACCATTCCGCCCGATGAACTGCCGGATTACATCAAAAAATATAACATTAAGAGCGTGGTAGACCTGCGCAGGCCGGGCACTAAAGATTTGGTGAACAACCCCGAAGTGAGTAAAGAACTCTTAAATGAAAAGTCTGCCGTGGAAAGCGTTCCCGGCACCAATTACTTTGATGTAGGCTCCGAGCAGATACCTGACCAGGCAGTATTGGACAAGTATTTTGCTGTGATGGACGATCCAGACAATTATCCCGTACTGGTACACTGTTACCATGGGGAGGGGAGAGCGCCGCTGTTCGGGGCCATCTATAAGATAGAATATGAAGGCACCCCGAATGAGCAGGCCCGCAAAGAAGCACGATGGTTTGCTGACCTTTGCGTGTTCAATGCCGAAAAATCCAAGGGAAAATACCTATTGAACTATAAAACGAGGAAGCAGTTGGAGGCAGAAAAAGGCGGCAATTAACAGGAACTTTCAATTCTATTAAAGATATGCGAACGCCCTCATGGGCGTTCGTTTTTTATTAAGGCTTTTTGATATGTATCTTTAAGGATCTCGATACTAAAAATGACCAAATAAACAGATCAAACTTTTCACCATCCGGTAATGAGAAGCTTCCTCGCTGCTTTTTCCCCGCACTTTTGGTATGTGTTGTAGGCTTTGGCGGCACGGGTTCGTACTTGCTCGTTGGTCTCTCCGGCAAGGTAACCGGTTATGGCATCATGAATGGTGTAGGCTTCGGGAGCCATAAGATGCGAGGTCCATACCAGCGGATCTACATTCGCATGCTCCAAATGCGGCCCGAAATACATTTTGCTAAAACAGGCGAGTATGATCACATCCCTTTTCTTTTTGTCGGTATTTTTATAAGTTTCGTCCAGCTCAAAATCCATTAGCCCGTCGTGGCCTATGTACCCGAGCAATTGCGCGTTGCCACCAATGCCTATGGTTTTATCTTCAATCGTAATGGCATCTTTTCTTTTTCCGGCGCTGCTGTTGAGGAAATCCTGCGTGCATTGCTTTATGTATTGGCCGTCATAAGCATCGGCAACAAGGTATTGATCAGGTTTGGCAGCATGCCTGAATACTATGCGCTCCAGTATGTTCCCGCCCGGCTTTGTCGATCTCAGGAACTTCCATTCCTTGCTCTTTTTGAAGTAGGTTCGTATGCCATACCCACATCCCCAGTACAGGTTACTGTTCGGGTCTTGGCCGTTGCCAATGCCTGCCGGGACGGGGACAACGCCCTGGTACTTGTTATCGCACAATGCCACGAATATATGTATGGTTTTGGTGAGCGTGTCGAAAGGTACGGTTTGTTCTGTCCTGGTTTTTTCAGATTGGGCCGACGTCGGCTTTTTTTCAGGCACAGTATCTTTTTTGCATCCCAGCGAGATGATAACTATAGTTGCAAAAGCGGTTTTAAGGTAGTTGAAAGCCATTGGGTGGTTTTTACCTTTCAACGCTGCTACAGCTATTAATATTGCAGAGCTAACTTAGACCGCCTGTCATCTTTTGTGGCAGGTTTGATACAGGTCCCGCAAAGCCTTCGCCACGAGTTCAGGATCTTGATGATGTATGCCGTGGCTGTATCCGGGCAGCAGTATCAGGCTGCTGTTTTGATTGTGGGCGATCATGTCGGAATAGTGGTTATTGCGCAGCCGGTCGTACTCCTTCCACCATATATCAAGGTTAATGTTCAGCTTCAGGTCTGTATTCATCTGCACCTGCGATGGCTCAGTAGGTTTAGCGTATGATATGATAACGGTGACAGGTATATTTTTCAATGGTGGGAGAGCCGTGTATTCTCCAAAGAAGACTGAGTTCATGGTCTTCAATTCTCTTTGTGCCTCATTACGAACTCCTTCACCAGTATTGCTGTCATTTGCGATTTGGTTAAATAGTATTCGCATAAGGCCAATGTAGCCTGTAGTGCTGCCGCTGGCTTTTTTGGCCTGCTCATCTTCAGCAGTAGTCAGCATAAAGTCGGTAGGGTCAATAAACAGCAGTCCGCACACTATATCCGGATAGGTCGCCGCATACAGCCTGATGAATGGCCCGCCCAACGAATGCCCGACCAGCAGATAAGGCGGCGCGACTTTGGCTGCAGACAGCAGGTCATGGAGTTGCTTTACCACATCGGTATCTGTTCTAACCGCTGTATCAATTGCTGACTCCCCCAAGCCATTGCGGTCATAGGCGAAATAGGGAATATCAGGCAGCAATCGTATCAAAGGGGCAAAGCTGCCACCACCGGACCCAAACCCTGCTTCGTAAACTATAATGGGTTCGCCCGGTTCCCTTTTTTCTGCAGATGAGGTCTTAAATGCTAATTTGGTTTTGCCGACGGTAATGAATTGGGACTGCTGTGCGAATGCCGTAAAAGACAGCACACAGCACATGAGTAATACATTGATCTTCATGATTTTGATTTGATTGATGACGCTGCAAATTAAGCCTTTTTCCAATAGGTTAGCGCACCATCGAGAAAAATAAGAATACTATAAGCACTACTATCACGAAGATGGCTCGTAGTGTATACATGCGGACGTTGCGTGATCTGTCGTGTTCCCACAGCCGTTTGCGGCTCTGTTTTACAGAGAGCAGGAGTGTTAGCAGGAATATGATCCCGAGTAGCGGGAGATATTTATACAGCATGGCTATTTGATCAGGGCAAAAGTACAGCATTTGTTCACTTTAGCAAACTTGTATTTTTCTTGTGAGAAATTTTCTATATTTACATTACCAACTAAACCAACCTAAAAATTATGAGGACCTGCATTCGTTGCGGACATGCTATTTCTGAGCACACCATTAATTGCCCTTCCTGTGGCGCCAGCCAGGGCATTACCAAGCGTCCGCCACAAGCATACGACGACACATTTCTAAAAGTACTCTGTATCCTTACCATTGTCGGTGCATCATTAGCCCTGCTTTCAGGGGCAATGACGTGGGGCAATATATCCGGTATGACAACAGCCCACCGTATTTACCAGATGCTAGGCATACTGGCCGCCATAGGTAAACTTACAGGCGCGATCCTGATGCTGCAAAAGCGGCTCACAGGGCTTTACATTTATACGGCTGCATCGGTCGGGAACATGCTGCTGACGCTGGCTATGGCCTTTGGGTTCGACGTGATCCCTAAGGACGACAAGGTCCCGCAGCTATTCATAACGATATCCGTAGTCATGGGCATTGCCATATCGCTTGCATTTCTTATCATGTACTGGCTGAATGTTAACAGAAGATCGCTATCTTAGTGTCTATGGAAAAATGCATACGCTGTAATACACCGCTCGAAGCCGGTACCAATTTTTGCCCGACATGCGGAACGGACCAACGTTTTACTATTGGCTCGAAGCAAAGCAGCACGCTACTCATCGTGCTGTCCATACTAACGATCATCGGATCAGTGTTCCAGCTGTTCCGAGGTATGCTGTATGAACTTGTTGCCGCTGCTGATAACAACAGCGAATACATACGTGGGTGGATATACTCGATCACTGCAATTGTTACCATAGCCGGTGCCGTAATGATGCTTATGAAACACCTGAAAGGCCTCTATGTGTACACTGTTGGGCAAGCGATCTACATCCTGACGTGCTTTTGGGCCACATCGGTTTACATGAACGACCCCGATTTTGGCGGCGAAGGCATTGTGATCGCTATAGCATCGGTTTTCATTGTGCCGGCTATTATTTTCCTGATACTGTTTTGGACCGATGACTGCAAAAGGGTGTTGAGGTAAGGTTTTACGAAACGGGGTGGGTATTTTTTAGTACCTCAGGCTCGAGTAGAGTTAGCTCGTCCCGGTACTAATAGGTTTACTCTTGTCTGCCCGAGATCAAACCTCGCATGAGCGTGAAGTGTTTTAAATATATATAAATTTCTGTATTCATAACCAAAAACGCCCCCATTTCTGAGAGCGTTTTCTATATCTAAATAAACCAAATCAACGAATAACCAAATTATCTATTCTCGATCCACAACCTCGCATTCACAAACGCCTCATGCCACGGGCTCACTTCATCATTACGTCCTTCCGGATAGTAAGCCCAGTTCCACTGGAACATCGAGCGCTCAATGTGCGGCATCATGACTAAGTGGCGGCCGTCGTTGCTGGCCATCATGGCAATATCGAAGTGCGAGCCATTCGGGTTGGCAGGGTAGCCGTTGTAGGCATATTTAGCAACCACATCATAGCGGTCTTCAGAGTAGGGCAGGTCAAATTTGCCCTCGCCATGCGAGATCCATACGCCCAGTGTGCTTCCCGCAAGGGTTGACAGCATCACCGAGCTGTTCTCCTGCACTTTTACGGAGGTGAACCCGCTCTCGTGCTTGCGGCTGTCGTTGTGCAGCATGCGCGGCTTCTGCTCGTGGTCAGGGTTAATGAGGCCCAGTTCGATGAACAGCTGGCACCCGTTGCATATCCCCACCGACAGTGTATCCTCCCGCTTAAAGAAGTTCTCCAGCGCCGTCTTCGCCTTTTCATTGTAAAGGAAGGCACCTGCCCACCCTTTCGCCGAACCCAGTACATCCGAGTTGGAGAAACCACCCACCGCGCCTATGAACTGGATGTCCTCCAGTGTCTCACGGCCCGATATGAGGTCGGTCATGTGTACGTCCTTCACATCAAAGCCGGCAAGGTACATGGCGTTTGCCATCTCACGCTCGGAGTTTGATCCCTTCTCACGAATGATAGCGGCTTTCGGCCTTGGCTTAGAGGCATCAATGATGACTTTCTTTCCGGTAAAATGGACAGGGAACGTATAGTGTAAAGGCTGGTTCTTATAATTGTTGTAACGCTCGGTGGCTTTCTCTTTCCCGCTTTGCTTCTGGTCAAGCAGGTAGGAGGTTTTGAACCAGGTGTCACGTGTTTTTGTAATGTCAAATTCAAGTGAGGTATCCCCGTTCTTCACGGTAATGGTGTTGCCTTCTTTCGGCTGGCCTATTTTTGTGAATGCCACGCCTTTTGCAGCCAGTTCCGCCTCAACCGAAGCATCTGCCTGTATCACGATAGCAATGTTCTCTGCGAACAATGCTTTTACAGTATCGGCCTCGCCCAGTCCGGTAAGATCGTACTCCGCACCAAGGTTTAACTCCGCAAAGCTCATCTCCAACAGGGTAGTGATCAAACCGCCGCTGCCAATATCGTGGCCTGCCGCTATTTTGCCTGCTTTTATTAAGTCCTGTATAACGTTGAAAGTATTTTTGAACGAAGCCGCATCTTTTATGCTCGGTACTTCATTACCCACCTTGTTCAATATTTGGTTGAACGACGAACCGCCAAGTTGGTACGCATCACCTGAAAGGTTGATGTGGTAAATGTTCCCGCCATTGCGCTTCAGAACCGGCTCTACTACTTTGGTAATGTCGTTGCAGTTGCCCGCTGCCGATATGATCACGGTTCCCGGTGCGATCACGTCTCCGTTCGGGTATTTCTGCTTCATGGAAAGGGAGTCTTTACCGGTTGGTATATTGATGCCCAGCTCGATCGCGAACTCCGAGCAGCCCTGCACGGCTTCGTACAGCCTTGCATCCTCGCCCTCGTTCTTGCACGCCCACATCCAGTTCGCCGAAAGCGAAACGCCTTTCAGGCCGTCCTTCATCGGTGCCCAGATGATGTTGCTCAATGCCTCGCCAATGGCAGTGCGGCTTCCCGCAACAGGATCAACCAGTGCGGCAATAGGGGAGTGGCCTATGGTCGTTGCCACGCCTTCTTTCCCGGCATAGTCGAGCGCCATGACCCCCACGTTGTTCAATGGTAATTGTAATGGCCCGGCACATTGCTGCTTGGCGACTTTCCCGCCTACACAGCGGTCTACCTTGTTGGTCAGCCAGTCCTTGCAGGCTACGGCTTCAAGCTGCAGCACCTGGTCAAGGTACTCGTGTATCTTTTCCTGCGAATAGTCCGGTGCGCTGTAATTAGCTTCAACCGTTCTATCTGTCATTATCGTTTTTGGCGAACTGCCGAACATATCTTCCAACGCAAAGTCCATCGGCTTTGCGCCTGTAGTTGCCGACTCAAAAGTGAACCTGTGGTTGCCTGTTACGTCGCCCACTTCATACATTGGCGAACGCTCACGGTCGGCAATGCGTTTCAGGGTGTCAATGTCTTTCTGGCCGATCACAAGGCCCATGCGCTCCTGCGATTCGTTGCCAATTATCTCTTTTGCAGATAGGGTAGGGTCGCCCACCGGCAGCTTGTCAAGGTCTATTTTTCCTCCTGTTTCCTCAACCAATTCGGAAAGGCAGTTGAGGTGGCCACCCGCGCCGTGGTCGTGTATCGAAACTATCGGGTTATTGTCGCTCTCCACCATGCCGCGAATGGCGTTGGCAGCGCGTTTCTGCATTTCGGGGTTAGAGCGTTGGATGGCGTTCAGCTCGATACCGCTGTTGAAAGCGCCCGTATCAGCTGATGACACCGCAGCGCCACCCATCCCGATGCGGTAGTTCTCACCGCCCAATATCACTATCTTATCACCGGTTTGCGGCTTTTGTTTTTTGCTTTGTGCTTCTTTCCCATAACCGATACCACCGGCAAGCATAATCACTTTGTCGAAGCCCAGTTTGCGGGCATCTTCTTCATGCTCGAATGTCAGTACCGAACCTGTGATCAGCGGCTGCCCGAACTTGTTCCCAAAGTCAGAGGCACCGTTGGAAGCTTTTATCAGGATATCCATAGGTGTTTGGTAGAGCCACTTGCGCTCGTCCATAGCGTTCTCCCATGGGCGGTCCTTTTCAAGGCGGGAGTAGGCCGTCATGTACACAGCAGTACCGGCCAATGGCAGCGAACCCTGTCCGCCCGCGAGCCTGTCGCGTATTTCGCCACCCGAACCCGTTGCCGCGCCGTTGAATGGCTCCACCGTAGTAGGGAAGTTATGGGTCTCGGCTTTGATGGATATTACCGAATCGAATTCTTTTATCTCATAATAATCAGGCTTGTCGGCGCTTTTCGGGGCGAACTGCTCCACGCGTGGGCCTTTTACAAATGCCACATTATCTTTATACGCCGAAACAATATCATTCGGGTTTTCCTGTGATGTCTTCTTTATCATTTTGAACAGCGACGAAGGCTTTTCTTCACCATCGATAACAAATGTCCCGTTGAATATCTTGTGGCGGCAGTGCTCGCTGTTCACCTGCGAGAACCCGAATACCTCCGAGTCGGTCAGGTTGCGGCCCAGCTTTATCGCAAGGTTGCGCAGGTAATCTACTTCCTCGGCATTTAAGGCGAGCCCTTCACTGTCATTATAGGCGGCAATGTCGGTTACCTCGAGTATCGGCTCAGGAGTTATGTTGATGGTAAAAATATCCTGAGTAAGCCCGTTGTATTTCTGCGAAAGCATCGGGTCGAACTTAGCATCGGCCTCTTCCACTTTCTCAAATTCCTCAATGCGGATGATGCCCGAAATGCCCATGTTCTGGGTAATTTCCACAGCATTGGTACTCCATGGGGTGATCATGGTGGCACGCGGCCCAACAAAAAGATCCGTCAGTGCGGATCTTTCTATTTTATGTGCGTTGCCAAAAAGCCAGTTTAATTTTGATGTGTCTTCTGCCGAAAGTTCGCCTTGCGCCTGTACCGCAAAAACCGTATTGGTCTGGTTTCCGAAGAAATGGATCATTGTGTTGTCGTGTTGTAGTTGTGAGGTGCAAAATTAAGCAATTGTTGCCAAAGTGCAAAGAGATAATTTATCCACAAATTACACTATTTACACAATTTTCAACCTATCGTCATCCCGAGGAACGAAGCGATCTTTAAAGGTACGCTGAAAACTGCGACTGAAAACTGCGACTGAAAACTGAAAACTTTTTTTGGGCTGCTGCTTCCGCAAGTTACAATGCGGGGGCCTGGTCTGTATCTGCTCCGTTGTACTGCGCGGGAAAAGTACTATTCTGTTGTTGATCTTTGAACGACTCTTTCGTTACCTTCATCAAAATGTTTCATTGCCTTCAACATTTTCAAACATTTTAGTGCAGAGGTAAAACTTAGTTTAAAAGTATTTTATACGAGCCAATAATGTCGGTAACTACTAGCGTATCTAAATTGATAGAATCGTTTTCCAAAAGTATATTCTCGACACTATCACTTTTCAATTAAATAGCCCAATTCGGTATCCTGCGAAAGCGGCATACCCAAAACAAAAACACCGCAGGCTTTCACCCGCGGCATTTCCTAAATAAACCTAAAAATTCTATTGCTGTACGGCCTCAAGTCCTTTTTTGTAAAAGTCGCGGCTCATATCATCAGGAGCGGTTTCCCATAGCTTTTGTAAAGCCATCAGGTGTGCAAGCCTAAGAGCAGAGCTTTCATTAATGGCTACATCAGGAATTACGCCAACACCCTCCCAATTGGTTTTGGTAATGGGGTTAATGGCACGGCCGTCGGGGATAAAGGCAAAGAACCCGTTGCCCAGGTCGGCTATGTCGCCGGGATTGGCACCTCCGCCGGTTGTTTCGCCAACAAGCGTAGCACGTTTTTGTGTTTGCAGGTCGTAAGCCAGTTCCTCACCGCCCGAGAACGTCCTGCCCGATGTCAGTACATATACCGGCTTAGCGATGTACTTTTTACCATGCACGGGAATGGTCCAGTATTCGGTGGTTTTGTTATCCTTACGATAGTACAGGTCATTAATATGCACCGGCACATCGCCAAAGAAATAACTGGCTACATACCGCACCAGATCGGGTTCGCCGCCGCCGTTGTCGCGCAGGTCGATGATCAGTGCCTCGGTGTTGGCAAGGTACATCATGGCGCCTGTAACAGTTTCACCAACTTTATCCACAGGTCCAAACCCGTCGATCTTCAGGTAGCCTACATTGCCTTCCAGTATGTCGAGCTTTGGCAGCCCGAAGTTCTGCCGGCCCATATAGCGAAGGAATTTCGATTCACGTTCTTTTTCAACGGTTTCGTCCTTAGGTGCGTCTTTTGGCTTTTGATCGGGGTTGTACCATACGCTTAGGTGCTTGTCCTTTACCAGATCACGTAACTGCTCTGTCAGCAGCTTCGCGAATTCTTTCGGATCGGTTGTCATATTGTAAATACCTTTTTTTTGATATTCCATAATTTTAACTGCGGCTGCTTTAGCAGTTTTGGGGAAAATGTACTTTTCATCCATTTGTAGCAGCAATGAGGTGATGACCGCATTTTTTGCAGCCATATCCAGTGGTTTGGGCTGTGATGCCTGAGCATTCATCTTTTGTGAAATGAATACCGTTGCCATGGCGACCAGGGTTGCCAGGAAGAATTGTTTTTTCATGATGTCCGTTTTTTGATTGATGATTGTGATGATTGTGATGATTGTGATGATTGAACTATGTTACATTCTGGGTAATTTTTGAGAGGATACCCTGCAGCATTTTTATGTCGTCCTGTGTTATACCATGAAGCGCGCGGTTACGATTGGCAATGATGTGGGGCTGCATTTTTTCAAGCACCTCTTTTCCCATATCGGTCAGTGTGATCTTAAAGCGCCTCCTGTCACCGGAATGGAATTCCCGCATCAGATAGCCCTTTTGTACCAGTAGCTCAATTATCCGGGTAATAGAGGCTACGTCCTTGAACACTGCGGCTGCGATTTGCTGCTGTGGGGCTTTGCTGTCCTGTTCGAGCGCTTTCAAGACCAGCCATTGATCTATGGTAAGGGCAAAGCCTGCTTCCTTTAGTTGCTTCTGTGCAAATTGCCTGTAGCTTTTTATCGCTTTATCAATAGTATAAAAAATGATGCTGTTTAGATTCTCCATTTGAAATTAGTTGATGCAAATATATTTGATATATCAATATAAAACAAATAAAATAATATTTTTTGGTCGGAGCATAAAAAATCCGGCACTCAGGCCGGATGTATAACCATGTATTAATGTGTTATTGACGCTTCATTACAATTTCCATGCTCTTATATTCCTTTCCGTCTTTGGTATCGAACATTTCCATAGTGCGGGTATTTTCATCAACAATGGTATATGCTTCCCTGTAAGGTGTTTTTTTGCCATCCATCATGTTGACCATTTCTCCCCTAAGGTTTATGGTTTTGCTTGGCGCATCATAAGTTCCCATGGCAACCATCATACCTGTTCCCATATTGTCAATGAAAGTAGAGATGATCTCACCATTGGCGTTGTTGTGCGATACGGTGGCCTTTCCTTCAAAATCCTGTCCCATCACCTTTCCTTTATAGGTGGTTTCCTGGTAGCGTCCGCCCAATATCATTTTCACGTCTGCCACCGATGTCGATTTTTCGGGAGGTGCGCCGGGCGCCATCCAGAAAGTCATCTCGCAATTCCATTTGCCTACTTCATCGGCCAGCATTTTGTGGCTCTCGCCCGGGGTCGAATATTTTTTCCATGCCGCATCCATCGCCGCGGAATCCATAGGTTGTTCCGGGGCTGCTTCTTTTACGGCTACAGAGTCAGTCGAGGTTGTAGTCGTTTCAGTACTTGTTTTTTCTTCTTTTTTGCAGGATGTGAAACACAGCGAGAGCACTGCCATTGAGAGTAATAATTTTTTCATAATTGCTTGATTTATAGTTTGTGTAGTAAACTTATGAAAAAAAATAGTACAAAATATTCAATAATTAAAAATAAAGATCCCCCTGTTTTGTGCAGAGGGATGATAGTATTTTGTTAGTTATTCTTCAGGCATGATAGTACTTTCGTACGCCCCAATGTCAGGTGCATTAGTCCGGCTTGTGCCATTAATGTCAAATGGCACAGCATTGGCCACAGCCTGCCCGGCAATACCCTCTGCCGCCGATTCCCCCTGTACGATATTCAGGTTATTTTTATTGGGTTTAAAGAATTTCGGGTTGTTTTCAGTAGAGTTTTTAGCGATCAGGCATTGGTTATAAAATACCTTGTCGGCTTCAGTACTCGTTTCAAATTTATAGAATTCCGTACCTGTATACTGGTTGCTGAAGTCGCTGAATTTTATCAGGCAATGGTCCAGGTCAACATTAAATGCAGTAGGAGGGTTAGTATCCGATCCCTTCCTGTCGAACAGGATGCCGTAGTTGGATGAACCGTAAAGGATGCAGTTCTCAAATTTTGCATCAATGCCCGATACCAGAGTGCCATCATCGGTGTCAAGGTAATCGCGTACGAATACCGGCATTTGGTTAAAGGTGCTGTAATGATTGCCAAAGGTACAATGCCTGAACATGTAAGTACCTCCCAATGAGCATATCAATCCAGCCTGTGAGGCATTATTGATCACCAGGTTATCACCGGTTACTTCGCTGCGCTGTGCAAGCATTCCCGCTATCGCACTGTTGTATATCTGTGAGTTAGTAATGTTCAGCTTTGGCATTACCGGTTGGTTCTCAGCGGCACGTCCTGCCAAAATGCCAATAGCAGCATTCCTGATAGTTAAATGGTTAATACGGTTGTCGTTACCCGACATGATATATACCGTTCCCCATTGCCCGGGCGCATCAGCAAAGCCGGGTTCAAGACGGTCACCTTCAAAAATGACCTCGTTCTCTAGGGTTTCCGGGTTGAACGATCGTTCGCCGTTGATATTCAAAGTACCGCTGCTGCCTACGATAAGTCCTGAATCGGCATGGAAGTGTACCCGTGACCCCGCGTCAATATTAAGGGTCCGCCCATCAGGTACATACGCATACCCATAAACTACATAAGGTTTTTGCCTGGTCCAGTGCAATTCATCGGCTGTGGTAAGCTCGTGGCCAAATATCGTATCGTCCTCTAAGCCTGCTATTTCAAGCATTTCTTTAGTGTCGGTAGGGAGGAGCCTGTCTGGTTTGATGAATATGGCATCCTGGACCAATGTTACCAATTCAACTTTCTGTTCATTAGACCCGGTATCGAACAATATCTTATCGTTGTACAGGAAAGTTGTAGTATTATTGGTGTACTCATTATAATCAATGGTCGTTTCAATGAATACGAACATACTGTCCTTGGCTAAAAGCTCTATGTTGTTAAATACCTTGCCAGGAATACCATCTACCATAAGGCGGTATTTGGATGCTTCACCCTCGCCAAGCCTGATGCTTGGGATATTGATATTCTTATTGCTGCGGTTGTACACTTTTAGCGTATAGGTGCTCGAGCCAATATTGGTGAAAACAGTATCAAGGTACACCGTGTCTTTTGAGAACTTCAGGTCGCCCGTGCTGGGTTCGAAGTCAAAGTCGTTGCGGCAGGAAGTAAGCGATACGGCAAAGCCTATGATGAGCAGGAGTAAAATTCGGCGCATGCGAAACAATTTTTTTGTAAAAGTAGCTATTAATTTGAAATGTATGAAAGCGATTTACCTGTTAACGCAGGATTATGGTTTTTAGTTTATTTGTAGGTGCGTTGATTCGTTCATCTGTAACAGCAACTAAAGTTTGTAATTTGGCATTTGTCTTTTGGTATTTGTTCCTTAGTCTTTGTATTTTTACGAACCTAAATTAAATCTATGTCTTTTGATAGAGAAAAAGCACTGAAAATGTGCAACGACTTCGCTAAAAATACCCTGATGGAAACCCTCGATATTGTGTATACCGATGCGGGAGAAGGCTTTCTGGAAGCAAAAATGCCGGTCAATTCACGCGTCCACCAACCGATGGGATTACTTCATGGCGGGGCAACGGTAGCTTTAGCGGAAAGCGTAGGCAGCGCTGCATCGCTCATGTTCGTAAATCCCGAATTGCAGGAAGTGCGCGGCATCGAAATTTCGGCCAACCACCTGCGTAGCAAGCGCGACGGTGTGGTTACGGGAACTGCACGCATCATTCACCAGGGGAGGAGCCTACACCTGTGGGAAATACGAGTGACCGATGAGCAGGACAGGCTGATATCGCTTTGTAAGATCACGAATATGGTATTACCAAGAAAACGTTGATCCGGTTATTTGTTGATCTAATAATTCGTATTCTTGGTATAAACAAATCAACGTATCCAAAAATCCACTAAGATGATAGATCTTCTTTCCAAAATAAGATCGCACCTCAACCTGCAGTTACCCTTTGCGGTATTTTGCAAACCGGGTGCCACAGCCGTTACAGGACTTTTCCAGAGAGAACCCGGAGTGCATTACATTGAGAATTATAATGATCCCGGATTTGTGTTCGCACCTTTTTTTGGTGACAGGCGTGTGTTCATTCCTTTGGAAATAGCCGATGTGATCACCGCCGTTTTTGACGCAGACCCAAGCGTGCATCCAGCAAGCCAACCCGAAATTGACCAACATGCCAAAATATCCTTCGAGGCACTTGTAGCCAAAAGTGTGGCCGAGATACGTGCCGGTAAATTTGAGAAACTGGTGTGTTCCCGCACCGAAAAAGTGCAGACTGATACAGATATAACTACGATCTATCAAAGGCTTCTGGCTGCTTATCCCAACGCTTACCGTTACTGTTTTTATACGCCCGATACAGGATCATGGATGGGTGCTACCCCCGAACAATTAGTAAGGTTGGATGGTGCGGAATTGCATACCGTTGCCCTTGCCGGCACGCAACCGTATATTGATGGGGTAATTATTTGGGAGGATAAAGAGAAGCAGGAGCAGCAATTTGTGACCGACTACATTCTTAAAGAACTGAATGGCACGATCGCAGATGTGAGCACCAATGGGCCATATACTTTCAGGGCAGGAAACCTCGTACATATAAAAACTGATATTTCGGCAGCGATAGACCCTGCATCTGATCTGAAAAAGATCATTGATACATTACATCCAACACCTGCCATATGCGGTTTGCCAAAACATGAGGCTATGCAGTTCCTGTTGGAAAATGAAGGCTACGACAGGGAATATTATTCCGGTTTTTTGGGCCAGATCAACGGTGTTGATAATGACGGGCAAAAGGAGACGGACTTATTCGTAAATCTCCGTTCCATGAAAGTAGAGGGCAATACCGCACAGCTTTTTATAGGTTGTGGCATAACCAAAGACAGCGACCCCGAAAAAGAATTTATTGAGACGGTGAATAAAAGCATGACCATGCGCAGGGTTTTATAAAGTGTAAATATGCGTTAAAACAGGTAGCGGTGGGCATGGTAATTGTTAACTTGCTTTTATAAAACAACATTATGAAGTTACTTACCATACCTTTTTTAGCTGTCATTTTTTTAGCCTGTGCTAAAGAAAGATCTGCACCAGTCGCTATACAGCCTCCCATAGCCAAAACCCCTGTAAGAAGTACAGATGATGTAAAGCGTGAAGAGATCATAGCCTTTGCAAGAAAGTACCTGGGCACGGCGTACTGTTATGCATCTTCCGATCCTAAAAAAGGCTTTGACTGCTCCGGCTTTGTGAATTTTGTATTTGACAAATTTAACATCGATGTCCCCCGCAGTTCATCAGGATTTGCCAATATCGGAAAAACGCTAAAGCCAGAAGAATTTAAAGTAGGCGATGTATTGGTGTTCTATGGCTACCGTGACCGCAATTCTGTAGGCCATGTTGGCATCATCTGCGAAGCCAACGGAATGAGATCAAAATTCATACATTCTTCATCAGGTAAGGAAATGGCTGTCATCATTAGTGATCTGGATTCCGATATGTACACAAAGCGTTTTTATAAGTGCGTGGACGTGATCAGTAAGTAATTCACAGTCTTCTTATTCAGATCTAAAAGATTTCCTGTAAATCTGATATATCATTATTATCAGTGTTCTCTCACAATAAAAAATCATTATTTTCGTTTACCTAAACAAAACCCCATGAAAAAGCTGCTTTTGTTCATCGCTTTCGCTGTAGTGCCACTGACCGTTTCTGCCCAGGAACAGTTTTCTGTATTTTTTGATACCAATAAGCATGAACTGACCAAAACCCAGGAGGATAGGCTTTTTCAGTGGATAGAAGCCAACAAAACATCAAAAATACTTGCCATAAATGGTTACACGGATGAAGATGGCAGCATAGGCATGAACGATACCCTTGCCCAGCGCAGGGTAACCCATGTTTTCGGCATGGTAAGGGGTAAAGTAAATACCCGCGAAGATTTTAAGACCCGCAGCTTTGGCAAGCTGCATAAGATGTCACCTGTAAAAGCGGAGAACCGAAAAGTAACGCTTTACTATCTTGAAGAAAAAGACCTGGCACTGGAAAATGAGATACTTGGCATTACAGAAACACCAAAGCCTGTTACCAAAGTAAAAAAGGCTGCAGAATATCCTTCAGAAATTACCGTCCGTAACCCGGATGGAAAGGATGAAACCCTCAGGCTGGATGTTGCGTTCATGAAAAAAGTGGGTGATGCCAAAAAAGGCGATGTGATCATCATCAATAACCTTAATTTTTATGAAAATACATTTGGTGTAGTAAAGGAGTCGCGTAACCGCATGCATGAGTTGCTCGAGATAATGCGTGCTAATCCTTACCTGAAAATAAAATTACAGGGCCATGTATGCTGCATGAAAGCCGACCGTCAGGACCTTTCTACCAAAAGGGCAAAAGCCATAATGCAATTCCTGAATACCAATGGTGTAGCGAAAGACCGACTATCCTTTGAGGGTTTTGGGGTTTCCAGGCCACTACATCCGATCCCTGAAAAAACAAAAGAACAGGCAGCCGAGAACAGGAGGGTTGAGATACTGATCGTGGAAAACCCGTAACTATTTGTGTTTATCCTTACATCATAAACAAAATCTTCAGCAGAAAGTGTCCTGAACCCGTTGCTCACTGGGTGTGCCGTGTTTAGTATGTAGTTGAATGCCGGGCAGGCGGAATTTTTAGAATTGCGCTGTGCACAGATTTCATGGTATAATATGTATTTTATTTTTGGTTTCCAAATTTCCAAAACTTTTCAAAAATAAAGGCCTCGCTTTTAAGCGAAGCCTTCATTTAGATGTATCACGGTACAATTATTTCTTAATGAATTTCAAATTAAGTAACTGGTTGTTTACCTGTACTTTAACAAGGTAAAGACCGCTTTGAAGGTCGGCGACACTAATTGAATTTCCTGATCGCGCTTGTTTTACCAGCACACCGTTTACAGAATACACTTCTATTCCTGTAATATCCCTGCCGCTTTCATTATTTATGTTCAATACGTCCGATACCGGGTTTGGATAAAGGGAAACGGCCTTATGCAGTGCCGGGTTTTTTACCCCCATGGTAACGTTTACTTCAAGGTAATCGGCTATGCCGCTGTTGTCGGTGTCATCGTCGGCCGCGTTGCCGTTATGGTTGTAGTCTTCTTCGGCAGTCAGAACACCATCGCCATCATCATCATTGTCGAGATAGTTCGGGATGCCGTCATTGTCGGTGTCCCAAAGCTCGTCATTGGCATCCCGCCCAAAAACATATTCTTCGGAGGTAAGCACAAGGTCGCCATCATCGTCATCGTCGGCAAAATCCGGCAGGCCATCGCCATCGGTATCATCGTTGGCAAGGTTGCCATCGGCATTCAGGTCTTCATCAAGGGCAGCAACATTGTCGTTATCAAAAGGCAGGGTGCAGTCAACCATGTTAAGCAGCACAGGGATGATCTCATCGCCTACACGGGCATACACCGTTTCCTGTCCGGAAGTTGTATTGGTATACGAAGTTTCGGTTATTGCGTTCACCTCCAGTTCGGCATCAGCCAGTGTAGGATAAATTACAGCCGAAGCCCCAAGGTCTGCCTGTATTACCGAAAATTCAAATGATTCAAAACCGTCATTTTCGGGGTCGCATTTTATGTAGCGGTATACGGGGGTCACTTCAGGCATGAAGCGCCATCCTTCGCCCTGGCCTTCTGCAACCTGCCATTGGCTTGTATTACGGCCCGGGGCAGTATAACCTATAAGTCCCGTATCATTAATGAGGCCAATTACGGCAAGCCCCTGGTTCCATGATGTACACAAATCTTTTCGGGTTACCTGGACATCAATGTAATTTAACGTCTCATAAAGGATAATCTGAAAAGAACTTTCTTTGCTGTTAAAGCACTGACCTCCATAATGGGGCTGGCGATTATACATTAGCACAAAGCGCCTGTAAGGAGCATCTCCCGTAACAGACCAAGTGATCGATCCATCAAAAATGCCGGAGACATTGTCCATGTCATGGTAGCATCCTAAAATAGAGTTTTTTGCAGGAAAATTTGCTGTAGGAACGGTAATGGGAGTTTGGCCGGTTGTTTCGAAAAGCATCCATGGAGAATTACCTGTCAGCAGAGTATTAAAGCATATATATCCGTTAGTGCTTACTACAAATTGGTTATAGGTATTGCCAAAATAGGTAAACTCAAACGGTATGCTAAAAACATCAGAATAGTAATCATCATTTGTGTCCTGAAAAGGGAGTGCAGCAGGATATACCTGATAATTAACAGGTGCCACATTGTAAACGTCCTGTGCACAAAGGGTTGCCGGAAGTAATGCGACAATCAATACAGCTTTTAAGTAATTATTCTTCATAGTTGTTGGTTTTTATATTGCTACCTATTGTGATAGTCTGCAAAAAAAACTTTTGGTTGCGTGAAAATGAAAAATTTATTTGCGACTGATAGCCTTGCGTATCCTTTCTGCAATTCATCCACGAAATTCTACAGTTCGGTAAGACACTTTTTTACCGAGAAGGAAAACATCGCACCTTTGCCTCATCAAAATACAACAACCTAAAAAAATAAAATTATGATACGAATCATTACAGCAGTGGTCCTTTTGGTTTGCACAACACTAAGTGCACAGTCGAAATTTGAAACAGGAATGCAAAAAGCATTTGCCCTTTGGGGAGAGAAAAAGAGTGCTGAGGCTTCGGCAATGTTCGAGAGGATAGCAGCAGCGGAGAAAACCAATTGGCTCCCTTATTACTACGTAGCTTTAGTAAATGTTACGGATGCTTTCCAAACTCAGGATAAGGAAAAGATCGCGGCGCTTTTGGCAAAGGCCCAAGGAGCTACCGATAACGCCTTGGACCTGTCACCTGATAATGCCGAACTACTTGTAATGCAGGCAATGATACATACCGCCTGGATCGTAGCCGACCCAATGACCAATGGCATGAAACTGTCAGGTACTGTAAATGAAATTTACGCCAAGGCAATGAAGATCGCTCCGGATAACCCGAGGGTAGTGTTTAATAAAGCAGAGTTTGAGATAGGCGGCGCGCGCTACTTTGGCAAGGACATCAAGCCTATGTGTGCCGAAATTGAAAGAGCTGTCACACTTTTTGCTAACTTTAAGCCGGAAACGCCGTTCCACCCGAACTGGGGTAAGGAAAGGGCAGAGCAGGCGCTTGCGGAATGTAAAAAATAAAAGCATGGATATTTATAAGGAATTAGCGAAAGCAGCGGCCATGGGCGTGATCATTTACCTGGTGTTGTTGTTTGGGGTGTGGGGAGGAAAATTTGAGTGGAACTACCTCCACCTCATACAATTCCTATATGTAGTTATTGGTTATTCCATGACGCTTTATATGGCCAATAAGCTTGTTTTTGTGTGGATGGATAAAAAATATAGCAGGGGCGGGATAATGAAAAAACGGCTGATAGTTGGATTTCTCTCATCGTTCGCGGTATCGCTGGTCATTATTTTCCTGCTACGCGTTTTTGAAGATGTTGTTATTGAAGGTGAGTCGTTCTCAAAATTCATAAGTGAGGAAAAAGCTGAAAACTACTATGTGGCTTCAATAATAACGCTCACTATGAGCTTTCTGGGGCATGCATTCTATTTTTACAAGCGTTACCAGGAAAACAGGGTTAAGGAACAAAAGATAATCGCTGGCACGGCCTCGGCAAAATTCGAGACCCTTAAGAACCAGATCGACCCGCACTTCCTGTTCAACAGCCTGAATGTATTGAGCTCGCTTATCGAAGAAAACCCGGATAGCGCGCAGCGATTTACTACTTCATTATCAAAAGTATACCGATATGTTCTTGAACAAAAAGATAAAGAGCTGGTAAGCATACAGGAGGAACTGGATTTCGCCAAGACCTACATGAACCTTCTTAAGATGCGTTTTGAGAACAGCGTGTTCTACGAGCTGCCGCAAAACGTATCCAGCCCCGACGCGAGGGTGGTCCCCCTGTCGCTCCAGCTGCTGCTTGAGAATACTGTAAAGCATAACATAGTAAGCCAGCAAAAACCGCTTCACATCAGGATATTTGAGCAGGATGGCTACCTGGTGGTGCAGAATGACTACCAAAAAAAGGAGGTATTGCAGGACAGGCGGGGCGTAGGCCTTCAGAACATAGTAAGCCGTTATGCGATCATCTCCGAAAGGAAAGTACAAATAGAACAGACAGAGAAATATTTTACGGTAAAATTACCCGTACTTACAAAACAGGTTACCATAATGGAAACAAGCTATAGCGAATCGGAAAGCAACTACCTCAAGGCCCAAAAGAAGGTAGAAGATATAAAAGGTTTTTACGGCAACCTGATGTCTTATGTGATCGTCATAACAGGTTTGGCAATACTTAATTTGGTTACTTCGCCGCAGCATTTGTGGTTCCTGTATCCTGCAATAGGCTGGGGAATAGGGGTGGTGATACACTTTTGCACAGTGTTCAATTACATACCGTTCCTGGGCCGCGACTGGGAAGAGCGCAAGCTCAACGAACTCATGGAGCGCGAACGCAGCAACCGGTGGAAATAATAGTTAGCGCTTTATGGGAAAAAGTGTTACGTCCCGCTCCCCTCTGATTTGGAGAGGGGTTGGGGGGAGAGGAGATTCAGTCATCGATCAAAGATCATCAATTATAAATAATAAATCTAAGAGCCATGGAACCCATTTTTGAAGAGCAAAATTACATCAAAGCAAAAAAGAGGGTAAAAGAACTCCGGGCATTTTATGACCATGTGGCGAGCTACATCATTGTGATACCGGTTTTGGCATTGATAAATATTTATTACACGGGCGGCGAGCATTGGTATAAATATACTGCGTTCGGCTGGGGCTTAGGCCTGGCGATACACGGTATCGTTACGTTCCTGCCATCATTTTTTGGGCGCGGTTGGGAAGAGCGAAAATTGAATGAAATATTAGAGAAAGACAAGCAAAAACGCAAATAGCCATGGAGAACAGATTTGAAGGGCGTGACATAGAGCGTGCCCGCAAAAGGGTAAAGGAGATACGGTCGTTTTATATCAATTTGGGACTGTATTGTACCATCATCCCGATACTCATCATCATCAACCTCACCTTTACACCCGAATTCCACTGGTTTTACTTTTCGATGTGCGGATGGGGGCTGGGAGTGCTGTTCCATGGTATGGCAGCCTTCAATTATGTGCCGTTCCTGAATAAGGACTGGGAGGAGCGAAAGCTACAGCAATTCATGGAAGAGGACCGGAGGGCGAGGGAAAAATTCAGGAGTAAAGACAACCAAACCAGATGAGCCATGGAAGACATGTATGAAAAAGCCAGCTACGACAGGGCTAAAAAACGCATCGACACACTAAAGGATTTTTACAGGCACATACTCACGTTCATCACGGTAAATGTGCTCACCTACATTGCCGGGCTTATCGGCTTCGGATTGCACCCGGCTGTTTGGGTCAATTGCCTCATAGGTACTTTGATCGTGGGCGCGATCATACTCTTCGCACACATTGCCGTGGTTTTCGGCCCCGACCTGATTTATAAAAGAGGATGGGAGCAACGAAAAATGCACGATCTCATTGAGAGAGAAAAAAACAGGAACAACACCAACCAAAAATAGAACATCATGGAAGATCCATTTGAAGAACACAAAAGGCTGGAAAAAGCCAGAAAAAGGGTTGAGGATATAAAAGGCTTTTACAAACATCTGGCGGCCTATGTACTGGTAAATGCTTTCCTGCTCATTATGCATGCCATTAACCTTGACCCGGGTGAAAAATTCTGGTTATGGGGCAGCTTCATCACGCCATTGTCATGGGGGATAGGACTGCTGGCGCACTGGCTTACGGTATACAGCCGCAGTATATTTTTCAGCAGGGACTGGGAAGAACGCAAGATCCAGGAATACATGGACCGTGAAAAGAACCAGTCCAATAAATGGGAGTAACCATTTCAGATCTCAGAGTGTAGATTTCAGATCGACCAAAAGCAACCAACAAATGAACGTTATTATTATTGAAGACGAAAAGCCTGCCGCACGCCTGCTGCAGCGTAAACTGCAAAAGCTGTATATTGAGACAAGTACCATGCTGCATTCGGTAGAGGAGGCGATAGGGTGGTTCCAAAACAATCCGCAGCCCGATCTTATTTTCCTAGACATCCAGCTGAGCGACGGGCTTTCTTTTGAGATATTCGAGACAATCCCCATTAGCAGCGCCGTGATATTTACCACGGCTTATGACGAGTATGCATTGCGCGCCTTCAAGCTCAACAGCATCGACTATTTGCTGAAACCGATAGACGAGGACGACCTTGAGAGTGCTGTAAATAAATACCGCGAGCGCCAGCCCAAGCCACAGCAGCTGTCGGTTGATTTCGATCAGATACGCCGCATGCTGTCCAACCCCGCAGAGAAAAGCTATAAGAAGCGTTTTACGATAAAAATGGGACAGCACCTGAAGATGATCAGCATCGAGGACGCGGAATGCTTTTACAGCGAAAATAAAGGCACCTACATCCATACCACCGACGGGCGCGACTACCTGCTGGAAAACACGCTCGAACAGCTCGAAACCGAACTCGACCCAAAACAATTCTTTAGGGTGAGCCGTAAGTTCATCGTGTCCGTTAATGCCATAAAGGATATTGTGGTGTACACCAATTCCCGCCTGAAAGTCATCCTGCCGACCTACAAAGACGATGAGGTCATCGTAAGCCGAGAGCGGGTGAATGACTTTAGGGAGTGGTTGAATTAGATTAAAGTCGCAAGTTTAATGAGCAAGAGTGGAGTTCCCCCTTCGGGGGCTAGGGGGCGATATAGGCCCTCAACTCCGCCATTAACCCATCTTCAAAGCGCCATACATCGCAGTACGATGAGGTGGTCGATTTACGGTGCTTATCTTTTATCGTAATTTTTCCCATCGCAATTACATGATCTTCCCCTTCAATAATCTTCACCACATCAAAAACAGGCGGCTCAATATAGTTCTCAGCCATCCATTGCCGCACGGCTTCCTTGCCACGCAGGGTAATGTCGCCTACGAATATCCAGGTAGTATCTTCGGTGCAATGTTCTAAAAAGCCTTCGTGGTCCCCTTGGGTTATGGCGGCGTTGGCGAGAAGGAGGGTTGATTTGTTGTCGTGCATAGGATTGGTTTTAGTTATCCTAAGGTACAAAAAAAATTATTCGGCAGGAGTGGGTCTTTCCCTCAGGAACGTTTCCGGCGGGCGGGATTGATTAAATCCTATGCTTCCGCATTAAAATAAACATCATAATATTTCCTCGTATCAAGATTCAGTTTGAAAGAAAACAGACAGGAGCCGCCGCCGTGTCCCTGCATTAGCCTGTTCTTTAAATTAAAATCCTTTGCAATAGAATCACATGCTAAAGCAATATACACTTCTTTTTGGCCTTTTTGGTTATTTACAACCAAATAGCGCCTGATGTACTCTTCTTTTTTTATCAGGAAATCTTCTTTTTTATAGTTTTCATTTGGAAAGGCTGTAGATACTTCCTCAAACCTTTCGATTTGCAAAGGATTTTGCTTTAGAATAATTTTATCGAGGGCATCCTCAATCTTTTTCAGGTCGGTATTGGTTAATTCCGCATTGGTTACATTTTCAAATATATATTTGCATTCAGGGTTGGCAAGGTTGTATTTTATTATTGATACCCTCGTTGTGTCGATTTTTAATGGTTCCTGATCTATGGTTTTATTTTCGTTTTTGGTGCAGGAGGTTAGGGCTATTGATAGCAACAGGAATGTTATTCTGAAATCCATGATTAGTAAGGCTTAGTCATTGATATAACGGCTTGAGGCCAAAATTTATTATTGTTTATACTTTTCTTGTTTATATTTACCCAAGTTAACATTGCCATTCTTTATATGGATATCACATACAAGACCAGAAGCCTTTATAATGATGAGTTACTCCTTTTAAAGAGAATCAAAACTGAAAATGAAAATAGGCCTGTCAAAAGGATTAAAGTTCGCCACCTAATAATTGCAGGATTAGTGGGAGGCGGTTCAGCCTATCTGGCATCGATTTTTCCGGATGGTTTCTGGATGCTTCTTTTTGGAGTAACAGCTGTAATTTCATTTGGTTATATTGTCTTTATGCCCTACGAATTTTATAAGATCAGAAGGAATGAGAGTGAAATGCTACGCAATATCAATGCTATAATTGAAAGCGGAACTGTAGATGTTTGTTTTGTAAATTCTGGCAGGATCGCACTCGCTGAAGAATATGAGGATGAAGTAGATCTTTACATTGTTGAATTGAGTCCTGATAATGTTCTCTATCTGTGGGATTACTATTATAATTTGGAAACGGAATTCCCATGTCGTCAGTTTGAGATTTATAGAGGTGATTTTTCTGCAATTTTTGAGAAAGAAATCTACCCACTAAGCGATCATTTTGAGCCAACGATAATTGACAAAGAAGCAAAATGGAAATACATGAATAACGAAGCAGTACCGGGACATTTGCAAATTGACAATATAAGCTTTGATGAGCTGATAGATAAAATTAAGGCTTTTTCGAAGTAATTTTTTTAAGTTGTAACATGGAAATATGTGGACATCACTCTGTGCCTCCGCTCGCAAAGACAGCTCGTGCTAACTCCTCGAATGGTTCAAGTATATCATCTCTCATCTATTATCTAAAATCTCCTCCGCTTTCCCTATCTTTGCACCCGTAAAATTTACTTATGAAATTTGACTTACTAGCAAAAGACCCACAATCTAAAGCCAGGGCAGGCAGCATCACGACCGATCACGGCGTTATAGAAACCCCGATATTCATGCCCGTTGGCACCGTTGCTTCGGTAAAAGGAGTACACCAGCGCGAGCTGAAAAACGACATCAACCCCGACATCATTTTAGGGAATACCTACCACTTATACCTCCGCCCGCAAACCGAAATACTCGAAAAGGCAGGCGGCCTCCACAAGTTCATGAACTGGGACCGCCCCATCCTGACCGACAGCGGCGGCTACCAGGTATATTCGCTTTCGGCCAACCGCAAGATCAAGGAGGAGGGCGTGAAATTCAAGTCGCACATCGACGGGTCGTACCATTTCTTCTCGCCAGAAAGCGTGATGGAGATACAGCGCACCATTGGCGCCGACATCATCATGGCCTTCGACGAGTGTACACCATATCCGTGCGATTACCGCTACGCCAAGCGCTCCATGCACATGACACACCGCTGGCTCGACCGTTGCATTTCGCACCTGGAAAAACTACCGTTCAAGTACGGCTACAGCCAGGCGTTCTTCCCGATAGTGCAGGGGAGCACCTATACCGATTTACGTAAAGAATCAGCTGAATACATTGCCAATGCAGGCGCCGTGGGCAATGCTATTGGCGGCCTCTCGGTAGGCGAACCGGCCGAAGAAATGTATGCCATGACCGATGTGGTGTGCAGCATCCTACCGGAAGATAAGCCGCGCTACCTGATGGGAGTTGGTACGCCAATTAACATACTTGAGAACATCGCTTTAGGTGTGGATATGTTCGACTGCGTGATGCCTACGCGCAACGCCCGCAACGGGATGCTGTTCACGGCGAACGGTACTATCAATATCAAGAACAAAAAGTGGGAGGATGATTTTTCACCCATTGACGAAATGGGGATCACATTCGTCGACACTGAATATACCAAAGCTTACCTGCGCCACCTTTTTGCGGCCAACGAATTCCTTGGCAAGCAAATTGCTACCATACACAACCTTGGGTTCTATATGTGGTTGGTTCGTGAGGCAAGAAAGCATATCTTAGCAGGAGATTTCCGTGAGTGGAAAGAGATGATGGTAAAACAGATGAGCAACAGGCTCTAAACTAACAAGCGTAAAAGCGTGAAAATAATAGACTGGTACATCCTGAAGCGTTACCTGGCAACATTCTTCGTGATGCTGCTGATGTTCATCCCCATAGGCATCGTCATCGACGTTTCGGAAAAGATCAACCGTATACTTGAAAACAAAGTGCCGTTCCTGCAGGTAATGGCCTACTACGGCGATTTTACCATCTATTTCGCCAACATGCTGTTCCCGATATTCCTTTTCCTGTCGGTGATATGGTTCACTTCGAAGCTGGCAAACAATACCGAGATCATTGCGATACTCAGCTCGGGCATTTCGTACATGCGCTTTCTCAGGCCGTACATCGTGGGGGCGACCATCATTTCGATACTGGCATTGCTGATGGGGTTTTTCTTTGTGCCGAAGGCAAGCAAGGGGTTCAACGACTTTCGCTTTACCTACCTCAAAAAAGGGGCTGAGGTGCGCAAGAATATCGATGTTTACAAGCAGATAAGCGATAACGAATACATTTATGTCAGCAGCTTCAACTACATGTCGAAGATGGGCGTTAACTTTAGCCTTGAAACGTTCAAGGACAATCAAATGGTTTCTAAAATGAACGCTTCGACGATCAAATGGAACGAGAAGGACAGTACTTACACCCTTAATAATTACACCAAGCGCACCATTGGCAAAATGGAAGACAAGATCGAGTCGGCTACCGAGAAGAAGTTCAAGTTCAACTTTAAGCCGGACGATCTTACACCTACGATATATGCCGCAGAGACCATGACACTGAGCCAGCTCAATAAGTTCATAGACAACGAAAAGCAGCGCGGTTCCGGTAACATCAACGCCTATTTGGTAGTTAAATATAAGAAATACAGTATACCGATCTCTGCCTTTATCCTGACGATAATCGCTGTAGCCGTATCGTCGATGAAAAGGCGCGGGGGTATGGGTGTTAACCTTGCCATGGGCATAGGATTGGCTTTTACCTTTATCTTCTTCGACAAGGTATTTGGCACCCTGGCCGAAAAATCGAGTATGTCGCCGCTGGTCGCGGTATGGATCCCGAACGTGACCTTTGGCATACTCGCTATATACCTGCTGCGCAATGCCCGCCGATAACATTAAGAGCTATATCCACCTGCACTTCATTGTATTTGTGTGGGGGTTTACCGCCGTGCTTGGTGCGCTCATAACGCTCGACGCGTTACCGTTGGTTTGGTTCAGGATGTGCATTGCCGTCGCGCTGATACTTATTTTTGCGATCGCAACAAAGACCGCGATGAAAGTTTCAGCGAAAGCGCTGCTGTGGTTCATCCTTGCGGGCTTGGTCATTGCGCTGCACTGGTTTACCTTTTTTGAAGCGATAAAAGTCTCGAATATATCCATCACACTGGCTTGCCTTTCTACAGGGGCATTGTTCGCTACCTTATTGGAATCAATAGTATATGGCCGAAAGCTCATCATGCAGGAAATTGTAATGGGGCTTGTAGTGGTGGTAGGGTTATGCATTATCATTTATGGTGAGCACATTCCCGCGATTATTAAAAACCCTTCACAATTTTGGGAAATATTAGCCGGCGGTGCTTCGGGCCCGGGACATTACCTCGGGATAGCCCTGGCGCTCACATCGGCATTCCTTTCGGCATCTTTTTCAATTATTAACGGCAAGTTCGCAAAAGAGTATGGTCCGGTAGCCATCTCCTTTTATGAATTACTGGGTGGGGTGTTCTTCTTTTCACTTTATCTTCTTTTTTCCGGCCAGTTCACGGTGGATTTCTTTACGCTTACCGCGCAAGACTGGATCTGGCTGGGGATATTAGGTTCATTCTGTACCGCCTATGCATTTATCGCCTCGGTGCACGTAATGAAGGTTATTTCACCATATACGGTAATGCTCACCATAAACATGGAGCCGGTATATGGGATTATTCTTGCATTAATTGTTTTCAGCGAAAAGGAAAAAATGGGGCCGGCATTCTATGTTGGAGCCCTCATAATTCTGAGCACGGTGATTATCAATGGTATACTTAAAAATAGATCGAAAAGTGAAAGTAATTAGCCATTGCGGTTTGTAGACCAATGGAAACTTTTATCTTTGTAGTTCGAACCAAAAATGAAAATCTGCCCATACTATGGAATATTTAGATTTTGAACTCCCTATAAAGGAGCTTGAGGACCAGTTGGATAAGTGTACGATCATAGGCCAGGAGAGCGATGTCGACGTGTCTAACACCTGCAAGCAGATCGAAAAGAAACTGGAAGAAACCAAGAAAAAAATATACAAGAACCTTACTGCATGGCAAAGGGTACAGCTGTCAAGGCACCCGAGCCGTCCTTATACCATGGACCACGTGCGCGCCCTGACAGGAGAGACTTTCCTGGAGCTGTTCGGTGACCGTGCTTTTAAAGATGATAAAGCGATGATAGGCGGGTTAGGCAAGATCGGCGGACAGTCGTTCATGATCATAGGCCAGCAGAAAGGATATAATACAAAAACAAGGCAGTTCCGCAATTTCGGTATGGCCAATCCTGAAGGTTACCGCAAGGCATTGAGGCTGATGAAAATGGCTGAGAAATTCGGTATCCCTGTCGTGACCCTTATTGATACCCCGGGAGCTTATCCGGGCCTTGAAGCCGAAGAGCGCGGACAGGGAGAAGCCATTGCAAGGAATATTTTAGAAATGGTACGCCTTAAAACCCCTATCATTACCGTTATAGTAGGTGAGGGGGCTTCGGGAGGTGCATTGGGCATCGGCGTTGGCGATAAGGTATACATGATGGAGAACACCTGGTATTCGGTAATATCGCCAGAATCCTGTTCATCGATACTTTGGAGGAGTTGGGAATACAAGGAACAGGCCGCCGAAGCACTGAAGCTTACCTCCTTTGATATGAAAAAGCAAAACCTGATAGACGACATTATCCCGGAACCACTGGGAGGAGCGCACTACGACAGGGAAACCGCCTTCAAAAGCGTAGAGGAATATATACTGAAAGGTTATAACGAACTCAAAGATTTATCAACAGCCGATCTTGTGGCTCAGAGGATGGATAAATACAGCAAAATGGGCGAGTATAAGGAATAATCGGGCAGGAAATGCATAAAACGTCCGAAGCCTTGCCGCTTCGGATTTTTTTTGGGTTATTAACAAAGAATATGCTGTTTGTTAACACGTTTTCAACAGGTTATGAACTTTTTTGCTTAACAATTACTTAACCGTACCGCTTTAAATTTATTTACATTCGCACTATGGAAAATATCAGGAACATAAACCCGGTCAAAGTTGATAAGGCCACCATTATCAGCCTGGAAAAAGGCAAGCTGCCACCGCAGGCGCTCGATCTTGAGGAGGCAGTATTGGGTGCCATGATGATCGACAAAAAAGGGGTGGACGAGGTTATCGACATACTCCAGCCTGATGCTTTCTACAAAGATGCCCACAAGCACATTTATGAGGCCATTGTGTCACTTTTTAACGATACGCAGCCGATAGACTTATTAACCGTTTCGGCACAGCTTAAAAAGACGGCTAAGCTGGAACTGGCGGGAGGCGATTTTTACCTTATACAGCTCACACAGAAAATATCCTCTTCGGCACATATCGAGTTCCATTCGCGGATCATCCTTCAGAAATTCATACAACGAAGCCTGATAAAGATCTCAAGTGAGATCATTGAAGAGTCATATGACGAGACCACCGATGTTTTCGATTTGCTGGACAAGGCAGAATCGCGCCTGTATGAAGTAACTCAGGGCAACATCAAGCGTAGTTCCGAAACCGCGCAAAGCCTCGTTATACAGGCTAAAAAGCGTATTGAGGAGATCGCCAATAAGGAGGGGCTTAGTGGTATCGCTACCGGCTTCCATGATCTGGACAAGCTTACATCGGGCTGGCAGCCCAGTGACCTTATCATTATCGCGGCCAGGCCAGGTATGGGTAAGACCGCTTTCGTACTTTCCATGGCCCGTAACATCGCTATCGATTTTAACCATCCTGTGGCATTATTCTCCCTGGAGATGTCTTCTGTACAGTTAATAACACGTTTGATATCTAGCGAGACCGGGCTTTCATCTGAGAAGCTACGTACAGGTAAATTGGAAAAGCACGAGTGGGAGCAATTGAGTATAAAGGTAAAAGACCTTGAAAAAGCACCATTGTACATAGATGATACGCCATCCCTGTCAATATTCGACCTTAGAGCGAAGGCACGACGGCTTTCTTCGCAGTACGGTATCAAGATGATAATAATCGATTATCTCCAGCTGATGACAGCCGGTGGTAACGGAAAAGGAGGGGGGAACCGTGAACAGGAGATCTCGACAATTTCACGAAACCTAAAGGCTTTGGCAAAGGAACTTGAAGTTCCGGTCATAGCGCTCTCCCAGCTATCGCGTGCGGTGGAGACCAGGGGGTCGAGCAAAAGGCCGCTACTTTCCGACCTTAGGGAATCGGGTGCGATCGAACAGGATGCGGATATCGTATCCTTCATTTATCGCCCTGAATATTATAAGATCGAGGAGTGGGATGATGAGGAACAATCGCCTACACAAGGCCAGGCTGAATTTATCGTAGCGAAGCATCGTAATGGCGGACTTGACAACATCAGGCTCAAGTTCATCGGAAGCCTGGGTAAATTTGACAACCTCGACGATTTTGGCTCGCCGTTTACAGACCTTCCTTCGAGCATGAATGACAGCTCAGCCTTTATCACTAAAAACCTGCCTTCGGCCAACGAGGCTTTCGGCAGCAACATGAACAGCAATGATGGCGACGACGATGTGCCATTCTAAAAATACAGTAAATTAAAACATTCAATATGGGAAAAACTACGAACGACTTTCAACTGAACGAAACAATTTTGGAAATGGTGGTGCACGGCGCCGAACTGGTTTCCATCGAAGAGTAAACAAAAAGCGCATTGAAGGATGCGCTTTTTTGTTGCTCTTAATTATAATTAACTTAGCTTAAGGATGTTATGTTGTTTGCAAATTTGATAGAGATCTTTTGTTATGCGAACGCATATTTCTTGTTTTCGGTTTAATGAATATGCTAGCGACCACATCAATAAAAAACGTCCCGCTACCAACGGGACGTTCTCATTTAACCAATTAAAACTAAAATCAATTTAACTGTAGTACTTCTTTTTTATCTGTGATCAAAGCTTCCGCTTCTGCTATCGCATTTACTGTCTTTATTACAGAGTCGGGGGTTACTGAAATACTATCGATACCCAAACCTACAAGGAATTGCGCAAAATCTGGAAAGTCCGAAGGCCCCTGCCCGCAGATGCCTACTTTCACACCTGCTTTCTTGGCGGTTTTGATAAGCATTTCCAGCATGCGCTTTACAGCGGGGTTCCTTTCATCATATAGATGTGCCACCAGCGACGAATCCCTGTCTAGGCCAAGTGTAAGCTGTGTAAGGTCATTACTGCCTATGGAGAAGCCGTCAATATGCGCCGCAAACTCTTCGGCCATGATAATGTTCGATGGTATTTCTGCCATGAGGTACAATTCTAATCCGTTCTGGCCCCTTTCCAGCCCGAATTCCCTCATTACTTCCGTCACCTTGTGCAGTTCCTCTACCGTGCGGCAGAAAGGTATCATTACAACAACATTGCTAAGCCCCATTTCTTCGCGTACTTTTTTTATAGCAAGGCATTCCAATCCAAAAGCTGCTTTATAAGCATCTGAATAATATCTTGATGCGCCCCTCCAGCCGATCATTGGGTTCTCTTCGGTCGGCTCGTAGTATTTGCCACCTAACAGGTTGTAGTATTCATTGCTCTTGAAATCAGAGAATCGAACTATGGTTTTATTCGGATAGAACGAAGCGGCGATCTTTGCAACTCCGTCGGCCAGCTTATTGATAAAGAATGTTTCCTCATCGGCATAACCTGTTATCTTCTTTTCAATTTCCTTTGTAAGCGCGGCATCGTTCAGGCTGCGGTGATTGAGCAATGCCAGGGGATGCACTTCAATATAGTTATTGATGATGAATTCCTCTCTCGCCAACCCTACGCCTTTATTTGGCAGGTGCGAGAACTGGAAAGCCAGTCCGGGCGAGGCTACATTCAGCATGATGTCGGTCTTTACCTCTGGCAGCTGGCTCAGATCATATTCGGTTTTGATGAATTTTATTTCACCTTCGTACACAAATCCCTGGTCGCCTTCGGCACACGAAGCGGTAACCACCTGGCCTTCTTTAATAAGTTCGGTCGCATTGCCACAGCCCACAATGGCAGGTATACCCATTTCGCGTGCAATGATCGCCGCATGGCACGTGCGTCCTCCTTTGTTCGTTATGATGGCCGATGCCTTTTTCATGATAGGCTCCCAATCCGGGTCGGTCATGTCGGTCACCAGAATAGAACCCGGCACAAATTCATGCCCTTCAGATACCCTTTTATCCATGGAGTAAAGGATGGTCGCGCTGCCAGTGCCTATTTTGTCACCTACGGCAATGCCCTTCAGGAGTAGCTTTTCATGGCGGCTTTCGTCTTCGATCCTGTATTCTGTAATGGTCGCCTGGTTCTTTTGCGAGTGGATGGTTTCCGGTCGCGCCTGCACGATAAACATCTCTTTGGTCAGTCCGTCTATCGCCCATTCTACATCCATTGGGGTCCATTTTTGGCGTATTTTCGAATAATATTCTTCAATGATCATCACCCACTTCGCGAGTTTTATCACATTGTCATCGGCAAGGCAAAAGCGCTTCCTGAACTTGTCTTCGGTAGGGATGGTCTTTACGCGCTCATCACCGCCTTCACCATAGATCATCATGACATCCTTGTTGCCCATTTTCTTTTCGATGATCGAATTGAAGCCCTTATTGAGCAACGGCTTGAATACGATATACTCATCCGGCGATACCGCGCCCTGCACGATCATTTCACCCAGGCCGTATGATGCGTTGATGACCACGGCATCTTTAAAGCCGCTTTCGGTATCAATGGAAAATGCTACACCAGATGTGCCCAGATCGCTGCGCACCATCTTCTGTACGCAAACCGATAGCGCCAGTTCAAGGTGATCATAGCCAAAGCTTTCGCGGTAGCTTATGGCCCTGTCTGTAAAAAGGGAGGCAAAGCATTTGCGGATGGAATCCATAAGCATCTCTGGCCCGCGGACGTTCAGGAACGTCTCCTGCTGGCCGGCAAAGGAAGCATCCGGAAGATCCTCAGCGGTAGCAGAACTGCGCACGGCGATATCTGTCATTTCCTGACCATACTGAGCCGAAAGCTCAAGGTAGCAGTTGGTGATCTCCTCGCGCATTTCCTCAGAGAACTTTCCATTTAGGAACGACTGGCGTATCTGCATGCCGCCACGGCGCAGGGACTCGATATTGTCGTGATCAATTGCATCTATAGTCTCTTTGATCTTCTCGTCAAGCGCATTGTGCTTAAGGAACGCGTAATAAGCATTTACCGTTACCACAAATCCGTCGGGGATGGTCACGCCAAGCGAAGTGAGGTTTTGGAGCATTTCGCCAAGGGAGGCGTTCTTTCCTCCAACGAGGGGTATGTCGTTAATTCCGACATTTTTTAAGGGCAGTGTGTAATTCATGATGTTGTGTTGTTAATAAATTATGAAGTTTTCAATTGAGCTTATATAAATTTGCCGTAATTTGAAAATGATGCAAATATATGAGGTAATTTTAGTTTACGAAAACGATATAGTGTAATTAATTATTAAACTTTTCGTAAATTTTGTGATATTCAGGATCATGCTAATGCTAATCCTCAAATGAAGCAGGTAAAATAAATTAGCTGAGGGGCAGTTATATATACATTGTATCTATTTGCTATCTTTGGAAATACTTAAAGAAAAAGGAAAATGCTTTTTAAACGAATATATATAGTCCTGCTGCTTTTGGCGTCGATGGGGATGAAAGCTTCCATGATCCTGCTGCCAATGGACGAAACCACACAGCAGAACCATCTTAAAGCCTATGGCATTACCTATTGGGCTTTAGACCGCAGCTATAAGGTGAACTGGCTGCTCAATTACCGTGGAGGATCATTTTTGTTGCCTGATGCCGATGAAATTCGCAGGGAGTGCCAAATACGGGGCGTAAGCTTCGAAGTAGTCGGTGACAGCGAGGCTAATAGCATCCTCGATGATATCAGCAGCCCTTCGCAGAACATGGAAAATGTAGTGCTCGAAAAAGCACCGAAAATTGCGGTTTATACCCCAAAAGGCAAGCAGCCGTGGGATGATGCTGTGACACTGGTGCTGACGTATGCCGAAATACCTTTTACGCCCATATATGACGAGGAAGTATTGAGCGATGCCCTGCTGCTGTATGACTGGCTGCACCTGCACCATGAAGATTTTACCGGCCAGTATGGCAAATTCTTCGGAATGTACCGCAATGCGCCATGGTACATCGAACAAAAAAAGGAGGCTGAAGCACTGGCCGCAAAGCTGGGATTTGAAAAGGTGTCTGATGAGAAACTGGCTGTAGCTACTAAAATTCGCAACTTCGTAATAGGTGGCGGCTTTATGTTCGCGATGTGCTCGGCGACCGATAGTTTTGATATCGCGCTGTCTGCGGAAGGGGTAGACATTTGTGAGCCTATGTTCGACGGTGATGCCAGCGATGCCAACTACCAGTCGAAGATCGATTATAATAATTCGTTCGCTTTTAAAGATTTTATATTGGAGCGCAATCCAATGGTATATGAGTTTTCGGATATTGACACCACAAATAAGCGTGCTATCTTGCCAGATAACGATTATTTTACACTAATGGAATATTCTGCAAAATGGGACCCTATCCCGTCGATGCTGTGCCAAAATCACACTATGCTGGTGAAAGGATTTATGGGACAAACCACGGCTTTTTATTCGGATAAGGTAAAATCAAACGTGCTTGTAATGGGCGAGAATAAGCAGACCGGTGAGGCGCGCTACATTCACGGGACCAAAGGAAAGGGAATGTTCACTTATTACGGCGGCCACGACCCCGAGGATTATCAGCACAGGGTAGGGGACGCGCCCACAGTACTTGACCTGCATCCTACCTCTCCCGGCTACAGGCTTATCCTGAACAATGTATTGTTCCCTGCCGCGAGGAAGAAAAAATTGAAAACGTAATTTCGGTTACGTGTTTAGGTTTCCACGTTTTTATACGGGCTCTAAACTTATTAACGAGCTGTAAAATAAAAGATCCCGCAATGCGGGATCTTTTATTTTATGAATTTGTGACGAAGTGCTTATTCAGCGATTATCTCTTCATTTTCCTTGTCCAGGTAACCCTGCACGATCTCTATAGCATTAGCTACTACATCGCTTAACGCGGTAATATAGCTGCCTTCCTGTGCGTTGTCTATCGCGTGTTTTATCGCGTCGGTCTCCTTTGCTATGATCTCATGGGTTACATTCCTGCCCGAACGTGCAATGCCTTCCAGTATGAGTCCGTTGATATTCTCATCGGTACGCCCTCTCAAATGCTTTTCCTGGCGAATGATGATGTGGTCGAACATCCTGCCTGCGATCTCGGCACATTCCCTTATATCCTCATCGCGCCTGTCACCCACACCGGCAATGATGCCGATCTTTTGGGTAGCCTCAACATTCTGGAGGTATTCCTCTACAGCACGGTAGCCTGAGGGGTTGTGTGCAAAGTCAATAAGCACGGTAAATTTCCTGAAGTTGAATATATTCATCCTGCCCGGCGTTTGTGCGGCACCCGGAATGAAAGTCTGCAGTGAAAGGCTGATATCGTCGGTCTTAAAGCCCCATAGGTATGATGCCAATGAAGCTGCCAACACGTTAGCGATCATGAATTTCGCCTTCCCGCCCAGAGTGAGTGGTACATGCGATGCTTTTTCGATGCGTATCTTCCATTCGCCTTTCTTGATCGTGATGAACCCATTCTCATAAACGGCATGTACCTTTCCTTCTTTCGCGAGTTCTTTAGCTTTTCGGCTGTCCTCATCCATACAGAAATAAGCAACGTTGCAATCTAATTCTTTAGCGATCTTAATGCATTCGGCATCATCACCGTTAAGTATGGCCCAGCCGTCTTTTTTCACACTGCGCACCACCACGCGTTTCACCTTAGAAAGATCGTCCAGGTCGTGGATGTCATTCAGCCCAAGATGGTCTTCCTGTATGTTGGTTATGATCCCGATGTCGCATCGGCTATAGCCAAGCCCGGAACGCAGGATCCCCCCGCGTGCGGTCTCCAGTACGGCAAATTCTACCGTGGGGTCCTTCAGTATGTATTCGGCACTGAAGGGCCCTGTTGTGTCGCCCTTTTCAAGCATATGGTTTTGTACGTATATGCCGTCAGACGTGGTAAAGCCTACTTTAAAGCCGTTGTTTTTCACGATGTGGGCCAGCAATCGCGTCGTGGTGGTCTTTCCGTTAGTACCGGTAACCGCAAAGATCGGGATGCGGCTTTCTTTTCCGGGAGGGTATAGCATATCTATAACCGGTGAGGCCACATTGCGGGGCAGTCCTTCGCTTGGCGCGAGGTGCATGCGGAAGCCTGGTGCGGCATTTACTTCAAGTATCACGCCACCGTTCTCTTTAAGCGGTTGTGTAAGGTTTTCAGCCATGATGTCGATGCCGCATACATCCAATCCGATAACCCTCGCGATACGCTCCGAAAGGAAGATGTTCTCTGGGTGCATCATGTCAGTAACGTCTACCGACGTGCCGCCCGTGCTCAGGTTAGCTGTTGATTTCAGGTACACGATCTCATCCTGTGCCGGAACGGTTTCCAGGTCGTAGCCTTTTTTATACAACAGGTCGGTCGTATCCCTGTCTACCGATATTTCTGTTAACACGTTCTCATGCCCGTAGCCCCTGCGGGGGTCGGTATTTTCAATATCAATAAGTTCTTGTATAGTATTTTTCCCATTTCCTTTAACGTGAGCAGGAACCCTCTGCGCGGCAGCCACCACTTTATTATCGATTACAAGCACACGGAAATCGAATCCGGTAATGAATTTCTCTACGATAACCCTTGGCCCGTATTTCTGCGCAAATTCAAGCCCTGCCCTGGCATCTTCAATAGTGGTCACATTTATGGATGCCCCTTTGCCATGGTTACCGTCAAGGGGCTTAAGCACTATTGGGTAGCCAATTTTAGCAATGATCTCATCCAGGCCTTCCTCGTCACGGCAAATACCTCCACCCGCCACCGGTATCGAAGCCGCCTCAAGAAGACGTTTGGTCTGTTCTTTATTGCAGGCAATGTCAACCGCTATGTGGCTTGTTTTATTCGTTATGGTAGCCTGGAAACGCATCTGGTTGATGCCGTAACCCAATTGTACGAGCGAGTTAGTCCCCAGTCTGATCCATGGGATGTCGCGTGCCACGGCCTCTTCAACGATACTGCCTGTACTCGGGCCAAGGCGATCGCGCTCTCGGATCTTGCGCATCTCCTGTATGTCGGCATCAATATCATATTCAGTGCCTGCGATCAGCGCTTCAGCAATGCGAACCGCGGCTTCGGCGGCAAAAGCACCAACACTTTCCTCGATGTAGCTGAACACAACATTATATACGCCGGGCGTTTTGGTTTCGCGCGTGCGGCCAAAACCCGTATCCATGCCGGCAAGGGTTTGTATCTCAAGTGCGATATGCTCTATGACATGGCCCATCCAGGTACCTTCTTTGACGCGGATGAAGAACCCGCCTTCACATCCCTCGGAACAGCGATGCGAGATAAGGCTGGGCAGCAGGGCTTCAATGCGTTCGCGAAAGCCGGGTATCAGGTTCGTAGGGGTTTGTTCCGCCTCTTCAAGGTCAAGGCGCATCTGGATGAGTTTTTTCCTGTAAACGCTCCAGATGTTCGGCCCGCGAAGTGCCTGTATCTTCAATATCTTCATAAATGGTTAGGGTAAATTATATGTTAGATAGGTGTTTTTGGTTATTCGCTAATGTTTCGTTACGGTGAATAATTCATCGTCAGAAAATTAATTAAAAATATGATCAAAAACACTCTCTTATAAGATTTTTTTATAAAATTCTTTTACTGTTGCCATAGCGTTGCGGGTAATGTTATTTTTATTTTAATTATTTTTGGCCCATGAATGCAAAAGGAAAACTTATAATTATAGGGGGCGCAGTTGATAAGGGAAGCTTTACAGAATCTTCATTTGATGCTAACGTAGCCAATAACCTGAACTTTTTTGAGACCGGTATTTTAAGGCGGATCATCCGCGAATCAAAACACAATGAGGATTCAAGGATCGAAGTGATCACAACAGCATCGGTAGTGCCCCGCGAGGTAGGTCCCGAATATGTAAAGGCTTTTGAATACCTGAAGGCCAAGAACGTAGGCATAATGCATATCGAAAAAAGAGAGCAATGTTCAGAGCCCGAGACTTTAGAGCGCATTCAGGCGGCCGATGTGGTAATGTTCACCGGCGGCGACCAGTTGCGGCTCACCTCTATATTAGGGGGTACAAAACTCCATGATATCATTCTTGATAAATTCCAGAACGAAGATTTTATATATGCCGGAACTTCGGCAGGAGCGGCGGCGGCTTCTAATAACATGATCTACCAGGGAAGCAGCCACGAAGCATTGCTTAAAGGTGAGGTTAAGATAACCAGTGGCCTTAGCTTGATACAGAACGTAATAATCGATACACACTTTGTACACCGCGGTCGTATAGGAAGGCTTTTCCAGGCAGTAGTAGGTAATCCTCGCGTACTTGGCATTGGCCTTGGCGAAGATACCGGACTGCTCATTACGAGTGATGGTAAGATGGAAGCAATAGGTTCCGGACTTGTAATTTTGGTTGATGGACGTAATATTAAAGACACCAACCTTACGCAGGTGGAGCTTGGCAGGCCGATATCCATCAATAGCCTCACGGTACACGTAATGAGTATGTACGACATTTACGACCTGAACACGCATGCGCTTGAAATACATAATTCACAATATTTTTCGCCGCTTATCACTTCGGCGGATTAAAACCTACTCTTTATGAAAGTTATCATTCACGGGGGATTTTTCAGTGAGTCGCATACCGATGCGGGCACAAAGCTGGCCAAGCAGGAAGCCATGAGCGCAATTGTAAAGGCTGCTTATGAATATCTGAAGGAGCATACCGCATTGGAGACCGTAGCTTATGCCGTGACCCTGTTGGAAGACGATACGCTTTTTAATGCCGGGACCGGCTCGCAGATACAAAGTGACGGCAAGATACGCATGAGCGCTGCCCTGATGGACGGGGCGACACAAAAAATGAGCGGTGTTATTAATATCGAAGAGGTGAAGAACCCCATACAGGTAGCGGTAAAGCTGATGCCTTTTGATGATCGTGTGTTGGGCGGTGGCGGTGCTACCAATTTTGCACGCTACAACGGTTTTGAGGCTTTCTCTACCGAAATACCGCAACGCCGTGCCGAATATGAAGCCAAACTGGAAGCTAAAGGTTTGGGCACGGTGGGCTGTGTGGCACTGGATGCCGCGGGCAACATTGCCGTGGCGACATCTACGGGAGGTAAAGGTTTTGAGATCCCCGGGCGAATATCCGATTCTGCTACCGTGGCGGGGAATTATGCCAATGCTTTCTGTGGTGTGAGCTGTACCGGGGTGGGAGAGGACATTGTGAGCAATGCCACTGCCGCCAAGATCGTAACCCGCATTACCGATGGCATGCCCATCAAAGAGGCATTTGCCAAAACTTTTGAGGAACTAAAGCCGTATGACGGTTTTTGCGGGGCAATTGCCATTGACCGTGATGGCAACATATGCCACCAAGATTCACATCCAAGTATGGTTTTTGCAAGCTATGATGGGGAAGAAATGGAACTATTTGGGTAGTTACTTTTAATAGATGCACAAAAATATTCAGGGCTCAAAGGTTTTAAAGATCTTTGGGCTCTTTGTTGTTAGGAGCATCGTGGAGCAATGAGAGCCTTATCAATTTTAAATTGATACATTTCCGACAATAGCCATTCTTAGGCTCCGTTTTTACTCCGGTCGACTGTTATGCAAAACAAAAGATCCCGCCGGAGCGGGATCTTTCTATGTAAGTAAGATAAATATATTGTTTATAAACGTTCTTATTTAACCTGGTTCACTATAGCAGTAAACGCTTCAGGGTGGTTCATGGCAAGGTCGGCAAGAACTTTACGGTTCAATTCGATATTTGCTTTTTTAACCTGTCCCATGAATTGAGAGTAGCTCATTCCGTGAAGGCGTGCACCAGCGTTGATACGCATGATCCACAAAGCGCGGAAGTTCCTCTTCTTTTGTTTTCTGTCACGGTAAGCATAAACCATTGCTTTTTCTACCGCGTTTTTGGCTACTGTCCAAACGTTTTTACGACGTCCAAAGAAACCTTTGGCCTGCTTCAATACTCTCTTGCGACGAGCTCTTGAAGCTACTGAATTTACTGATCTTGGCATAATTTAAATGTGTTTTTGTAGCAGGCGCCCTTTATGATTTTGGGACTTGAAAGCCATACTCCAGGGTTATTAATTGTTTTAACCGAAACAGCGGCGTATTAGATAAGCCTTAATTGCTGTTTAACGCTCTTCTCATCTGTTGGGTGAACCAGTGCAGAGTGAGTAAGCGCAAGCTTACGCTTCTTAGATTTTTTAGTCAGGATGTGACTCTTGAAAGCGTGCTTCCTTTTGATCTTACCTGAGCCAGTCACTTTAAAGCGCTTTTTGGCTCCGGATTTTGTTTTCATTTTAGGCATTTTCTTCCTGTATTTTGATTTATCTTACTTACTTTTCTAGTCATAAAGTTAAAAAGTCGAAAGTCATAAAGTCAAAAGCAGCACCGCGCTTTCCAACTTTTCAACTTTCGTCTTTTAGACTTTGTTATACCTTTTTCTTCTTCGGAGCAATGAACATGATCATCCTCTTTCCTTCAAGTACAGGCATGGCTTCTACCTTGCCCCATTCTTCAAGGTCCGTGGCAAGCCTTAACAATAGGATCTGTCCCTGTTCCTTGTAAATGATCGAGCGCCCTTTGAAAAATACGAAAGCTTTTAGCTTCGATCCCTCTTTAAGGAACTTTTCGGCATTTTTCTTCTTGAACTCATAATCGTGCTCGTCTGTCTGCGGGCCGAAGCGTATTTCCTTTACAACGATCTGCGTACTCTTTGCTTTAAGCATTTTGTCGCGCTTCTTCTGCTCGTAAACAAACTTCTTGTAGTCCATGATCTTGCATACCGGCGGCTCCGCATTTGGCGATATTTCAACCAAATCGAGTTCCTGCTGGTCTGCCATTTGCAGCGCCTGCGAAGTTTTATAAACTCCGGGCTCTATGTTTTCCCCAACAAGCCTTACCTCGGGGACACGGATAAGGTTATTTATCCTGTGTGCATCTTTTTTTTCTACGCGGGCTGGGCCCCTGTTGTTTCTAATTGCTATGGCTCTTAAATTTTAAGTTAAACTTAGAATGCTTTTAATGTTTTATCTATTTCTGCCTGCACTGCTGCGGCAAATTCTTCAATTGTCATGCTTTGGTTCGACTTTCCTGCATCACCGTGGCGGCGTACGGATATCGTTCCGTTCTTCTCTTCTTCCTCACCTACGATCAGCATAAACGGTACTTTTTGTACTTCGGCCTCGCGGATTTTACGCCCGATCGTCTCGTTGCGGTTGTCGATCAGGGCGCGAATTTCGTGATTTTCCAGCAATTCTAAAACTTTTTTGGCATAATTTTCATATTTCTCACTAAGAGACAATATGATAGCCTGCTCCGGCATGAGCCAAAGCGGGAAGTTTCCGGCTGTATTTTCCAGTAAGATCGCTATGAAACGTTCCATCGAGCCAAACGGTGCACGGTGTATCATTACCGGTCTGTGCAGTTCATTATCAGAGCCTTTATACGTCAGATCAAAGCGCTCGGGCAGGTTATAATCTACCTGTATCGTGCCCAATTGCCACTGGCGTCCAAGCGCATCTTTTACCATGAAGTCCAGCTTAGGGCCATAGAAGGCAGCTTCGCCATATTCTACAACAGTATTAAGTCCTTTGTCGCGAGCCGCGTTGATGATCGCATTTTCAGCCTTTTCCCAGTTCTCATCGGTTCCTATATATTTCTCGCGGTTCTCCTGGTCGCGTAGCGATATCTGTGCGCTGAAGTTCTCAAACCCAAGCGAACTGAATACATACAGCACCAGATCGATCACGTTCTTGAATTCGGTATCCAGCTGGTCCGGCGTACAGAAGATGTGGGCATCATCCTGGGTAAACCCTCGAACGCGTGTCAGCCCGTGAAGCTCACCGCTCTGCTCGTAACGGTATACAGTGCCAAATTCAGCATAACGCTTCGGAAGGTCTTTGTATGACCATGGCTTGGTATTGTATATCTCGCAGTGGTGCGGACAGTTCATCGGCTTCAGCAGGAATTCCTCACCCTCGTTCGGGGTGTGGATCGGCTGGAAACTATCGGCGCCGTATTTCGCATAGTGGCCCGATGTTACATATAGTTCTTTCTGCCCGATATGCGGCGTTACCACCTGCTCATATCCGGCTTTCTTCTGTGCTTTTTTAAGGAACTGCTCGAGGCGGTCGCGCAGCGCGGCACCTTTGGGCAGCCATAACGGCAATCCCTGGCCCACCTTGCTGCTGAAAGCAAAAAGATCAAGTTCTTTACCTAATTTTCTGTGGTCGCGGCGTTTTGCCTCTTCCAGTAGCTCAAGGTATTCGGTAAGGTCTTTTTGTTTAGGGAATGAAATACCGTATACTCTTGTCAGCTGCTTGTTTTTCTCATCGCCACGCCAGTAGGCACCTGCCACGCTCATGATCTTCATCGCCTTGATGATGCCAGTATTCGGGATGTGCCCGCCGCGGCAAAGGTCGGTAAAGGTCGCGTGGTCGCAAAAAGTGATAGTACCGTCTTCCAGGTTCTCGATCAGTTCTACCTTATACTGGTTGTCCTCTTTTTTATAGAGATCGAGTGCATCGGCTTTTGAAGCTTCGCGCATGGTGAATTCATGCTTTTCGCGGGCAATAGCAAGGAAGCGGTCTTCAATGGCTTTAAAATCCTTATCGGTCACCACGTGATCACCAAAGTCAACGTCATAGTAAAAACCGTTATCGATTGCAGGACCTATGGTCAGCTTGATGCCAGGGTACATTTCCTGGAGCGCCTGTGCCAGTACGTGCGATGATGAGTGCCAAAAGGCTTTCTTGCCTTCGGTATCGTTCCAGGTGTATAATACTAGAGAGCCGTCCGTCGTCAGTGGGGTTTTCGTTTCAACAGTTGTACCATTAAAGGAAGCAGAGATCACGTTCCTTGCTAATCCTTCACTAATGCTCATGGCAACGTCCATGGGTGATACACCCGCGTCGAAATTTTTAACCGAACCGTCCGGCAATGTAATATTTATCATCTTTTATAAATTATTGACCGCAAATATAGTGGAATATGGGTAGAATGTCAATAGGGAAATTGAGCGTTTATATCCCGGGAATTTAGATATCAATAATTGTTCGGAGGTAAGTGTAATGCGGATAGTAGTTTGAATATGCGCTTACCATGCATGGTGTCCGCTTCCTGAAGCGACAGAAACACATATCACCACGATAGATAACGCGATTATAGTACCCCACACAATGCGGCCGTGACCTGAGATCCCATATCGATATTCGATATCATTGTTGACTTGGCCGGCAGCCAGTGCTTTTAAATATTGCTTCCTGTACTTTGAAATATTCTTTGACATTGCTTCTATTTTTTTAATATAATGCTGAAATTGTTTTAAAAATCGCAACCATATTTGTTGCAATATATCAATTCATTATTAATTTTCAAAATTTATATTTGAAACAATATCTTTATTAAGAATTGTTTAATATTTCCACTGTTAAAATAACACTTTTTTGTAATAATTTAAATGATCGTAATTGTAAGATAACATAATAATCACGCACCATTTCATAAGGTTAAACACTTAAATTATGTATCTTTGTAGTGGTTAATCGATTGTTACAAAATCATACCGACGTAATTTACGTTTTCAAACTTTAGCAGGCTTGTGAAATAAATTTCAAACGTACCGTTTTGAGGCTTTCCTAAAAATGTTATCATGAAAACTGAATTTAAATGGAGTCATATCATGCTCGCCGACGACGATGACGACGATTGCACTCTTTTCACAGAAGCGCTCGGGTCGCTTCATCCCGGACTAAAGCTTAGTGTGTTGAATAACGGACAGAAGCTAATGGAGCATTTGCATCAGCCGCCTGATCCGCAAGCAGATATTATTTTTATTGACCTAAACATGCCAATGAAATCAGGTATTGAATGCCTGCAGGATATCCGTAGCCACCTGAGGTTAAAAAATAGTGTTGTTATAATGCTGACCACCAGCAACCACCAAAATGATATAGAAACTTCCTACGGCCACGGCGCCAATTTCTTCATAACGAAACCCTCCAGTTTTTCCGACCTTTGCGGCCTCATCAATAAAGCTTTACGTTCGGTTGCAGAGCACGGCGTACATCAGCCTGCAAGAGAGGATTTCGTATTATCGGCATAACACTACCGTAACTTTTTAATGGTGAACAGCTCATTGTGGTCTTCTACTTTAGGATACATCCTCACCGAATAATCACTACTGAAGCGTGATCTGTACACCAGGTTGCGCTCTTTGTGTTTTTGGTTAAGCGTCATTGTATTGAAAAGGATGAAGCCATTTACCCTGAGCAGGAAATTGATCCGGTTCCGCCAGAAATCCTCAAACAGGAAATTAGGCATTTCTGTATCCCGGAAAATATCTATGATGATAAGGTCATATTTTTCTTTTGTCTTTAGTACGAACTCAAAGGCATCATCAATAACGATCTCACAATTTGGAATTTCATTCAGTCCAAAGTAAGTATTGGCAATTTCTATTGCGCCCGGATCGATCTCAACCCCGGTTATCTTTCCTTTGAATTTTATTTCTTCAGCCAGCGTTTTAATTACGCTTCCCGCAGCAACGCCAAGGACCAGAGCATTTTCGAACCCACGTATCCTTTCATATCCAATATAATGAAGCCCCTTGCGGAGTATACGCTGCAGGCTTCCGTACGAATAATTCGTGTTTTTCGAGTCAAGCACCAGCTGGCCGTTGTTCCACGTTACCTCCAGTTTTTGGCTTGTGGCTGAATTCTGTTTGTGGATATTTACAGGTATGAAAAAACTAATAAGTCGCTTTAGCATGGTACTTCTGTTTTTTCCGACCATTGTAAATTTGCAGGCAATTCCCTGTCGCTAAACTCAATATGGATAACCCTGCGTCTTGATCCATTTACAGTTCTTCCCGAACTGTGGAGCAGCAGGGGCTTCATCAGCATGATTCCACCCATTGGTACACTACACGTGACTTCCGGTTCATTATCCCTATTAATGGTTTCGGGCCTGTAGATACCTTTTGAGTGCGAATTGGGAATTACTTTCAACGCGCCGTTATTTTCATTCGTTTCATCTAAATGTATACGAATAGTAAAAATATTTTGCAGGAGGTCCAACGGCGGCTGTACGGAAAACTGCCCCTGTTTTATAGTCCATGGTCCAAAACCTTCAGTGTCATGTCTCTCTCTAACTGATATGGTAAGGTCCTGGTGATAGGCCACAAACCAATTCGATCCGCCGGGTTTATCAAAGTAAATGGATTTTACAGGGAAATAGCCCGCGCCAAAAATTTCGTTCAGAAGACCTCTTAGCTTTTCTGTGAAAATGAGCGGAAATGCATCGGGTACTTCTTTTAAAAATTGCCTGATAGCGAAAAGTTGTGCCGATTTGCGGAATGTATCTCCTGAAGTATCTGCATTATCTATAGCATTGAGTATCTCCCGGATCTCCGTATTGGAGTAAATGTCATTAATTACAGCAAATCCTTGTTGGGTGATCCCCTGCCTTATATCGTTAACCGATTTTCCTACTGTCATCTTGATAAAAGCAATGATAAAAATTTCGATCTTGTAAATATATAGTATTTTTGAGCGGTGTTTTTTACAATTGACATGAAAAAAATTTACCGGTTCATCTTTTTCAGGCTAATGGGCTGGAAGCTAAAGGGAAATATAGAAAGAAACTTAAAGAAATGTGTTATCATTGTAGTACCCCACACCAGTTGGATGGATTTTGTAATAGGTGTGTTGGTACGGGGCGCTATTGGGTTGGAAATGCATTTTGTCGCAAAAAAAGAATTATTTAATTTTCCGTTCGGCGCCTATTTCCGATGGATGGGAGGGGCACCCCTAAACAGGCAGAAGAATGAGAATAAGGTGGATGCCATTGCCGCTTTATTTAAAGAACGTGAAATATTCCGCCTCGCCATCGCGCCGGAAGGAACCCGCAAAAAAGTGACGGAATGGAAAACAGGATTTTATTATATTGCCCTGAAAGCGGATGTCCCTGTGGTTGCCGTTGCCTTTGATCACGGCAAAAAGGAGGTGGTCCTGGCATCACCATATAATTTGACGGGAGATAAGGAGACTGACTTTAAATTACTGGAGAGTAACTACAAAGGAGTTACAGGATACAGGCCCGAATACAGTTATAAAAATGATTAAGAACAGTTTAACGTTATGTTAGGTAATTTTTACGAAATGTGATCGTATCTTTACAATGCAGATTTGAAGGTACAAATTAGTCAATAAGATCGACTTAAGTATTACCCATTAGAAGGGGTTTATTTGTAAAGAAAATTTGTGTTTGTTTTATTGGTTAATGGCCCCGGCATGCTTTTTATAAAGCAGTCGGGGTTTTTTAATTCTATTTTTTAAGAGATGAGTATCGCATATGTTTTCCAGTGATCACCCTTCAGGGAAATATTCTTTAAAAGTCCCATCCCTGTAAAACACTACGATCCTTTCGGTCTTATTTCCTGAGGGCACATTTTTGATATCACGAGGAGGAGAATGTATTATTTCCTTATTGTCTTCAGGTTGTGAGAACAGGTCGCCTATTACAGTTTCTTTTGTTTCTGTAATTACTGATGGGGCGGTATTCTCCGACGATCTAAGATCATTTATCATTTTCTTTGGGAAAGAGCCTGTACCGTTCAGTAGCCAATAAAGGTCGACCTCAGAAAAATTCTCTGTTATCTTCATCACCAGATCAAGGCTTGGCTTATTACGACCCGACATAAGATGGGAGAGTCCTGAACGTTGAATGCCTAGTTTATCCGCAAATAATGAAGCTGAAAGTGAATAATAATCCAATATCACTTCAAGGCGTTTTATAAAGTCATCTGTGTTTACCATTGTAAATTAGATTTGCATCCCTATTGACTTTACAAATGTAAACAATTAACTGCAATAAATAAAATTATTACAAAAAGAGTACTAAATAGTTATATGTACACTTTCATTAAACACAGTCATTACTTTGATAATAAACATTTTAGAATACTTATTTAATATAAGCGTGTTCTAATAAAATATATCCAGGTGATACAAATTACAATTGTAAACAAGCAAGTACATATCGATGTTTACAATTGTAAAAAATAAGATGTTTACATTTGTGATCAAACAAAAACCAATGGATTTTCAGGCGTTATTTACAGAATATAAGGAAAAGCGGCTTTCAGGACGCTACATTACAAACAAGCATATTGAGCCGCTCTTAAAGAGCTATGAAGGGGTATTTGAAATTACGGTCGAAGGTGTATCGGTATTAGGAGAACCTATTTACAGCATCCTTGCCGGAACAGGTCAAACCAGGGTATTTATTTGGTCCCAGATGCATGGTAACGAGTCGACGACAACAAAAGCGATCTTTGATCTGCTATCATTTTTGAACAGCAAGGATGCTTTTTCAAAAATATTGCTCGGTCATTTCACTTTTTATGTAGTTCCGATACTCAATCCTGATGGTGCCGAAGCTTACACACGCGTGAACGCAAATGCTGTTGACCTGAATCGTGATTCTGTTAACCTGTCGCAGCCGGAAAGCAAGGTGCTTCGCAAATGCTTTGAGGAGTTTAAGCCCCATTATTGCTATAATATGCACGACCAGCGCACCATATTTGGTGTTGGCGATGCGCCCTTGCCTGCCACAGTGTCTTTTTTATCGCCTGCATACAATGATGAAAGGGAAATAAATGATGTTCGGCAAAAGGCTATAAACTTGATAACTGCAATGAATGAAACGCTCCAGGAATACATTCCGGGGCAAGTGGGTCGATTTGATGACTCTTTCAATATTAACTGTATTGGTGATATGTTCCAGTCATTGGGTGTGCCAACAGTGCTATTTGAAGCAGGCCATTACCAGGGGGATTACGAGCGTGAAATAACGCGAAAGTTTATCTTTTTTGCATTATTATCAGGAATTAACGCTATTTACGAAAACGTTATAGCTGTTAACAAATCCGAGGAATATTTTAATATTCCTCAAAATAAGATTGTTTTTTATGATATCCTATTCAAAAATGTCAAAATAAATTATGAAAATAAAGAAAAAATCACGAATTTTGCATCACAATATAGGGAAGTGCTATTTGATAATTCTGTAATTTTTCAAGCTATTATTAGCGAAATAGGTAATTTGGATACTATGCATGGTCACGCAGAAGTTGACTGCAACAGTGCAGGATTTTCCACTGAAGACGGAAACAAAATGCCAAAAATTGAAGAAAAAGCAAATTTTTATATAGGTGAGCGTAGAAAATTTGTTAACGGACAGGAGGTTTGAACAGCTTTTCTTATAAATGTAAAGTAAAAATAGATAAGGGCTAAGGAGGAACGCCCGGCAAACATTAACCAACTTAAAAAAATAATACATTTATGAGCAAGTTTCGTTTAGATGAAGTTGATCACCAGATCCTTGATATGCTGATCGATAACACCAGGGTGCCATTTACTGACATAGCAAAGAAATTGCTTATTTCTGCAGGTACAGTGCACGTAAGGGTGAAAAAAATGGAAGATGCCGGTATCATCATGGGGTCTTCGCTAACACTGGATTATGAAAAACTGGGCTATTCGTTCATCGCTTATGTGGGCGTATTCCTTCACAACACTTCGCAGACAAAATTCGTCCTTGAGAGGATCAATGAGATACCATTCGTTACTGTTGCGCACGTTACTACAGGTAAATTCAACATCTTCTGTAAAATAAGGGCAAAAGACACCAAGCACGCCAAAGAGGTTATCTTCATGATCGATGATATTGAGGGTGTTTACAGGACCGAGACAATGATATCGCTTGAAGAGAGCATCAATGACAAGAAGCGCCTGATGCATACCATATTTAAAGATATGTAAGATCTTTATGGAAACTTTATAACCCTCATGTTTTTTGCATGGGGGTTTTTTTATTAAATTCAGCAAAAAATACTATTATGTATCCCGCCACCCGAATTGAGCGCTTTAACGAAGAGGTGCAGCTAAAATACCAGCTCTTCAACAGCATATTCCTGACCCTGCCTTTCCAGTCGATAGATAACACGGGATCGCTATTGCCGCTGTTTTCAGAGATTTGTGAAGAAGGCTACAAAAATAACAATAGCCCAGAGGAGATATTCGACACTTTTGTGAGTAAATATCTTAAAGATAGTTCCCATAAAGAGCAGGTAGGCCTCATGTTCCGTTTTATCCAATATGTAGAAAGGCAGGTCGTACTGTTCGATGCCATTGAGGATGCAGCCTTTAACAGCCTCAATAATGTAGAAGGGAACGGTTCGGTGCGCGACAGCCGCGAAAAGGCCGAAAACCGTGGTTTGATGGATGAACTAAGGGAATTTTTAGAAGAGTTCCAGGTTAGGGCAGTGCTTACGGCGCACCCAACGCAATTTTATCCGGGTTCAGTGTTGGGTATCATCACCGATCTTACTGATGCCATTAAGAAGAACAGCCTGGCAGAGGTAAAGCTTCTTCTTTCCCAGTTAGGCAAAACGCCATTTATCAAAAAAGAGAAGCCAACACCTTATGACGAGGCCGTAAGCCTGATCTGGTTCCTGGAAAATGTTTTTTACAATGCAGCCGGCGATATATCGTCGTTCGTACAGGATACTATTTATAAAGAGGGCGCGCTAAGGCACCCGGTCCTGTCGTTTGGCTTTTGGCCCGGCGGCGACCGTGACGGCAACCCGTTTGTAACTACCGAAATTACGATGCAGGTAGCCGACAGGCTGCGCTGTTCGGTAATGAAGTGCTATTATAATGACATTCGTAAACTAAAACGGAGGCTGACCTTTACAGGTGTACAGGAACTGATCGCCGATGTGGAGCAGAAGTTGTACCGGTCGGTGTTCTACTCAAGGGACGGCGAGATCTATATAACCCTTGATGAACTGAAAAAAGCGTTGGCTAAAGTACGCGACATTGTGGTAAATGAGCACCAGTCGCTTTACTCTGATGAAATAGACGGACTTATCAATAAGGTAAATCTTTTTGGCTACCATTTTGCCTCACTCGACATCAGGCAGAACAGCAGGATACATGATAATGTATTTGGAGAGATCATTGCGCATCTTGCTAAAAAAGATAAAACCCTTTCCGGTTACGGATCGCTGGCTGAAGCGGATAAGATCAAAGCGTTGGCTAAAGTAAAGGCATCCGTAAAGGCGGAACAATTTAAGGATGATACCCGCAGTACGCTCGAGTCCATACTTACCATAAAAACCATCCAGGAGAAAAATGGTGAGCAGGGCGCTAACCGTTATGTGATAAGCAATAACGAAAGTGCGCTCAACGTTTTGGAATTGCTGGCAATGTTCCGTCTTTTAGGTTGGAAAAAACCTCCTGTGGACATCGTACCGCTTTTTGAAACGGTAGAAGACCTTAAGGACGCAGATGTTATAATGAAAATGCTCTACACAAATAAAGACTATGCCTCACATTTAAAAAGCCGCGGAAATAAACAGACTATAATGGTAGGTTTTTCTGACGGGACTAAAGACGGTGGCTACCTGATGGCTAACTGGGGCATATACAGGGCAAAAGAAAATCTTACGCTGATGGCGCGGGAGTATGGGGTAAAAGTCGTATTCTTTGACGGGCGTGGCGGCCCTCCGGCAAGGGGTGGCGGTAAAACACATAAGTATTATGCCTCTCAGGGTGCCAGTATCGAGAACAATGAGATACAGATAACCATACAGGGACAGACGATAAGCTCTAACTTCGGTACGCTCGATTCCTGCCGATTCAACCTTGAGAACCTGCTTAGCGCGGGGATAACCAATGGGGTATTCGATAAGGACAAAAAGCAATTTACTGATGGCCAGAAGGCTACGATCGACGACCTTGCGCAACTTGGCTACGAAAAATATACAGCCTTTAAGCAGCATCCAAAATTCCTGCCGTACCTTGATCAGATGAGTACGCTTAACTACTATGCAAAAACCAACATTGGTAGCCGCCCATCAAAAAGGAGCAAGTCGAAGGAACTGGATTTTGGGGACCTCAGGGCGATACCATTTGTAGGTTCATGGAGCCAGCTGAAGCAGAATGTGCCAGGGTTCTTTGGGGTAGGTTATGCGTTGGGCAAGTATGAGGAAAGAGGTGAGTGGGAGAAGGTGCAGGCGTTATATGACAAGTCGCTTTTCTTCCGTACGCTGTTGGAAAACACGATGATGTCGCTGTCCAAATCGTTCTTCCCGCTGACGGCCTATATGAAGGAAGATCCGGAATTTGGTGAATTCTGGCAGATCATTTTCGACGAATTTACCGAGACAAGGCGACTGCTGCTTAAAATTTCAGGTTATGATGAACTGATGGAAAATTATCCTGATGGCTGGGCTTCGATCAAAATGCGTGAACATATCGTATTGCCGCTGCTAACCATTCAGCAATATGCGTTAAACCGTATACGGCAGATAAAAAGTGGCAAAGGCGAAAAAAGCCAGCTGGAGGTTTACGAAAAGATCGTGACCCGCTCGCTTTTTGGGAATATCAATGCCAGCAGGAATTCGGCTTAATTTTATGTAATTATGAAAATGCCACATTGAACACAGTAAAAATGTGGCATTTTTGTAGTTTTGCCCAATTATAGATAGTAAATGAAAATAACCGATATTACCCCTGACGAATATGCGCCTTATCAGGAAGCATACATAAAGCTTGTAGACCCATCGTACCCGCTAATAGAAGAGCTTGAAATAAGTGTGCATAACCTTATACATTTCGTACGTGAGATACCTATGGATAAATACGATTTCCGTTATGCCGAAGGCAAATGGACGATCAAAGATATTTTGCAGCACCTTATCGATTCCGAGAGGATATTCGCGTACCGTGCGCTGCGTTTTTCGCGCAACGATACTACAGAACTTCCCGGTTTTGATGAGAACAGCTATGCTGCCAATGCTCATGGCGAAGACAGGAGCATAAACGAATTGCTTACCGAAATGAGCGCGCTCCGCCATGCCAATATCATGATGTTCAAATCGTTCAGCCAGGAAGACATGCTGCGGAAGGGAACAGCATCGGGGTACACGGTATCGGTACGTGCTTTCGGCTTTTTGCTTATAGGCCATCAGAACCACCACATCAACGTTTTCAGGGAAAGGTATTTGTAACAAGTTGATAATTTGACCGTATCTTTGGATAAATAATTATATGGATTCCCCAACGTTTTACAGGCTGCTCCGCCAGAGATTCCCTTTTAGCCCAACGCTTAAGCAGGATATTTTTTTACACAAGGCTGCCGAATATATTACCAACCCCAAGAATGACAGCCTGTTTGTTCTTAAGGGCTATGCGGGTACGGGGAAGACCACTATCATTTCTACGATCGTTAACCATTTGGCGGATGCCGGGAAAAAATACGTCCTCCTTGCACCGACAGGCCGTGCGGCAAAGGTGATCGCAGGCTACTCGGGCAAGCCGGCATTTACCATTCATAAGCGTATTTACTTTCCCAAAAAGGGGAGCGGCGGCATGGTGGGCTTTACGCTGCAGCAGAATAAGTTTACCAATACCGTTTTTATTGTTGATGAAGCTTCGATGATCTCGGACTCTGTTCAGGAATCCAAGATGTATGAGAACGGCTCCTTACTGGACGACCTGATGTCGTATGTATATTCGGGGAACAATTGTAAGATGATCCTGATAGGCGATACCGCACAGCTTCCGCCTGTGAATTCCGACCTTAGCCCGGCGCTGGATATTGAGGCGCTTTCGCAGAATTACTTCAGGGATGTACAGCATATCGAACTGGACGAGGTAATGCGCCAGGAGGAGAATTCGGGGATATTGTACAACGCCACCGAGTTGAGGGAGCTGCTGAAGACAGCTTTTTTTGATGCGTTCCAATTTAAGGTAAAAGGCTTTAAGGACATCATCAGGCTCACGGACGGCTACGACATACAGGATGCCATAAACGATGCGTACAGCAATTACAGCATTGAGGATACGGCGTTCATAGTACGGTCCAATAAGCGCGCTAACCAGTACAACCAGCAAATACGTACCCGGATCTTGTCGCGCGAAAGCGAACTTTCTGCCGGCGATTACATGATGGTGGTAAAGAATAACTATTTTTGGCTTGACGAAAAAAGTGAGGCAGGGTTCATTGCCAATGGTGACATCATTGAGATACTGGAAATTTTCAGGATCGAAGAATTATACGGTTTCAAATTCGCAAAGGTAAAAGTCCGCATGGTCGATTATCCTGATGCTAAGCCGCTGGAAACAATATTGCTGCTGGACACGGTTGAAAGTGAATCTCCATCGCTGACCTACGAGGAATCGAACCGCCTGTATAATGAAGTGATGATGGATTATGAAGGTGAACCGCAATACCGAAAGTTCTTGAAAGTAAAAAACAACCCGCATTTTAATGCGCTGCAGGTGAAATTCTCCTATGCCATTACCTGCCACAAGTCGCAGGGCGGGCAATGGAATACGGTATTCATAGAACAGCCGTATTTGCCGGAAGGAATCACGAAAGATTACATACGGTGGCTGTACACGGCCATAACCAGGGCAAAAGATAAGCTGTATCTGATAGGGTTTAAGGATGAGAGTTTTGAATCCTGATCCTCTCGCAAAACGATAACCGTAGAGACGCAATGCTTGCGTCTCATATTTGAAAAAGTAAATGAGACGCATTGAATGCGTCTCTATATCAAAAATTTTCCGACATGAAAATAATAGCCGTAATACCCGCACGATATGCCAGTACCCGTTTCCCTGCCAAGCTGATGCAGGACCTGGGCGGAAAGACAGTAATATCCCGCACCTACCAGGCCGCGCTGAAAACAGGGCTGTTTGACGATGTGTTCGTAGTTACCGATTCTGATCTGATATATGACGAGATCGTGTCCAATGGGGGGAAGGCTATCATGAGTGTCAAGGAACACGAAAGCGGCAGCGATCGTATTGCGGAAGCTGTGGAAAACCTTGATGTGGATATAGTGGTCAACGTGCAGGGCGATGAACCGTTCATCAATAAGGAGCCGCTGTCCGATGTACTTGAGGTATTCAAAAGCGATATGGCCCACGAGATCGACCTGGCCTCGCTGATGATGCATATAACCGATCCGCAGGATATTGAGAACCCAAATAACGTAAAAGTCATTGTTGACCAAAAGAACTTCGCGCTGTATTTTTCACGTTCGGTTATACCGTACCCGAGGGATAAGGAAGCAGGGGTAAGGTACTTTCGCCACATAGGCATTTACGCGTTCAGGAAGCACGCCCTGCTGGATTTTTACAGGCTGCCGATGAAGTCGCTCGAAGCCTCGGAAAAGCTGGAACAGCTACGTTATCTGGAGTATGGAAAAAAAATTAAAATGGTAGAGACAAGCCATGTAGGGATAGGTATTGATACGCCGGAGGATCTGGAAAAGGCGAGGAGGATGTTGTAATTATCAATTGCTGCAGTAAATAATTGCTACATTGTTCCATTACAACTATCTTTGTCCCAACAACAACACAAACTACACTACATGAGTTCTGATACCAGCAGACGCTACAGCCAGCGCGGTGTTTCGGCATCCAAGGAAGATGTGCACAACGCCATAAAGAATATCGACAAAGGGCTGTTCCCGAAAGCTTTCTGCAAAATAGTACCCGATCATCTTACGGGCGATAACGACTACTGCCTCATCATGCATGCCGACGGTGCGGGAACCAAGTCGTCCCTGGCCTATATGTACTGGAAGGAGACCGGCGATATCTCCGTTTGGAAAGGCATTGCGCAGGATGCCCTGATCATGAACATCGACGACCTGCTTTGCATAGGCGCTACAGATAATATCATGCTTTCCTCGACTATTGGGCGCAACAAGAACCTGGTGCCTGGCGAAGTGATCTCTGCCATCATCAACGGGACCGAGGAACTTATTGAAGAGCTGAGATCCTTTGGCGTGACCATCCACTCTACAGGTGGCGAGACTGCCGATGTGGGCGATCTGGTTCGGACTCTCATTGTAGATTCAACCGTAACCGCACGTATGAAGCGCAGCGATGTGATCGATAATGCCAATATTCAACCGGGCGATGTGATCGTAGGGCTGGCTTCATTCGGACAGGCTTCTTATGAAAAGGGGTATAATGGCGGTATGGGCAGCAACGGCCTTACTTCTGCACGCCACGATGTTTTCGATAATTACCTCGCGCAAAAGTACCCTGAAAGCTTTGATGCCGCAGTGCCGTCGGAACTGGTGTATTCCGGAAAGGTAAAACTGACCGATGCGGTTGATGGAAGTCCTATAGATGCAGGACAGCTCGTGCTTTCGCCAACGCGTACCTACGCGCCGATCATTAAAAAGATACTTGAAAAATATACTGCTGCCGAAATTCACGGGATGGTGCATTGCAGCGGAGGCGCACAGACAAAAGTGCTGCATTTTGTAAATAATGTGCATGTGGTAAAAGATAACATGTTCCCGGTTCCGCCATTATTCAGGCTGATACAGGAGCAAAGCGGCACCGACTGGAAAGAGATGTACCAGGTGTTCAATTGCGGGCACAGGATGGAGCTTTACGTACGTGAAGACATTGCACAGGACATTATAGAAATTTCGAGATCATTCAATGTTGAAGCGCAGATCGTGGGGAGGGTAAAAACTTCGGAAATTAAAAAGCTGACCATCGAGAGCGAGTACGGGACATTCGAATATTAGATCATACAAATAACGCCGGCTAATTAGTCGGCGTTATTGTTTACTGTTTTAAAATATAATTAATATTTCCCGCTAAGCAGTGCCCCGCCCATGGGTACTTTTGTATCAAGCCCCAATTTCTTCAGCATTTCGTAAGTTGTACACACTGCCGCTGATGTTACCGGTATGCCGATCTCTTTTTCTATCGCATCTATGGCTTCCAAGGAGGGCATTTGTACACAGGCAGAAACTACAAGCACATCTGCACCTTCAAGGTTAAGCCTTTTGTAAATATCCAAAAGGTTCATAGGGTCCTGTGCTGCTACTTCGAGGTTGTCCGGAATTTCAAGTGCAATAAAATCAACAACCTCAAACCCCTGGTGCTCGATGTAATCTACCACAAGCTGTGTCAGTGGCTTCATGTAGGGCGTAATGACCGCGACTTTTTTAGCGCCAAGCACTTTCAGCCCGTTGATCAATGCACCCGCGCTTGTCACTATAGGAGTGGGGCAGTCGTTCTTCACGGTTTCCTCGTGCAGGTTCGTTTCCGATACACAGTGGTAGCCGCGCCCCATGCTCATGATGGCCACAAGGCAGGCATAGCCCATAACGTCGACACGTGCATCACTCAATTCCTGCGCGCATTTCAGGCTTTGGGCATCCATTGCCTCCAGTTCCTCCTTGGTCACTTTTTTCATTCGCATGCGGCTGGAATGAAAGGTGAATCTTTCCGGCGCGATCGTCTCACGCGAACGCAGTAATGTCGGTATCTCCGTTTCCATTGTTATGTTGGAGCTTGGCACGATCTGGCCGATCCTATATATCTTTTTTGTCATAGTATTTAAATTCCACGTTTCAAAAGTCAAATAGCAAAGTTGTTTAAAGTCTTGAAAATTTGCTATTTGCCATTTAGTACTTATTACTTTAATTCTTCACTATCCACAATTGTATTCCTCAACGTTCCAATCCGCTCAACAGTAGCCTCGACCACATCGCCCGGCCACATCCATTCCTGAGGGCTGCGGCCTGCGCCAACGCCTGCCGGGGTCCCCGTGGCAATAATGTCACCTGCGTCAAGAGTAAATACGGTGCTCAGGTCGTGAATAAGGTCTTCAATGTTGAACAGCATGAATTTTGTGTTGGAATTCTGTTTCTCTACGCCATTCACTTTTAGTGAAAGGTTCAGGTTGTGCGGATCGGCGATCTCGTCGCGCGTTACGAGCATCGGCCCCATTGGCGCAAAAGTATCCTGGCCTTTAGATACGATCCATTGTCCGGCACGGCGGCAGTCGCGCGCGCTGATATCGTTGATCACAGTATAGCCATACACATGGTCCATTGCATTTTCCTTTTTGATATTCTTACCATGCTTGCCGATGATCACCGCCAATTCAACTTCCCAATCCAGCTGCTGCGTGATCTTTTGGTTATGGATGATATTCGTGTCAGTACCGGTCACCGCAGATGGCGGCTTCGAGAAGATAACCGGCTGTTGCGGCAATTCATTTGAAGTGTCAAGTGTACGTGCCGATTCTGCAACATGCTCGGTATAATTCAGCCCGATGCCGAAAATGTTCTTTCGGGGTTTCGGTATAGGTGCTAAGAGCGTGGCATTCGCCAAAGGTATGGAGCAGTCGAGCAATTCTTCTTTTGTTGCCGTATTGAGCAGGTGTACCGCATGGTTGATACCATCAATACCAAGGTCGATGAATTCAAGCATATTGTCGGGAAGATGGCTGCTTTTCAGCTGTCCCAACTTGTGTGCGTCCACTATCATGTTCTCTTCTACAAATCCCAGGCTTGCAGGGGCATGGTTTATTCGGTAGGTAACTAATTTCATTATTTTGGTTGTTTGTCTATCTTATTTGTTTTAATTCCACATTTTTTGTCACATCGAGCGCAGTCGAGATGCTTACGATATACAATTGTTGTTCTCGACTGCGCTCGAACTGACAATCGTTACTAACTGAAAACTGCGACTGCGACTGAAAACTAAACGGTTTGGTACTTATTAGGATGCGCCATTTCCTGGTACAGTCCCAACGATGTAATTACCGGCAGGTCATTGAACGAGAACAGGCACGCATCTTCCGTCTCGCTCATGTTGACGTGCTCATGGTACGCCCATGAAGGTACGCAGAAAATATCCCGTTCTTTCCAGTCCAAACGCTTTCCGCCAATGATGGAGTAGCCGTGGCCTTTCGCGCATTGGTACACGAATGAACCCGTATGCCTGTGTGCCAGCGTGTGCTCGCTCGGGCGAAGCAGTTGGATCGAAGCGCCCATCGTCTGCATTACGTGTCCGCCTGTTTGCGGATTGGTATAATGCATGAGTATGCCATCGTATGGCGAACCTTCATTCACCTTTGCGGCTTCCAAAAGTGCCGGGTATACCTGTTTCCACGAATATTTAAAGAGGGGAGAGTAGGGCTTGTCCCAACCACTATCGGCAGGAACCAGTCCCACACCGCTGTAAGTCATTGGTGAATGGTTTACGGGCGATGTTAAAGGCTGCTTGCCGTCGTACACCGCATAATCATTGGCTTCCAGTGCATTGACCAGCGGAATGTCCAGTCCGTCCTGCCAAATGCAGGTTTTACCGCCTTCTTCCACGCCATGCTCATGCCACGTGCTGTTGGGCGTTATCACAAAATCGTTGACCTCCAGCATTATCTTGTTGCCGTCTACCACCGTGTAGCCGCCTTCACCCTCCATGATGAAGCGAAGGGCAGAAGCCTTATGCCTGTGCGCCGACGTGCTTTCGCCCGGCCTTGTCATCTGGATTCCGGTGTACAGCCATCCCACGGCGGCGCTCACATCGCGGCGCTTGTCGTTTACAAGGTACACCACACGGCGGCCTGCCTGCTCGGGCGTCACCAGTTCCGATGATTTAAGCACCAGTTCGCGCAGCTGCTCATATTTCCAAAGCATCGGCACCGATGAGGTACGCGGCTCCCACGGCTCGATGTCGTTGGCTACTGTCCACAGCGCACCCGCGCCAAGGCTTTCCAGCTCTTTGTAATAGGCTTCGAGCTCCGGGGTATCCTGCACCCGCGCACGGCCTAAAACACTGTCGTCATATTTTGTTTCCATACTAAACTTTATTTAGTTGAATTTGTTTTATTTAAAGCGGAATGGCCAGTTTCAAATCAGCTATCCCTGTTCCTGCCTTCCGCTATATCTCCCTTGCTTCGCCGGGAGGATGCCGCTTCAGTCAGTGCTAACGGCTATCTTCTTTTACCTTTGAAGGCTTTTCCTCCTGTTTCGTATTATTCTATCTTATTTCCGTAACGCCCCATTCTTGGCTGTCTCGGCTTTTTCTCTTTTTTATAATTCCTTACTCTTGGAATGAGCGATTTATCTTTTTGACGTTGGCCTATGATGGCGAATATCCCAAACATTAAAGCCAGGCCAATACCGGCAGCTACATCTGATTTTATTTCTGAACCCTCATCTTTAAACAAAAAGACAGAATGTTCCAAATCCGTCATTAAAATAAAAGTGCCTCCGCTAAATATTTCTTCGCAATGTAATCCCTTGAAATTCTTAACGTGCATCTTTCCAAGGTAGTTAAACCTGAAACGAGCTTTATTGCTTCTTGAGCCTTCACCGCATCGTGTTGGCACATCAATAATAGTTACAATTACTTCCCTGCCTGTCGTAAGAACATCCAAATCATCGTACTTCAGCTTGGTAAGCCAAAGTGCCCCAGCCATCATCAACAGGCTTACAATGGTCAGGCGTTTTAACTTCCCAAACATCAAAAATCCTCCTGCGTATCAGTAAACGTAATGTTCTTCTTCGGGGCGTTATTTACCCTCAGGTCGAAAATATCAAATCTATTGTAATGCCCCAAAATGTCATGCATCTGCTTCGGCTGAATGCATTTAGACAGGTCGATGTCCGCATATACAATCCCTTCCTCATCGATCAACGGATCGCCTATCACGGCACCATTCGGCCCAATGACACCCGAGAACGCACTGTTCTTGCGCGTCAGCAATTCTTCGGCATTCGGCACGTCTTCCTTCATGATATCGATGATTTCTTTGGTAATGGTCGAGCACGAAACGATGGTAAATAACTTTCCTTCAAACGAGTGTGCTGCCGCACGTATCTTTATCGCTTCAGCCATATCATAATCCGGTGGGGCAACGGGCAGCGAAATGTAATTGGCAATGTGTATCAGCTCGCCTTGCGTCAGCAGCGTAAAGCGTGCCAGTGTATTGGTGTTCTCGCCACAAGCCAGTGTACCTATAGGGCCAATTTCGGTGTCATATACTTTCAGTGACGAACCGTCGCCGCCTGTCCACGTAAGCTTTTCCGCCCACGTAGGAACCAGCTTGCGGTGCTTGCCCACAAGGTTGCCTTTATTGTCGATGATAAGGTTGGTATTGTACAACTCGCCGAAGCTCTGGCCGCGCTCGTTCACGCCTATTACAATATGGCAGTTATGTTCTTTTGCCGCCTTGCAAATCCTGTCGGTTTCCGGCCCCGGTACGGCGATGGAGTTTACATATAGCTTCTCGTACCATTTGCTGCCCTGTACGGGTGTCATGATCCAGTTCCAGTAAGGATAACCGGCCACGAACACTTCGGGGAAGGCTACGAGCGATGCGCCGTTCCCGGCAGCCTCAGCTATTATGGAAATAGCTTTATCCACCGTGGCATCCACATTCAGGAAAACAGGGGAGGCCTGCACGGCAGCAGCCTTGAATTTTGGTAAATCAAGCATTTTGATTGACTATTTTTTAATTTTTATTTTATATTCCTCTCGACTGCGCTCGAGGTGACAAACGTACATAACATCATCTACGTTAGCATGAACACATATCCGTTGTCAGTTCGAGCGCAGTCGAGAACCTACTTGTCTATCATATCTCATGTATTATCTCTTAGTTTCCTCTAAAACCTCATATCCGGGATGAAATATTCCTCTAGTTTTTCCCGCATTTCATCAGGAAAGGGACTCGATTTTATATCGTCACGCCCTTCATTGAACTCTACACGCACCAAAGAGACTTCGCCCTCCAGGCACAGCGAACCATCTGCATGCTCAAACTTAAATCCGCACTTCATAGAGGATACGCCTATCTTCTTTACCCAGATGTATTTCGTTAATACATCGCCTAATCGGGCAGCTTTCTTAAACTGTATCTTTAAGTCAACAGTGGGTATTCCGCCTGTTTTGTGGATGTTTTTAAAGGGCATGCCGAGTATTTCGTCATAAAAATCTTCCACTATATTATTGAGCATTTCCAGGAAACGCGGGTAGAATACTATACCCGCAAAATCCACATGCTGAAAACGAACGGTCTCCTCTTTTTTAAATGCTTTTTCCATCAGGCTTGTACTGTATTTTTTAATTTAAATCGTTGTATTTTTCCGGTCTCTGTTTTTGGGAGCGTTTCCATGTAGCGTATCTCGCGCGGGTATTTATAAGGAGCGGCCACATTCTTGAACCAGTCCTGTATCGACTTGGTCAGGTCGTCAGATGCTTTGTCTTTATCCTTTAAAACCACGTAGGCACATACCAGCATCCCGCGATTCTCGTCGGGCAGGCCAACTACGGCACATTCTGCAATGTCCTCATGGCCCAGCAATACGCTTTCTACCTCAATGGCGGCTATGTTGTAGCCGGAAGAGATGATCATGTCGTCGCCCCGTGCCACGAACCAATAGTAACCGTCCTCATCCTTACGGAAAATGTCGCCCGTAATGTTCCAGCCATTCTCTACATATTCCCTTTGTTTATCCGGGCTGTTCAGGTATTTGCAGCCTGTAATGCCGCGTACGGCAAGCCGTCCAGGGGTGCCATCGGTAACTTCATTCCCATTGCTGTCAATGATGCGCGCTTCGTAACCGCGAACCGGCAATCCTGTCGCGCCCTTACGCATGTTCTCCTCGTTCGAGGATATAAAGATATGGAGTATTTCGGTGGAACCGATACCATCTATGATCTTTAACCCAGTGGCTTCATACCAGTCTTCCCATACTTTCAAGGGCAATGTTTCTCCTGCCGAAACGCATTTGCGCAGCGAAGAGATATCGAAATCCTTCACTTTTGCTGTTATGACCCGCCATGCCGTCGGGGCGGTAAAACAGACGGTGACTTTATGCTCTTCAATAGCTTTAAGCAGCAGGTCCGGTGATGGTTTTTCTATCAGGAACGTCGATGCGCCGTAGTAAAACGGGAACAGCACCAAACCGCCCAGTCCGAAGGTAAACCCAAGTGGCGGGCTGCCGGTAAAAATATCATCAGGGGTGGGTTGTAATGCATATTTCGGGAAAGCCTCGCAAATAAGTAATATATCCTTATGGTAATGAGATGTCATTTTCGGCTTACCGGTCGTGCCGGAGGTAAAGCCAATTATGGATAGTGAATCCGATTTGGTAGGATGGTTATCAAAGGTTTTGGGCTTATTGCCCATCAGTGTTTCAAGTTTCGAAACGTGTTTCCCTGAACCATCAAAGGTAATGACGTGCTTCAGGAAAGGCAAATCTACAGCAAGCAATGCTTCTTCAAGTGTATAGTCGCAAAATGCGTGCGATATTTCGGCACATTCTACCATCACGCTCAATTCTTTTTCACGTAAAAGTGGCATGGTGGCTACCACAATACCACCTGCCTTCAGTATGCCGAACCAACAAGCCACATACATCGGGTTATTCGCCGAACGAATCAATACACGGTTGCCAGGTACAAAATCAAGGTTGTCTTTGAGTACATGCGCTATCTGGTTGGCTTTTTCGTAAAGCTCCTGAAATGTCCAGCTGCCCTCAAAAGTACGGATAGCGATCCTGTCGCCATTGCCTTCGGCTACATGCCTGTCCAGCAGCTTTTCTACACAATTCAGGTCCTCCGGAAATTCAAAATCTGAATGGCCTGTAAAGCATTCCGCCTGTAGCGAAGGGTGTGGCAGGTGGTCGTGCGTAAAATTATCTTCGTAATGTTTCATTGTTATAATGGGAAATTACTTTTTGTGTGTTACAGGCTTCAGGGCTTTTTTCATGCTTTCCATTGCTTTCCTTTCGCCGCCTTTGTACGGGTAAAAATGTGATGCCGCCGATATGTATTGTTTTGGTATCCCGATAGCGTTCAGGTCCTGCGCCTTGTACTGTTCATAAGCCTGTGCGTTCCGTACGAACGATGGGTCAAGCAGTAATGTTTTACCAAGCGCCACCAGGTCGGCGCGGCCATTCAGCAGTATGGTATTGATCTGGTCAATGTCCTGTATGTAGCCTGCCGTAATGGTAGGTATGTTCACGGTATTGCGCACCATATCGCTGAAAGGGGTCTGCCACATCCTTCCCACGGCTGGCTTTTGATATTCAACGGTCAATCCGGTCGATACGTTTATAATATCGGCGCCTGCCTTTTTAAAAGCTTCAGATATTGCCAAGACGTCATTTTCGGTTATGCCGCCTTCCGCCCAATCGGATGCGGATATGCGTACGCTCATAGGCTTTTCAGGCGGAAATACACCGCGCATCGCCCTAAAGACCCTTAGCGGGAATTTCAGCCTGTTCTCGATACTTCCGCCGAATTCATCACTGCGTGTATTGGTCAGAGGCGAAAGGAACGATGCTAACAGGAAGCCGTGGTGTGCCTGAAGCTCGATCATGTCAAAACCGGCTTCATGTGCGTTTTTGGCTGCGTTCACGAATTCATCCGTTATGATGTCCATATCCTCCGTGGTCATTTCGTGTGGCTCATCCATCGAATCTTTAAATGGGATAGGGGAAGCAGAAAGCAGTCCCCAGGCATTTTTCAGCGGTTCATTATTGCCTTTCCATGGAAATTGAACGGCACCCTTTCGTCCTGAGTGGCCTATCTGTATCGCTATTTTTGTTAAACTGTTCTGATGGATAAAATTAGTTATTCGTTTCCATGGAACTGTTTGTTCTTTAGACCAAATACCCGGACAACCTAAAGTAATCCTTCCGGTAGGGGAAATGGCTGTAGCTTCGGTAATTATCAACCCTACACCTCCAGTGGCACGCGAACCATAATGCATGAGGTGCCAGTCGGAAACCAGTCCGTCCGTTGCCGAATATTGTTCCATCGGGCTCATTACAATGCGGTTGTCGAGCACCATAGAACGAAGTGAAAAGGGCGTAAACGCAGCAGGCGTATCCGGTTTGTTGTCGGCCAAATGCGCATTGAATTCCGCCAATACTTTTTGCGTGAACGATCTGTCACGCAGGCCAAGGTTCTCAAACGTAACTTTTTTGGCACGTGTCATTACACTAAAGGCAAACTGCTGGAAAGGATGCTGTATGTGGCGGTCCATATGCTCAAACCAGTCGAGCGATACATTGGCTGCGTGCTGTATCATTTCTACACGGTTGCGGCGAAGTCTTTCATAATTTTCAAATACTGCCGGCACGTCGCTGCCATGTTTTATTACTGAGTCCGCTAACGCAATGGCGCATTCCATAGCAAGCTTGGTGCCGGAGCCAATGGAGTAGTGCGCTGTCGCCTTGGCATCGCCAAGCAAAATTATATTGTTATAGTGCCATTTATCATTAGTTATCGCAGGGAACTGTCTCCAGTGCGAGCGGTTGGAGATAAGGCCATGGCCATCAAGCTCTTCCTTGAATATATCTTTTAGTTTTGTAATGGTACCTTCCTCGTCTGTAACCGAAAAACCTGCCTTTTCCCAGGTTTCATCAGTGGTCTCGAATATCCAGGTACTCATGCCTTCCTCATACTGGTAAGTGTGCGCTACGAATGTCCCATAAGGGGTTGTCCTGAAAAAATAGGTGAATGCATCGAGCGGACGGGTAGAGCCCATCCACACAAAGCGGTTGCTCTTCATCTCGATGTTCGTGCCGAATTCCTGCTCAAATCGGCCGCGTATGCCACTATTGATACCGTCCGCTGCCACAATGATATCCGAGCCTGAAAATTGGCTTAGGTCGTCTACATTAGCTTCGAAATGAAGGTTTACGCCTTCTTCTTTGGCGCGTTGCTGCAATAGCTGCAATAAAGTTTTACGCGAACATCCGCAAAAGCCGTTGCCGGTAATCCGCACCTTCTCCCCATCCCGGGCAACATCCAGTTCATCCCAGTAAGCGAATTTAGTCCGGATCAGGTCGTACGACTGCGGGTCGCGGGTAAGGAACTCGCTCAGGGTTTCATCAGAGAACACTACACCAAAGCCAAAAGAATCATCGGCACGGTTGCGCTCGTATACATCAATGGTGTAGTCAGGCCTTGCCTTTTTCAGCAGTATTGAAAAATACAACCCGCCGGGGCCGCCGCCTATTACTGTTATTTTCATTCTTTTATAAAGGGTCTTTTTATGGAGAAAACCTCACCGATCTTTGCATAATTTGCACCTTCGAGACGGGCAATGGGCTTGTAGGTCTCCCGGTTTATCTTAAAGTCAGGCAAGAGCACACTTTCATCTACATGGAACATCACAATGCGCCCGATCAATATGGTCGCGCCACCATCTTTATGATCTTCAAGGCTGTAATGATGCACGAGCTCGCATTCAAAATGTATGGGGCTTTCGGCTACCCTTGGTGCTTTTACCATTACAGAAGGTAGGGCTGTAAGTCCGGAATATTCAAACTCATTGCCGTCAGGGGGAAGATTTATGGACGAATTATTCATCGCTTCTGCCAATTCCTCTGTTGCCATGTTGACCACGAACTGTTTTGTAGCCAGGACGTTATTTAATGTGTCTTTATTTTTATCCCCGCTGCGTACGGTAGAGAACATCACATGTGGCGGGTCTTCGCCAACCGCATTAAAAAAAGAGAATGGTGCAAGGTTGGGAATGCCGTCTTCGTTTACTGTGGATATCCAGCCGATAGGGCGCGGAATCACTGAGCCCGTAAGGATCTTGTAAACGTCTTTCTGGCTGGTATGCGCCGGATCGATCTGCATGGTAGTGGTTGTTTAGTCCCACAAATAAAAGAAAAATTACGGATTAATTTTTATTGATTTTTGTGATATATTCAGCATTTATGGCAATTTTTAATTATCGTGACAAAAAAGTATCATATTTTATAGATATAGTGTTTTTTAATTTAACGAAAGGCTCTCTATATTTATAAAAAAATATAAAACCGACAGAATTATATGGCAGATACATCGACCAAAGGCATCTGGAAGGTCATCACGGCATCTTCCCTTGGCACGCTTATCGAATGGTATGATTTCTATATTTTTGGCAGTTTGGCAGTTGTCATTTCTACCAAGTTCTTTCCGGCCGATAATCCTATGGCTGCCTTTTTATCTACGCTGGCTACTTTTGCTGCCGGCTTTGTGGTAAGGCCTTTCGGAGCGCTGTTCTTTGGCAGGCTGGGCGATATGATCGGAAGAAAATATACTTTCATGGTCACGCTGCTGCTGATGGGCGGGGCCACTTTTCTCATTGGATGCATACCTACTTATGAGTCCATCGGATTTTTCGCACCATTGTTAGTATTGCTGCTACGTTTGCTACAGGGGCTTGCTCTGGGTGGCGAATATGGTGGCGCGGCAACCTACGTAGCAGAGCATTCGCCGAAAGGCCAGCGAGGTTACTGGACTTCCTGGATACAGACAACCGCAACGTTTGGACTGTTTATCTCACTGATGGTAATACTAGTTACACGTAAATTATTATCTGCAGAGGAATTTGACGCGTGGGGCTGGCGCGTGCCTTTCTGGATATCGATACTGATGGTTATCGTGTCGTATGTTATCCGTAAAAAAATGCACGAATCGCCGGAATTCGCAAAGGCTAAGGCTGAAGGTAAGACGAGCACTGATCCATTAAAAGAAAGCTTTGGCAACAAATATAACCTCAAGTTCGTACTGCTGGCATTATTTGGGGCAGCGATGGGGCAGGGTGTAGTTTGGTATACCGGGCAGTTCTATGCCATGAACTTTATGAAGACAGTAATGCACGTTGAATCGTCGCAGGTAGATTCACTTTTAGGGATCGCGCTGCTTTTGGGGACGCCTTTCTTTGTTTTTTTCGGATGGCTAAGTGATAAAGTGGGACGAAAGCCTATTATGATGCTGGGAATGCTCTTGGCGATCATGCTCTACAGGCCAATATATAAGGAGATGTACGAGATTACGGATGTTTCCTTGAAAAAGGAAACAAGCAGTGATGTACGGCATAACCAAAATGTAGATCAAACCGATTCTTACATTATTTATGACGATGGTACAATGAAGTTTGATCGCAAATTAATAAATAAAGTAACTGGTAAAGAGGAGGTAATGACTGCAATACAGCTTCCTTCTTCAGGTTATTCATATCTCATATTCCTCGTCTTCGTACAGGTTATTTTCGTAACCATGGTCTACGGCCCGATCGCTGCTTTCCTGGTAGAAATGTTCCCTGTAAAAATACGCTACACCTCAATGTCACTGCCCTACCATGTAGGCAACGGGATCTTTGGCGGGTTGCTGCCGGCGATCTCCACCTACCTGGTCATGAATGCTGAAAAAAATGGCGACCCGGAGTTCTATCTCGAGGGGTTGTGGTATCCCATTATAATTGCGGGGATCAGCTTTGTGATCGGGATGGTGTACCTTAAAACTAAAAATAATACTGAACACGATCGATCATGAAAGCATTAAAAAGGATACTCGGGATAGTATGGATGGCACTGGCGGTTGCGGCGGCATATTTCTGCATTGTTGAGTTCGGGCTGCCAAAATTAGATACCGGTAATCAGGAGGACCTTGTTTTCGGGATCATTATATTGTTCGTACTTACACCGCTCATTGTACTTGGATTGGGTATTTTCGGATATTATGCCGTTAAAGGCGAATATGATGATGTGTAAAAAAACTTCAGAATAATTCCCATAATTACCAAAGGATCGTATCTTTACAATTCCAAAAAGCAAACACAATGAGTTACTATCAGGTAAAAAGCCTTGAACAATATTTTAAGCATTATAATAAATCCATACGCGAACCCCGCAAGTTTTGGGATAAGATAGCCGACGAAAATTTTACCTGGTACCAAAAATGGGACAAGGTGGTGGAATTTGACATGCAGGAGGCCGATGTAAAATGGTTCGTAAATGCTAAAGTGAACATTGTTAAGAACTGCATTGACAGGCATTTGGCCAAGAGAGGGGAGAAGACGGCCATCATATTCGAACCGAACGATCCAAAGGAAGAAGCACAGCACATTACCTATAACGAGCTGTATGACAGGGTAGCCAAAATGGCCAATGTACTTAGGGACCAAGGCGTTAAAAAAGGGGACAGGGTATGTATCTACCTGCCCATGATCCCTGAGCTTGCCGTAGCGGTACTGGCCTGTGCCAGGATAGGGGCGGTGCATTCTGTAGTGTTCGCAGGGTTTTCGGCTTCTGCCGTAGCGGCTAGGATCCAGGATTCGCAATGCTCAATGGTAATTACTTCCGATGGTGGCTTCCGCGGCAACAAGACCATCGACCTGAAAGGCATTGTAGACGAGGCATTGGAAAAATGCCTGTCGGTCAAACAGGTTTTGGTAGTAAAGCGTACCGGTACTGCTGTGAACATGAAGGAAGACCGTGACCAATGGCTGCAGCCGCTGCTCGACCAAGCCGTTGCTAATAATGTAGCGGAGATCATGGATGCCGAGGACCCGCTGTTCATACTATATACTTCCGGATCTACCGGAAAGCCAAAAGGAATGCTCCATACCACAGCCGGTTACATGGTATACAGCGCTTATACCTTTAAGAACATTTTTGCCTATGAGGAGAACGACGTATTTTGGTGTACCGCCGACATCGGCTGGATCACCGGGCATTCGTATATACTATACGGTCCATTGCTCAATGGCGCCACGACCGTAATATTCGAGGGTGTACCATCGTACCCTGACTTCGGGCGTTTTTGGGAGGTTATCGATAAGCATAAAGTAACGCAATTCTATACTGCGCCAACAGCCATACGCTCCTTAGCTAAAGAAAACTGGGAATGGGTAGATAAGCACGATCTTTCCTCGCTTAAGATCATCGGGTCGGTAGGGGAGCCCATCAACGAGGAGGCCTGGCACTGGTACAACGACCACGTAGGCAAAAAGAAATCGCCAATAGTAGATACGTGGTGGCAAACCGAAACCGGTGGCATCATGATATCGCCGATACCTTTTGTTACCCCTACAAAACCAACTTATGCCACATTGCCATTGCCGGGTGTACAGCCCGTACTTATGGACGAGAGGCGTAACGAAATAGAAGGGAACCAGGTAGTGGGCAGCCTGTGCATCAAATTTCCGTGGCCGGGGATGGCACGCACAATATGGGGCGACCACCAGCGTTTTAAAGAGACTTATTTCTCGACTTTCCCCGGAAAATATTTTACAGGAGACGGCGCGCTTCGTGATGAAGTAGGGTACTACCGTATTACGGGCAGGGTAGATGATGTTGTTATCGTTTCGGGCCACAATCTGGGTACAGCACCTATTGAAGATGCCATCAACGAGCACCCGGCAGTGGCGGAATCGGCTATTGTAGGTTTCCCGCACGACGTGAAGGGCAACGCGCTGTATGGTTTTATTATACTGAAGGAAGTGGGCGAGGTGCGCGACAGGGATAACCTGACCAGGGAGATCAACGAGCATATATCCAGCCACATTGGGCCTATTGCCAAACTGGATAAGATACAGTTCGTTTCCGGCCTGCCAAAAACGCGCTCGGGCAAGATCATGCGCCGCATCCTGAGGAAAATCGCCGAAGGGGATCTCTCTAACTTTGGTGATACCAGTACGCTGCTTAATCCTGAGATCGTGGATGAGATCAAGGATGCAAAAGTGTAACAAAACAGATATATAAAAGTAAAGGCAGCCCGGTCGGGCTGCCTTTTGTCTTGCATGGGGTACTGTCTAATTTTTACAATCTACCTTGTCCAGTACTTCTTCTGATGTTTTGCTAACATCTTTGTATTTCCATATGCCTTTATCTTCTTTCATTTCCCCGAATTTTACAGCTAGCGTTTTATCTGTTACAGTGAAAATGACTTCTTCTTTAAAGTCCATACCTTCCTGTTGGGACTGGGCCACCACATTGGCCGTGTTACCGTTCATAACGCCTTTATAGGTGCTTATCTTTTTATCTTTTTCAAAAGGTTTCCAATGGTAGATCCCATGGATGCTGTCGCCATGGCGCTCGATCTCCACAATTATGGTATCTTTTTTCATTACCTTCAGGTAGCATTCCTTTTCGGTCATAGGCTCGGTTGCCGGCGTGGTCACAGTAGTTTCTTCAGTGACCGTAGTCTCGGTTTTCTCTTCTTTTTTCTGGCACGAAACTATCAGCGCTCCTGCTGCCAGCAATGCAAAGGTTGTTTTCATTTGATTTGTTTTGAATAAATGTACTGCATATAAAACAAAAAAAGAACCCTGTTAAGAGTTCTTTAATATTCGTTTCATGAGAGATTATTCCTCATCATCCTCGTCGTCTTCGTCTATTTCATCCAGGCCTACGATACGATTTCGTCTCGGCATTCCGTCTTCATCTTCATCGTCGTCATCGTCGTCATCCCCGTCCGCATCTGCATCATCACTGTCAGCAGTATCCTCTTTTTCATCAGCATCATCGTCGCCAACTTCAAGATCTTTCAATGCGTCAAGGTCATCAGCCGGCTCGTCTATTTCATCATCATCAAAGTTCTCGATCCTGTCGGCAAGTTTTGTGCTCACTTTTACAAGGTATATGGTGTCTTCCGTACGCACTTCAACGGCCTCGATGGTTTCATTCTTGGCATTCTTAAAGCGTACTATATTAGAGTCATCATATCCCTCCGGGAACTTTTCCACCAGCAGGGTCAGGATCTCATTGGTTAATTTTGCGTAGTCAACTATAACTCTTTTCATAAAGCGGTATTAATAATCCAACAAGTAGGCAAATATAAGTGGCGCAACGATAGTGGCATCACTTTCTATGATAAATTTAGGTGTTGTAATGTCAAGTTTCCCCCAAGTTATCTTTTCATTAGGCACAGCCCCGGAGTAGGAGCCGTAGCTTGTAGTTGAATCCGATATTTGGCAGAAGTAGCTCCAGAAAGGAACATCGTGCATTTCCATGTCCTGGTACAGCATCGGTACGACACAGATAGGGAAATCGCCCGCGATACCACCACCGATCTGGAAGACGCCTATGCCGTTCTCACTGTTCTTAGTATACCAATCAGCAAGGAAAGCCATATATTCGATACCCGACTTCATGGTTGAAGCCTTTAGTTCTCCCTTGATAACATAGGATGCAAAGATGTTGCCCATGGTGCTGTCTTCCCACCCCGGGACCACCATTGGCAGGTTGGCCTCGGCAGCAGCATACATCCAACTATCCTTAAGGTCAATCTCATAATATTCTTCAAGTACGCCCGAAAGCAGCATTTTGTACATGAACTCATGCGGGAAATAACGCTCGCCTTTATCGTCGGCTTCCTTCCATATTTTGTAAATATGCTTTTGCAGGCGACGGAAAGCCTCATGCTCAGGGATGCAGGTATCGGTAACACGGTTAAGGCCCCTCTCAAGAAGGTCCCATTCCTCCTGTGGCGTAAGGTCCCTGTAATTAGGAACGCGCTCGTAGTGGGAATGCGCCACAAGGTTCATGATGTCTTCTTCAAGGTTGGCACCGGTACACGATATGATCTGCACCTTGTCGCGGCGGATCATTTCGGCGAAAATCTTTCCAAGTTCCGCCGTACTCATGGCACCGGCAAGGGTCACCATCATTTTGGCGCCGTCTTCCAATTGCTTTTCGTACCCCTTTGCGGCATCTACCAACGCGGCAGAGTTGAAGTGCAGGTAGTACTTCTCGATGAACTGGCTTATAGGTCCTTTACTCATTTCAGTAGTTTTTGTCTTATCTGTTTGTTATTTGTTCTCTTTCTTGGCGTACCCTAAAATAGAAAGCACGTCTTCGGCCTGCTGCTGCTCCGAGAATACTTCGGTAGCAATAATGCCGTTCTCGTCGCGGTCTATCAGGATGTGCTTCGGCTGCGGGATAAGGCAGTGGTGTAATCCGCCATAGCCACCTATCGTTTCCTGGTAGGCACCTGTGTTAAAGAACCCTATATATAATGGCTTCTCCTTATTATATTTTGGCAGGTATATGGCATTCATATTCTGCTCAGAGTTGTAATAATCATCGCTGTCGCATGTAAGCCCGCCCAACAGTACTCTTTCGTACGAGTCGTTCCAGCGGTTTACGGCCAGCATGATGAAGCGCTTGTTTATTGCCCAGGTGTCGGGAAGCGTGGTAATGAACGAAGAGTCGATCATGTTCCATTTTTCCCTGTCGTTCTGCTGCTTTTGGTACAGTACCTGGTATATTGCGCCGCCGCTTTCGCCAACGGTAAACGAACCGAATTCAGTAAAGATGTTTGGCACGTCCACCTCTGCATCTTCACAAGCTATTTTGATCTGGTTGATGATCTCATCGACCATGTATTGGTAGTCGTATTCAAAGGCAAGCGAGTTCTTGATAGGGAAACCGCCGCCAATGTTAAGGCTGTCCAGTGTAGGGCATTCTTTTTTAAGGCTAATGTATACCCTTAAACACTTTACAAGCTCGTTCCAGTAATAGGACGTGTCCCTGATGCCGGTATTGATGAAAAAGTGAAGCATTTTCAGTTCCACCTTCTTATTTTCCTGGATCTGCTTACGGTAAAATGGCAGGATGTTCTTGTAGCCTATGCCAAGCCTCGATGTGTAGAATTCGAACTTCGGTTCCTCTTCAGCAGCAATGCGGATGCCAATTTTGAATTTACCAGGGATCTGCTCCTGAAGCAGGTCAAGCTCCTCGTAGTTGTCAATGATCGGGATAGTCCTGTTGTGGCCGTTATTGATCAGCCTTGCGATGTTCTCTATGTACTGCGCCCTTTTAAAACCATTGCAGATAACATAAGTGTTTTTATTGATCTTTCCGGCGGCGAACAGCCTTTCTACTATGTCAACGTCAAACGCTGCCGACGTTTCGATATGGATATTATTCTTGAAAGCCTCATTCATAACATATTCGAAGTGAGAGCTTTTTGTGCAATAGCAATAATAGTACTTGCCATCGTACTTGTTCTTTTCCATTGCGTTCCTGAACCAGCTTTTGGCTTTGCGGATATTGTTGGAAATTTGCGGCAGGTAGGTGAATTTGAGTGGCGTACCATATTGCTCTACCAGTTTCATCAGATCGATGTTGTGGAACTGGAGGTTGTCTTTATTCAGCGTAAATTCTTCCTGAGGGAAATAGAATGTCTGGTTGATCAGGTCGAAATATTTTGTATTCATTTGTTTGCTTGTATAAGTGATTATAAAAATAAGAATATTCCTAAATTATAACACTTTTCAAACCCTTAAATTGGCGTATATTATCTGGAGCTTTTCCCTGTGATTGGGTATGCTGTTGAATATCTCAGCCCCGGCAACGTCCTTTAACGAAAACGTTATATTACACATGCCTTGCAAAACCTTGGATTTTCGGGCAAAACCGGCGAAGGAAAAGATGTTTTTATTTAATTTCATCAGGGCAAATGTAAAAAATAATAATTCGTATTTAAAAACAAATCTCTTAAAAAATTGTTACTTTTGATAGTCTTCAAATGCTTTGATTATCAATATGTTCTCGGCTTTTTTGTTAATAACAGCACTTCCTATGCCATCGGGCAATACGAACATTACCCTGCCCCCCTCATTCTTTTTATCGTGTACCAGCAGGCTTATGATGTTCTCAATATCCTTTACAGTAAAACTGATCGTCCCGAAAATGGAAAGTATCACCGATCTTACCTCGTCATATTCCTCTTCCGCCAAAAGCCCCTTGGCCATGGCAATATAGCTTTCCAGTACCATGCCTGCCGCAACAGCTTCGCCATGGAGCAGGGGAGTAGCGCCCTTTAAAAAATGCGACTCTATGGCGTGACCCAGTGTATGTCCGAAATTAAGCAGCTTGCGCAGGCCTTTCTCGTTGGGGTCCTGTTCAACTATGCTGTTCTTTATTTCTACAGACCAATGGATGAGCGCACCAAGGTCGTCGGTCGTCATATTACCCAGGTCGGAAAAATTATCCCAGTAGGTTTTATCCGCAATGAGCCCGTGCTTGAGCATTTCGGCCAGCCCTGAGCGCATTTCCACTTGCGGAAGCGTAGTAAGGAAATTAGTATCTATAAGTACCGCAAGAGGATTATTGATCACACCTATCTGGTTTTTAAGTACGCCAAGATCAACCCCTGTTTTTCCGCCAACAGATGCATCGACCATTGCCAGTAAAGAAGTAGGCACATTAATAAAGTCGACCCCTCTCTTAAATGTCGAGGCTACAAACCCACCAAGGTCGGTAACCACGCCGCCTCCTACATTAACGATAAGGCTTTTCCGTTCGGCCCCAAGGTCGGTAAGCGCGTGCCATACTTCTATACAGGTCTCCAAAGATTTATTGGGTTCTCCCGCTTCTATTTCTATTATCTCAATAGGAAGTTCGGTTACAAGTTGTGCCAGGAAATTGGGCAGGCAGTATTGTGAGGTATTGGTATCTGCCAATATGAATATACCGGTATAGCCGCCAACAGCCAGGACCTCCTGCAAATGATCATAGCAGTCTTCATTAAAGTATATGGTGTAGGTGCCGGCTTCTATCGGGTTCATGTCGATGTTTATTGAAAAAGCAAAATAAAGTATTTTATAGCATTAATTATTGCACAGTATTTATATTTGCACAAATTTTTTAAGACAATGGAAAAAATCTTCGATGATACTGCGGGCGCGTTCTCACTAAAAAGCAATGCGGAACTCAACAGGGCGTATTTTCTTTTCAGGATGATCGCTTCGAGGCCATTGGTAAAGGTGGGCACCGCAATGACCAACTTCGCGCTCAAGCTCAGGCTGCCTGTCGAAGGATTGATCCGTGCCACTGTATTCGACCATTTTTGCGGAGGCACCACTGAAGAGGATTGTCTGCCTGTTGTTAGAAAAATGTACACCAAAGGCGTATCGTCGATATTAGATTATTCTGTCGAAGCGAAAGAAGCTGAGGCTGAGTTTGACAAAGCTTTGGCCGTGACGCTGAAGACAATTGAATTCTCAAAAAATAACAAAGCGATATCTTTTGCCGTATTCAAGCCTACCGGTTTCGGCAGGTTCGACCTGTGGGTAAAGCTGGGCGAAGGGCAGGAGTTTACCGCAGAAGAAAAAGCCGAGTGGGCGAGGGTAACCGAGCGCTTCGAGATCGTGTGCAAAACGGCACATGCCAATGATGTTGCACTACTCATAGATGCAGAGGAAAGCTGGATGCAGGATGCTGCCGATAACCTGGTGGCCAATATGATGCGCAAGTATAATAAGGATAAGGCCATTGTATTCAATACCCTGCAGATGTACCGCCACGACAGGCTCGACTACCTAAAAAAGCTTCACGATGAGGCGAAGAAAGAAGGCTTTCACATTGGGATGAAAGTGGTTCGCGGCGCCTATATGGAAAAGGAACACAAACGTGCCGAAGAGAAAGGGTACCCAACACCGATATGTGCTTCTAAAGAAGCTACCGACGCGAATTACAACAATGCCATCAAATACATGATGGAACACCTTGATAAAATGGCGATATTTGCAGGCACGCACAATGAGGCAAGTTCATACCTCGTGATGGAACTGATGCAGCAGGCCGGCATTGCCAAAAATGACGACCGCGTTTGGTTCGGGCAGCTGTATGGCATGAGTGATAATATCAGCTTTAACCTTGCGGCAAATGGATATAATGTAGCGAAGTACCTGCCTTTTGGCCCGGTGCGCGACGTTATGCCTTACCTGATACGCAGAGCCGAGGAAAATACGTCTGTGGCCGGGCAAACAAGCCGTGAGCTTAACCTGATAAGCGCCGAAAGAAAGCGCCGTAAACTGAAGACTAAGTTATAACACTGTATAGATGAAATTTGCACACCGACTGGCCTATTACCTATTAGGCGTTCTCATAGGGGGAGTATTCCTTGTTTTTCTTTTTAAGGAAAAGCGCACCGAGTTTTGCTACCTGCCAAACTGCAGGGTACTGAAGGATATCCGGTCCAAAGGACTGAACATTTCCAAAGAGGCCGAAGCTACGCTTAAGGAGAAATGGGTAACAATAGACGACGTAAAAATGAGCCTGCAGTATGGCGATGTCGATTTTTCCCAAAGCAACAAGCCGAACCCGGGAGGAGGCAAGCTTTATGTAATAGAAGGGAAAACAGCTAAGGAACAGCAGATTGTGCTCGAAGTCATCAATTTTAGTGACAAAGCCATTTTAAAGGCTGTAAAAAAAGAGTGATTTTTTTTATCAAAATCCTTGCAAATACAAATCCTTAGCGTATATTTGCACTCGCAATACGGAACTGACCACAGCGACAAATTGCGAAACATATTGGGGCGATTAGCTCAGTTGGTTCAGAGCATCTCGTTTACACCGAGAGGGTCGGGGGTTCGAATCCCTCATCGCCCACCACTTAAAACTCCTCAGGAAACTGGGGAGTTTTTTTGTTTTATATCTGTATAACAATACATTCCCCACTTGTTATATATTTGCAAAAATGATCTCCACGGAATGACAATAAAAAATGCCGCTCTTGGAATAACTTCAAAAGCAAATTACTCTGCCAGCACGAAAAAATATTTTACGGCACTTTTGATAACTATGGCTTCCTTTTACATGCCGATGCAGGTTTGGGGCCAGGGTACTGCCGATTCGCTTCAGAAGCTGATAAAAAGTGCTGATGGGCTCATGAAGGCGGAGCTTAGTGTAGAATTGGCGGGGTATTACCTTACGCAAAACCCGGATTCTGCAATTTACTATTCCAATAAAGCCATTGGGATTGCGGACGGCGCAAAGGATCATAAAATCGTCATCCGTTCGTATGCCAAAATAGGGGAGGCGTACCAAAAGCAAAATAAGATGAAAGAGTCCATTTCCTTTTACCTGAAAGGGTTGGGCCTTGCCGAGAAACATAATGAAAAGTCGCTGGCAGGCACCATATATAATGGCATGGGGGTTTGCTACTATTACCAAAACGATCCCAAAAAAGCAGAACAATATTTTAAGCTTGCGGCGCAGGCGAAAAAAGATGCCAACGATTACCAGTACTATGCTATTATATCGACCAACCTCGCTGGCCTCCAGATCACGAACCAGTCGTATGCCGAAGCGGTAAAAACGCTAAAGGATGCCGAAAGGACACTGATAAAAAACAGGCAGGAGCAATACCTCTCAACGGTATACAATTCGCTTGGGGCTGCCTACCAGGCTGTAAAACCCGACTCGTGCCTTTACTACTACCAAAAAGGAGTTGACCTTGCCATAAAGCACAACGACCTTACCGGCCAGATGACCGCCAATCAGAACATTGGCGACTACTATCTTGAAAAGAAGGATTACCCGACAGCGATCCAATACATGAAAAAGGCCATTGCGGTTAACGATAAGCGTCCCGAAGACCAGTTCAAGCCTGCGCTATATGACCGCATCGGCTTGGCTTATGAAGCCATGGGTGATCTCAGGAATGCCTATCACTATAAAAAGCTTGAAAATGAGGTGCGTCAGCGCTTGTTCTCTGTAGAAAAGCAAAAAGAGGTGGATGAATTGGAAATTCGTTACCAAAGCGAAAAAAAGGAAAAAGAGATACAACTGAACAAGCAGGAAATAGAGCGCGGAAGGAACCAGCGTAACCTGGTACTTTTTGGTGCCATACTGGTATTAATTACTGCAGGGTTCGTGATGTACCTGGTCATACAACGCAGGAAGATCACGCAGGAATTTGAACAGGAAAAGCTAAAGATGTTCGAGAACATCTTCCACGAGATCAGGACTCCCCTTACACTTATAGACGGTCCGATACAACTGATGAAAAATGATCCGGGAATGAAAAATACCGAACAGTTATTACTTATTGAGCGAAATTCCAAAAGGCTTATGAGGTTGGTTAATGAACTGCTGGATGCGTCAAAGCTGGGTAAAGGAAATTTCAGGCTGGATCATACAACGGGCAATATCGGCGATTTCATCGATGACATTATTGATGGCTTTGCCAGTGAGGCAGCAGCAGGAGGTAAGAGCATTATCAGCGATAAAAATGATATGGATGGATATTACTCTTTCCCGTCGAATGCTTTGGAGAAAATAATGTCAAACCTCATTGGCAATGCAATAAAATATAGTCCGGCAGGCAGTGAGGTAAAGGTAAGTTCGCGGGTAGGGAAGGATGAGCTTACCATTGAAGTAAAAGACAATGGCCCCGGCATACCCGAAACAGAACAGAAAAAAGTGTTCCGGAGGTTCTTCAGGGGAAAATATTCTTTGGGAACGAATGGTACGGGTATCGGACTCTCATTAGTAAAAGAGTTGACAGCGCTGGCACAGGGAAGTATAAAAATGCAAAGCACAGCTGCGGGAACAGCGTTCACGATCACATTGCCGATGAAGCAACTTCAAAATTCCCCGGAGGCTGTATATGGCGATAGCGATACACCGACACTACTGTTTGCGGAAGATGATGATGATACGGCTGCCTTCACCATTTCGGTACTACAGGATAGTTTCAGGGTCATACATGCCAAAAACGGGCAGGATGCTTTAGAAATAATTCGCGAAAACATGCCTGACATTGTACTTTCGGATATCATGATGCCCGAAAAGGATGGCATTGGATTATTGAGGGATATCCGTTCGGACGAATTATTAAGCCATCTTCCCGTGGTGCTTTTTTCGGCAAAGGCGTCATTGGAGAGCCGCCTTCAGGGCCTTGGTCACGGGGCCGACGCTTATATTTCCAAACCCTTTTCCCCGGACGAGCTCAAGCTGACCGTACACAACCTGTTTACCACGATGCAGCGGAACAGGCAACTGTACAAGTCGGCAATAAGATTTGCAAAGACATTCGAGGAACGCATAAAAAGCGACAATGCTTATATAAATAAAGTGATCGGAAGCATAATCAAGAATATTGATGATGCCGAATATTCGGTCAACGAGCTTTCATCAGATATGGCCGTGAGCCGGAGTCAGCTGCACAGGAAGCTTTCTGCGCTCACGGGATATTCTACTACTAATTTTATACGCATGGTTCGACTCGAAAAAGCAAAGGACCTGTTGTTGGCTAACGATGGCAATATTTCGGAAATAGCCTATCAATGCGGATTCAACAGCCAGTCCTATTTCACAAAAGCATTTACAGAGCATTTTGGAAAAAGCCCAAGCCAATTCCTTAAAAATGAGGATTCTTAGCGCTGTTGCAACATTAGTACACGAATATGCAACAACGTTTAAAGACCTTTTTGTACGCTTGCGATACATTTGCAAATAATACAGATACATAAATAATTCAATCAAGATGATGAGGAACCTTTTACTCTTTTTTCTTTCTCTGTGGAGTTTCACTTCACATGCCAACAATGACTGCAGCAATGCCATTGCGCTAACGCCCGGGATCACATGCAGCAATACGACGGGTACCTTTAGCGGGGCAACCCTAACCGGTGCGGCGCCCTCCTGTGCTACCGAATCCATCCAGGATGTATGGTATAAATTTACGGCTACCGATGTTAGTAACGGCATCTACCTAAATGCTGTTAATGGTCTTAACCATGGCCTTGAGGTCAGGCAGGGCGGATGCAACGGCACAGTAGTGGCATGCAGGAATGATTACTTTGCAGGCTACGGCGAAAGTTACTTCGGCAATAATTTTGTTGTCGGGCAGGAATACTATATAAGGGTCTTCAACGTGACAGCACAGTTTACTACTGCATCTTTCACGATATGCGTCCAAAAATTCCCAACCCCTGCCAATGACCTTTGCTCCAATGCGCAGCAACTTACTCCTGGCAACGTTACCTGCACCCTGACCCCGGGTACTTTCAGCGGCTCCCTTAATAATGGCGCCAATCCATCATGTGCCGCAAGTGCCTCACAGGATGTTTGGTACAAATTTACCGCTACCGATGTTACCATGAGCGTATATGTAGATGGCGTACAGTACCTGAACCACGGCTTTGAACTTTACCAGGGTGGTTGCAACGGTACGTTAGTTGTTTGCAAAAATGACTACACCGTTGACGGCTATAGCGAAAGTTACTTCAATAATAATTTTATCGTTGGCCAGGAATACTTTGTAAGAGTATTTAATGCATCAGCTACACTTACTACCCGCAGTTTCAATATTTGTGTCCAAAAATTCCCAACCCCTGCCAACGACCTTTGTGCCAACGCGCAGCAGCTTACTCCGGGCAACGTTACCTGTACCCTGACCCCGGGTACTTTCAGCGGCTCCGTTAAGGATGGCGGCATACCCTCGTGCGCCGCAAGTGCCTCACAGGATGTTTGGTACAAATTTACGGCTACCGATGTCACCATGAGCGTATATATAAGCGATGACCAGTACCTGAACCATGGTTTTGAGGTATACCAGGGTGGCTGTAACGGTACATTAATTAAATGTAAGAACGACTACAATGCTAACGGTTACAGCGAAAGTTACTTCAATAACAATTTTATAGTTGGCCAGGAGTATTATGTACGCGTGTTCAATGCATCAGCTACACTAACTACCCGTAGTTTCAATATTTGCATCCAAAAATTCCCAACCCCTGCCAACGACCTTTGTGCCAACGCGCAGCAGCTTACTCCTGGCAACGTTACCTGCACCTTAACGTCGGGTACTTTCAGCGGTTCCCTAAATAATGGCGCCAATCCATCATGTGCCGCAAGTGCCTCACAGGACGTTTGGTACAAATTTACGGCTACTGATGTTACCATGAGCGTATATGTAAGTGATGACCAGTACCTCAATCACGGCTTTGAAATTTACCAGGGCGGCTGCAATGGTACATTAATTACATGTAAGAACGACTACAATGCTAACGGTTACAGCGAAAGTTACTTCAATAACAATTTTATAGTTGGCCAGGAGTATTATGTACGCGTGTTCAATGCATCCGGAACACTTACTACCCGCAGTTTCAATATTTGCATTCAAAAATTCCCAACCCCTGCCAACGATGTTTGCGCCAACGCACAACAGCTTACTCCTGGCAACGTTACCTGTACCTTAACGTCGGGTACTTTCAGCGGATCACTAATGGATGGCGGCGTACCCTCTTGTGCCACAAGTGCCTCACAGGACGTTTGGTACAAATTTACCGCTTCTGATGTTACCATGAGCGTATATGTAAGTGATGACCAGTACCTCAATCACGGCTTTGAAATTTACCAGGGCAGCTGCAATGGTACGTTGATAATGTGTAAGAACGACTATAATTCAAACGGGTATGGGGAAAGTTACTTCAATAACAATTTTATTGTTGGCCAGGAATATTATGTGAGGGTGTTCAATGCATCCGGAACACTAACTACCCGCAATTTCGGCATTTGCATCCAAAAGTTCCCAACCCCTGCCAACGACCTATGTGCCAACGCGCAGCAGCTTACTCCGGGTACTGCATGCACATACACACTGGGAACGTTCAGCGGATCAGTTATGGATGGCGGTGTGCCATCCTGTGCTGCTACAGCGTCACAAGATGTTTGGTATAAGTTTACCGCCAGCGATGCTATGATCAGCATAGAACTTGACGGCACATCGAACCTGAACCACGGCTTCGAGGTGTATCAGGGCGGCTGTAGCGGAACGTTCGTTAACTGCACCAACTTTTATGCGGCCGGTACAGGCGAAAGCTATTTTAGCACTACCTTCATTCCAGGACAGGAATATTATATCAGGGTAATAAATGCCTCGGGGGCGCTTTCCACGCGCAACTTCAATATTTGCGTCAGGAAATACCCTACACCTTCAAATGACCTTTGTGCGAACGCTACAGAAGTTTTTCCGGGCACAACATGCACTTACACCGGAGGTACATTTTCAGGGTCCCTGAACGACGGCACAGCACAGGTTTGCCCGTCAGGCACTACCGTTCAGGATATTTGGTACAAATTTACTGCTACCGAACAGACCTACAGCATCTACCTGAACCCTATAGGTGGTTTTAATCCCGGTTTCCAGATATTTGAAGGAAGCTGCTCGGGTATCATGGTGGCATGTGTTAACAATTTAGGCAACAATGCGTCGGAATACTACCAAAATTATAATTTCGTTATCGGCCAAACGTATTATGTAAGGTTTTTCCATTTGATGGGCGGATACGCTTCACAGAATATTTCCTTCTGCATTACGAAGTATCCTAAGCCTGTAAACGACACCTGTGAGAATGCAACGGTATTATATCAAAAAACTACATGTATGGAAGTTGGCGCTACATTGAGTGGCGCTATGTTCGATGGGCCTGCCATATCATGCGCTCCCCAGGCCGGTCAGGACGTATGGTTCAGGTTTATTGCCGAAGGAAGCAGCGCTAACATCTATATTGGGCCAATGCTGGGGCGTGACCTTGGTTACCAGGTCTTGCAGGGTGGCTGTAACGGTACTACTATTGCCTGTATAAACACTAACGGCACAAACTTAAGCGAAAGTGCTACCATTCCTAACCTTACACAGGGGCAGGAATATTACATAAGGGTATTCAATGCGTTCGCCGGACCTACGATCGACAGTTTTTCGATATGCGTTTACGGCGCTATCCAACCCTGCAATGCATCGGTTTCCATTGCGGCATCGGTTTCCCAAATATGTGCAGGACAACAGGCTACCTTTACTGCGACACCTGTAAACGGTGGTGCTACACCTCAGTACCAGTGGAAACGTAATGGCAGCAACGTAGGAACTAACAGTCCTACATTCAGCGCTTCGAACCTTGCTAACGGTGACATTATTACCGTTGTAATGACAAGCAGCGTGCTGTGCCCATCGACACCGGTCGTTACGAGCAATGCGGTAAGTATGACAGTAAACGATCCGTCCACACCAGCATTCACACAAATACCAGCCATATGTCCGGGCAGTGGCTTCACACTTCCAACGACATCGAACAATGGCATTACCGGAACGTGGAGCCCAGCCGTGAATAATACGGCTACGACGACATATACCTTTACGCCAAATCGGTCAGTGTGCCATTAGCACAACAATGACAGTTACTGTTAATGGAAACATCATTCCAACATTTACGCAGGTACCTGCCATCTGTTCAGGCGGTAACTTTACATTGCCATCCACATCGCTCAATGGCATTACTGGGACATGGAGCCCGGCAGCTAATAATACAGCTACCACAACCTATACCTTTACGCCAACAGCAGGCCAATGTGCGTCAACTGCAATGATGACCGTTGTGGTAAACAGCAATGCAACACCAGCATTCACGCAAGTTGCTGCTATTTGTTCCGGTGGGTCATTTACCCTGCCGGCAACATCGAACAATGGCATTACCGGAACGTGGAGCCCTGCTATAAATAATGCGGCAACGACCACCTATATCTTCACGCCTCATGCAGGTCAGTGTGCGATTAGCGCTTCTATGACCGTAGTTGTAAACAATAACGTGACACCAACATTTACCCAGATCGCGCCGATTTGCCAGGGAGGCACGTTCACATTGCCAACAACTTCAAATAACGGGATCAACGGTACCTGGAGTCCTGCCGTGAATAATACAGCAACTACAACATATGTATTTATGCCCAATGCGGGAGAGTGTGCCGTTTTCACCACTATGACGGTAAATGTGACTAACGGTGTTACACCAACTTTCACCCAGGTTCCGGCCATATGCTCTGGTGGTTCGTTCACTTTGCCAACGGTTTCGAACAATGGCATTTCCGGTACGTGGAGCCCTGCGGTAAACAACAATACCACGACTACGTATACTTTTACGCCAAATGCAGGCCAGTGCGCTTCAACGGCAACGATGACAGTTTCGGTAAACAATAACGTAGCTCCGTCATTTAACCAGATCGCG
>Ga0308157_10000670_pt1 | contig 98953 bp, 81 predicted proteins | sample PhyBR1_FD_201035 | JGI IMG/M metagenome (GOLD analysis project Ga0308157, IMG submission 201035) | Phyllosphere microbial communities from UC Gill Tract Community Farm, Albany, California, United States - DLSLB.R1 | ecosystem: Host-associated > Plants > Phyllosphere > Unclassified | place: USA...
CCTTGTCGGCGGCCAGCTCCACCTTGCTGGCGAAGGTGGCCTGGGGCAGGTCGGCCAGGGCGGCGAGCATCTGGCCCGTCTGGTTGGCGTCGTCGTCGATGGCCTGCTTGCCCAGAATGATGAGCGAGGGCTGTTCCTTGTCGACCAGGGCCTTGAGCAGCTTGGCCACGGCCAGGGGCTGCAGGTCCAGGTCGGCGGGCGTCTCCACCAGGATGGCGCGGTCGGCGCCAATGGCCATGGCGGTGCGCAGGGTTTCCTGGCACTGGGCCACGCCGCAGGAGACGGCGATGACCTCGGTCACCAGGCCCTTTTCCTTCAGACGCACGGCCTCTTCAACGGCGATTTCGTCGAAAGGGTTCATGCTCATCTTGACGTTGGCGATGTCCACACCGCTGCCGTCGCTCTTCACTCGGACCTTCACGTTGTAGTCCACCACGCGCTTGACGGGGACGAGAATTTTCACTGGCGCTCCTTATCAATGGTTCTACCTAAATTATATACAGACGAGGTTCCGAATCGGTGAAAAATCGTCGCGATGCAACACGTCTTTCCCCCATGCCGGTTCAAGGCCTGAATGCACGCGACGCTCCCGATGACGGTCTGAAAGCGCGCTCCACTGGATACCACCGGAGGGGCCGCAACGCCAGCGCCGGACCGCAAGGACCGAGGTTGCCGCCGCGCGCCATGGGCATCAGACAGCATCCGGGGTCTCCCGAATCGCCCCAGGACCGGATCTCGAGGCCTCGGCACCGCCTGTCGCGCCCGCTCGATATGGCGAAAGGACGCAAGCGCCAGTTGCGACGGACGGACGCGAATTCTGGTGAACCGCAGAGCCCCGCGGGCCGGGCGCGTCACGACACGTTCGTCAAGCCCGACCTTCCAGATGCTCCGCGCCCTCAGCCCACTGAACACCGCCCTTCCCGAGACGGCTCTGTGTCGCGGACCTGTAAGCCCCGGGGGTCAATCCCATACGGCGCTTGAAGAACCGGTTGAAGTACGCCGGGTCATCGAAGCCCAGTTCGAATGCAAGCTGCGACACGGGCGCCTGCACATGGGTCAGCCAGCGGCATGCCTCGCGCGCCAGGCGATCGTGCACGACCTCCTGTGCCGTCTTTCCGGCCTCGGCGCGCACGAGCCGGTTGAGCCGTTCCGCTGACAGGCCCAGGGTACTTGCGTAGCGGGCGATCGACCAGTGCGCGCGGTAGTGCGTCTCCACCAGCAGTTGCCAGCGCGTGTAGAGCGCGTGGCGCCGCTGCGCCACGGGGTGCATCGACGCGTCGAGATGCTTGCGCAGCTCGGCCAGGCGCCAGATCACGCTGCGCGCCAGCCATCGCGGTACCGGGTCGGGACTGGCACCAGGCGCCGCCTGCGACTGCGCATGCAATGCGTCCCACAGGCCCTGGAGCTGCGCGACGGCAGTGTGGGCAGCCGCCAGCGGCAGCACGCCGGGCGTGTTGAAGAGCGACCCCAGCGCAGCGCCCGAGGCCACGTCCTCGTCTTCGGCCACGAGCCCTGCATCGAAGGTCAGCACGTAGCCGCTGGTGTGCGGCGCGAAGCGAAAGGCATGTGCCACCCCGGGCGGAACCACGACCATGGCCGGGCCCGCGGTGTTGCTGCGTGATTCGTCCAACAGCGCGTAAAGAGCACCGGCCTGCAGCCAGATCAGCTGGTGCAGGCCAGGATGAACATGGGATCCAATCTCCCAACCGTACAGGCTGCTGCGCGCCGTGATGGATTCAATGTGCAGGAGCCGCGATGCCGACGGCCTGTCCTCACCGTACAACCCGAAGACCGGCAGCCGCGCGGTCTGCGCACGATGACGCGAGGAGGTGGCGGGAGAAAGGGGCATGTTCGGGCTGCACGTCAAAAGTGCAATCGTAAGCTGTGTTCCGTCCGATGCGCGAAACCTGGAAATTCCAACAATACGCAGGGTTCAGAAGACACAACACAACCCACCTGGAGAGACACTCAATGCGCACCAAAGTCGCCATCATCGGCGGCGGCCCCTCGGGGATGCTGCTTTCCCAACTGCTGCATCGCAAGGGCATCGACAACGTAGTGCTGGAGAAGCACACGCGCGAGTATGTGCTCGGGCGTATCCGCGCCGGCGTCCTCGAACACGGATTCGCGGCGCTGATGCGCGAAGCCGGCGTCGGCGAGCGCATGGACCGCGAAGGCGAGATCCACGAAGGCTTCTACATCGCCTCCGGCGGCGAGCGCCGGCGCATCGATCTGCACGGACTGACGGGGGGCAATTCGGTGGTGGTCTACGGCCAGACCGAGCTGACGCGCGACCTGTACGAGGGCCGCGACCGCATGAATGGCGCGGTCATCCACGAGGCGCAGGACGTGCAACCGCATGACCTCGAGACCGAGCACCCCTATGTCACCTTCCGCAAGGATGGCGAGGCCATGCGCATCGACTGCGACTACGTCGTCGGTGCCGACGGATTCCACGGCGTGTGCCGCGCCTCCATCCCGGCCGACCGGATCCGCACCTTCGAGCGCGTCTATCCCTTCGGCTGGCTCGGCGTTCTCTCTCATACGCGGCCGGTGTCGCCGGAGTTGATCTATGCGCGGCACGAGCGCGGCTTCGCGCTGTGCTCGCTGCGCTCGCAGACGCTCAGCCGGTACTACGTGCAGGTGCCCCTGTCAGACAGCGTTGAGGACTGGTCCGACGATCGCTTCTGGGACGAACTGCGCCGGCGCCTGCCCTCCGACGTCGCGGCGACGCTGGAGACCGGTCCGTCGATCGAGAAGAGCATCGCGCCGCTGCGCTCGTTCGTGGCCTCGCCCATGCGTTTCGGCCGGCTGTTCCTGGCCGGCGATGCCGCGCACATCGTGCCGCCCACGGGTGCGCGTGGGCTCAACAGCGCCGCTTCCGACGTGTACTACCTCTACCACGCCTTCCTGGCGCACTACCTGCAGGGCGATGGCAGCGGGCTCGAGACCTATTCGGACCGCGCGCTCGCCCGGGTCTGGAAGGGACAGCGCTTCTCCTGGTGGATGACCCGGCTGCTGCACACCTTTCCCGACCAGGGAGAGTACGATCAGCAAATGCAGCAGGTCGAGCTGGACTACCTGTTCTCCTCCCATCACGCCCAGGCCTCGCTGGCGGAGAATTACGTGGGCCTGCCGTTCTAGTCAGCCAGGCTTGGTGAGGGGGCGCGCCGGAGGCCTTCCCCCCCCCCGAAGGCTGCGGCCAGGCGCTGCTGAACGTATGACCTAGCGCCTGTGGCAGGTCTTGCGGCGAGCGCCACTCGGCGCGGCGGGCCTCTCGGGCCCGACCTGTCGGCGGTCGCAATGGGCCCAGGTCTGCTGTGCATGCACGCGGACAAGATGTCTCTTGCCTCTCCCCGGCGCCTGCGCAGGCGTGCCTTGTCTTTCCCTCCGGCCCGTAACCTCGACATGGGGCACAGCCCATGCCGATCATGCAGCGGGCGGCACCTGCCTCACTCCCCCTCTTTCGCTGAGAGACCGCGGGACTCGGACGATTCCTCTGCTGGCGCCGTGACACGGCTCTTCCACCGAAAGAAATAGTTCTTCTGCACCCGATCCAGCATGCGGGCCATCTCCGCACTCGCCGCATCCGCATCGCGGTTCCTGACGTGTTTGAGGAACCGCCGGCGAGAGGGAATGACATTGACCATGTCCACCGGCCCGATCGCCGTCAGGAAAAGACGCACGATCTCCTGCAAGCCCTCCACGTTGGCAAGAAGGATGGCATTTCGCGTCGACTTCGCCAGCAGAATGTGGAAAGCGCTCGTGAGTCTCACGATCGCTGGGAAGTCTCCATTGGAGTAGGCCTGGCTCGTGGCATCGATGTTGGCCTCCAACTCGCTGATCTGCTCTTCGGAGATCCGCGAGCATGCGGTCCTCACCACCAGGTCCATGATGCCGATCCGTGCCTCGGTGAGGTCATCCGGGCCAATAGCCCCCAAGTGGTACAGATTGACCAGGCCGTTGGAGATCGCGCCGGATCGTCCTGAACTCACGAATGCCCCGCCCCCCGGGCCTTTTCGCAGTTCGATCAGTCCGGACGTCTCCAACATGCGCAGGGCTTCACGCACCGAACCGCGGCCCACGTGCAGGATCGCCGCCAGCTGGCCCTCCTCGGGAAGCCGGTCGCCGGGCAGCAGCGAGCCGCTGGCAATGAACCCGCGAATCTGGGCCTCCACGGATTCAAATGCACGCTTGGTCGATATCGGAGAAATGCGCAGTTGCGAGGAAACTGGGGTTTGTTTTTTCATGACAGGAAGATTTTCGTATGTAGCCAAGGCCCACCTCAGAGCCCGGCGCCGTATCCTGCCATGACTGGTCCAGCGCGCTGATGACGAAGCGCAGCTCACCTCGATACCGCCCTCGCCCGCTCTGCCGCGAACCGCCAGTTCCCCGATTCTTCGTATCGCCGTCTCTGGGCTGCATGCGCCACATCGAAGCCGGGCAATACGTGTCGCCTGTCCGTATGCGCGGCAGCACCTGCGCTGACACCACCCCATGGTCGTCTGTCGCGGGCCCGATCCGTGCGGTTGCCAGGCATCCGGCTTTCCCAGGGGTTGACGGCATGGCCGACTGCGGTTCGGCGAAGTTCCGACGCCCCCCGCCGCTACGCGCCCCGTGCCCTGCGACGGTGCCCCGCCCACGACACCTGGGGCGGCCGTGGCCGCCGGCTGCCGCACTCCCCGGCTCCTGCCTTCCGCCGGGCACGGCTCTGTCTGCCGTCCGCTACCTGGCCCGCGGGCGAGTGAACAAGCGGCCCTTGGCGGTGCCCTGGCGCAGGGCATCCAGGGCTGCGTTGATGTCCTGGAAGGGGAATTCCTGCATGGCGGGCATCAACTTGCCCGCGCCGATCAACTCATAGGCGATGCGCAGATCCTCGCGCGTTCCGCCCAGGGAGGACAACAGGCTGATTTTCTTCGTCACGAAGGGCGATGTGTCCAGAGTCATCTTGTCGGTGCCCAGGCCGACCAGCACGATGCGCGCCTCCGGCGGCGCCACCTTGATGGCCTGGTTGGTCGTGACGCCCATGCCGGCGAAGTCGACGATCACCGTCGGGCGAAGCGCACGCAGCGCCTCGATGTCCCCGAAGCAGGCCTGGGCCCCCGCCTCGAGGGCGGGTCCGAACGTGGCTTCGTTGAGATCCACGCCACAGACATTGGCGCCGCACAGATGCGCGATGCGCACGGCGTTCAGGCCCAGGCCGCCAAGGCCGATGATGCGTTCATGGGGCTCTGATGGGTCTCAGGGCTTCGGCCGCGCCATCGTGCAGTTGACCGGCCGGCTGGAGGTCATCGCATCGATCTTCGCCTCAGGGCGCCAGCCATAGCCGGTCTTCTCCTGATCGAAGCGAATCGCCTTCCCGTCCGCCTTTCCCCACGCGCCGATGTACAGCGGGATCTGTGCCTGGTGGTCGCCCTTGCGAATCGCGACGGGACCGGTCAGCGTGCTGAACTTGAGGTCTTCCATCGCGAGTGCCACCTTCACGGCATCGGTCGATCCACCCGTCTTCTTCACCGCGGCCCTCAATGCGCCGACGACATACTGCGTCATGATGACGATGTAGTCGTCCCCATGCCGCTCGCGCTGCGTCTCGAAATAGCGGGCTCCGGCGAACTCATCGGCGTTCGGGTTCCAGAAGGTGATGAGCTTGAGCCGGCCCACACCTGCATCACCGATCGCCGCGGCCGCGCCAGCGCCGTTGGCGTACAGGCTGTACACATTGGCCTGGAGGTTCGCATCCTTGACCGAGCGCATGAACAGGCCCGTCTCCACGCTGCCGTGGCCAGCGAACACGGTGTCGGCGCCGCTGGCCCTGATCTTGGCCACGTACGGCGCGAAGTCCTTCACCTGGCCGAGAGGAAAATACTCCTCGCCGACGATCTCGACGTTCGGCATGTGCTTCGTGATGCTTTTGCGCATTCCCGCCAGAACCTGCCGCCCGGAGGACGTGGCACCGCTCATCATGTACACCTTCTTGATCTCGCTGTTCTTTGCCATCTCCGCCGCCAGCCCTTCGGCGAGCATGTCGCTTTCCGCAAAGAACCGGAAGTACCAGAAGCTGCAGGTCTTGCTGATGAGGTCCGGGTTCGTTGTCAACCAGTCCAGCAGCACCACCTCCTTGCCGGGATTGCGCTGGTTGTGCTTCTCGATGGCATCGATCAATGCAGAGGTCACGCCGGACGTCACGCCCTGCAGGACGTAGCGGTAGCCCTGGTCGATCGCGTTCTTCAGCTGCAACAGCGATTCCTGCGGGCTGATCTTGTTGTCGAAGGGCGTGAACTCGATCTTCAGGTCTCCCCCGCCCGCCTCGCGTGCGAACTCCTCCGTGATCCGGAAACTGCGCAGTGCGTTCTCCGAAACCACCCCATAGGGGCCGCTGAAGGGATCGATGAAGGCGATCTTGAGTGTTTCCGCGAAGGCGCTCGCGCCGAACGCGACGAGCGCCGCGCCCACTGCGGCGCGCATCCAATTTCCGAGTCTGCTTTGCATGTCAATGTCTCCTGTGTTTTTCAAGTTGCCTCCGGGCCTTCCAGTGACCCGGTGATGCCTGGATCCGCGCGATTGGGCGCGGTGCGCGCTGCTCAGAGCGCAAAGAGCTGTTCCGATCGCATTCGCCGGAACGAACTCGCAAACTCAAGTACCTGGCGGCCCATCGCCTCCATCCCGTCGGCCGCGCGCAGCGCGGCGACCAGCCAGGGCGCCACTCGTTCGCTCGGCGCGCTCGGGCGTGTAGTGCGGCAAGAAGTAGGGGCTTCTGGACATCAGGCGGTCCGCTCGGCTGCCAGACCAAGCTCATCCTGCATGACTTCGCGGATGCGGAATTTCTGGATCTTCCCGGTGATGGTCATCGGGAACTCCTCGACGAAGCGCACGTAGCGCGGCACCTTGTAGTGCGCGATACGGCCTTTGCAGTGCGCGCGCAGTTCTTCCTCCGTCAGCGCGTGGCCGGGCTTGAGAATCACCCACGCGCAGAGTTCTTCACCGTACTTGCGGTCGGGCACCCCGACCACCTGTACGTCCCTGACCGCGGGATGCGCGTACAGGAACTCTTCGATCTCCCGCGGGTAGACGTTCTCGCCGCCGCGAATCACCATGTCCTTGATGCGCCCAACGATGTTGACGTAGCCCTCGTCGTCCATCGTGGCCAGGTCGCCGGTGTGCATCCATCCCTCGGCGTCGATCGCCTCGCGGGTGCGCTCCTCGTCGCCCCAGTAGCCGTTCATGACCGAGTAGCCGCGGGTGCAGAACTCGCCCGTCTCGCCCTTGGCGACGGTCAGCCCCGTCGCCGGATCGACCAGCTTGATCTCCAGGTGCGGATGCACCGTCCCGACGGTGCCAACCCGGCGGTCCAGCGGCGTGTCCACCGTGCTCTGGCAGCTCACCGGGCTGGTCTCGGTCATGCCGTAGGCGATGGTCACTTCGGCCATGTGCATGTCGCTCACCACGCGCCGCATGACCTCGATCGGACAGGGCGATCCCGCCATACAGCCGGTGCGCAGCGAATGCAGATCGAATTGGGCGAACTGCGGATGCGACAGGATCGCGATGAACATCGTCGGCACGCCGTACAGGGCCGTGCAGCGCTCGTCCTGCACCGCCTTGAGCACGCTGAGCGCATCGAAGGCCTCGCCGGGGTAGACGATGGTGGCGCCGTGCGTCAGGCAGTTCAGGTTGCCCATCACCATGCCGAAGCAGTGGTAGAGGGGCACCGGCACGCACAGCCGGTCGTTCTCGGTGAAGCGCATCGCCTCGCCGACGAAGAAGCCGTTGTTCAGGATGTTGCGGTGGCTCAGCGTCGCACCCTTGGGGAAGCCCGTCGTGCCGCTGGTGAACTGGATGTTGATCGGGTCCGTGGGCTTGAGCGCCGCGCCGGCCGCCTGCACGGCGGGATCGTCGGCGTCGCCCTGTGCGGTCAGATCCTCGAAGCGCAGGGTTCCCGGGACCGCCTCGCTGCCCAGATGAACCACCCAGCGCAGTTGCGGCAGCTGCGGCGCGTCCAGTGCGCCGGGGGTGCTGCCCGCCAGTTCGGGCGCCAGCTCGCGCACGATATCGAGGTAGTCCGTGGTCTTGAACGCCGTCATCGTGATCAGCATCCGGCAGCCCACCTTGTTGAGCGCGTAGTCGAGCTCGCTGGCGCGGTAGGCCGGGTTGATGTTGACCAGCACGATGCCCACCTTGGCGGTGGCCAGCTGCGTCAGCAGCCATTGCGCGTTGTTGTGCGACCAAATGCCGACGCGATCACCCGTGCGCAGCCCGACCCCGAGCAGCGCGCTGGCCAGGCGGTTGGCTTCGCGGTTCAATTGGCTGTAGGTGTAGCGCAGGCCCTGCTGGCAGGACACGAGTGCCTCGTGATCCGGCAGCCGGCCGGCCACCGCCTCGAAGCAGCGGCCGATCGTCTGTTCGATCAGCGGGGGATGCGTTGCGCCAACGGCGTGGCTGAGTTCTTTGCTCGGGTTCATGCTGTCAACACCATCTTCAATGCGCCGTCTTCGCGCTTGTCGAACTTGCGGTAGGCCTCCGCGCCATCGGCCAGGCGCATCCGGTGCGAGATCACGCGCTCTGGCCGCAACCTGCCCTGCTGCACCAGGGCCACCAGCGCCGGCAGGTGCTGCTGCACCGAGCAGATGCTGGCGCGGAAGGTGATTGCCTTGCGGAACACGGTCTGGATCGGAAACTCGAAGCTCACCAAGCCCGCACCGATGACCGACACCGTGCCCTGCTTGCCCACGAGGTCGATGGCCAGCGTGGTGGTGGCCGCAGCGCCGACCACTTCGACCGCCGCGTCGAGCAGGCGCCCGCCGGTGGCCTCGGTGATGGCCTCCAGCGCCGTGGCCGGCTCCAGCGGGATGGCGCCGATGGCGCGGGCCGCTTCCCGCCGCTCGGGCAGCAGGTCCACGCCGTAGACGCGCTCGGCGCCGAGCGCGAAGGCACACTCCACGGCATTGAGGCCGATCGGCCCCAGGCCTACGATCGCGACGCTCTTGCCCGGGCCGATGTCGGCATTGACGCAGCCCGTGTAGGCCGTGGCAGCGAATCGGTGAGCAGCAGCGCCTGCTCGTCGCTCACGCCCTCGGGAATCGGAATCGCATTGAAATCGCCGTTTGGCACCAGGATGGCCTCGGCCTGGCAGCCTTCGAGTTCGCGGCCGATGCCGTAGACACGCATGCCGCCACGCTCGCAACTGTTGACCAGCCCGATCGCGCAGTACTTGCATTGACCGCAGCCGGTCGAGCCTGGCAGAAGGACTTGGTCGCCCGCCTTCAGGCGCTTCACGCCGCTGCCGACCTCGACCACCTCTCCGATCGCCTCATGCCCGATGCCGAACAGCCGCCGCGGCGGCGCGAGCCCTCCGTGGTAGATATGCAGGTCGCTGCCGCAGATGCTGCACAGCCTCATCCGAACCACGACGTCAGTGGTTTCGGTGGGCGTCGGATCCGCCAGATCGTCATAACGGACATCGGCCGCGCCGTGGAATGCCAGACCTTTCATTGCTTTGCTCCTTGTGTGTCCATGGCGGCCACGCCTGCGGGGTGGAGGCCTGGTGTGGCCCCCTCCCCCGTGTTGCTCGCGTAGAAGCCTTGCTGGCTGTGGGAGCCGGTGTGCGGGAAGAGCGCCGGTCCCCAGGCCATCAGCCCCCCATCCACCGTCAGCGTCGTGCCGGTGCAGAACCGCGACTCGTCGCTCGCCAAGTAGAGCGCGGCATGGGCGATGTCCTGCGCCAGGCCGGTGTCGGGCCAGGGCTGGCGCCCCTTCATGAAGCGGCGCATGTCTTCGTCCGTCTCGGCCGGAAGCATGGGCGTGTGGATGCCGCCGGGGGCAATCGCATTGACGCGGATGCGCGCCGGCGCGAGCTCCACGGCAGCGTTGCGTGTGAGATTGAGCACCCCGGCCTTGGCCGCGGAATAGGCGGGCGGGCCTCCGCCGCCGTTCTGGCCGGCGACCGAGGCGGTGTTTATGATCGAGCCGCCGCTGCCCTGCGCCTGCATGGCGCGGCCGGCGTGCTTGATGCCCAGGAACACCGAGCGCAGCAGCACCGCGCAGGTGCGGTCCCAGTCCTCGACCGAGGTCTGCGTGATCGGCCCCATCGCGCCGCCGACACCGGCGTTGTTGAACATGCAATCCAGGCGGCCGAACGCTTCGAGCGCGAGCGCCACCGCCGCCGCAACGTCCTGTTCCTGTGACACGTCGCCGCGCAGGAAACGGATCGCCGCGCCGTGCCCGGCGGTCCCCGCGAGGTCGAGCACCTCTTCCGCAGTCCTGGGGTTGAGGTCGTTCATCACGACCTGCGCGCCCTCTTCGAGAAAGCGCAGGGCAGCGGCACGTCCCATGCCGCTGGCGCCGCCAGTGATGACGGCGACCTTGTTTTCCAAACGTGAAGGAGCCATGGTCGAAATCCAGGTTGAGACAGCTTCGAGACGGTCCGGATCGGCGGCTGACCGCTGGTCCATGCCTTCAGGCCCGATCGGGTGAAAGCGCCTCTACGAGCGCGCTCACGTCTTCCAGCTGTTCCAGGTTCATGCAAAGCTCAATCAGCTGGCGCAGCTTGGCATCGGGAAGCGGCACGGCCGAATGCGCCACGCACTTCCAGAACTTGCGCGTCAGGTCATCCCAGGTCATGGGATTCTTCGTGTGGCCCCTCACATAGGGCGTGGTATGGCTGAAACTGCGCCCGTCGCCCAGGATCACCGTGACGGGAAAGCCTTCGAACGAATCGGTGATCGCGGGATCAAATTCCACGGAGATCTTGCTCATCAGCTCCCGCTTGTCCGGTCGATGAACCTCCTCGGGGGTGAAATCGCCAAGAAACACGTCGCCGGTGATGGCCGCGGTTGCCACCGCGAAGGGCGTGCTGTACAGCGCCTCCCCGGGTGTCTGCGGATCCCACTTCGCCTGCCTTGGCTCGAAGGTCATCCTCGCGCCATTGCTGCCGCGGCATGCAATACCCGCGATGTCACGGTGATCGAGACAGTTGCGCTGCATGATCTCGACCGTGCTCGCGATGAACGAGTGCGTGAACTTGCAGGCTGAGTACGGTTTCATCGACAGCGCTTCCGCATAGATCCAGCGCTCGCCCAGACGGTCCGTCAATACCTCCGGATTGACCCCGTCCCAATGGATGTGCCGCAAGGAACCTCCCGGCACGCCGAGGAAGATTCCCTTGGGACCGGTCACACCCCGGCGGGACAGGAGCGCAGCCTTGATGGCCGTATCGCCGGCGAACCCGTGCTGGACCCTCGGCATCTGCGTGCCCTCTGCATACTTCTGCATCTCCGACATGCCATGCGCCGAATACGTGATGCCCAGTGCATTCCAGGTGTGCTCCACACTGAGGCCGAGCAACTTGGCTACACCGGCAGTGGCACAGAGGCCACCGGCGAATTCACCCGGAACGCCGAGCGCCGCCGCTGCGGCGCCGCCCACCGACGTGTTCGCGCGAACACCGAGCTCGGCGCTCGCGACATAGGCGCAAATGAAGTCCTTGCCGGTAATGGGCGACGGGGCAAGGCTGAGTGCGGCCAGCATCGCCGGGACGTTCCATTCCGTGATATGCCCGCCGGTTTCGTGGACATCACCCATGTCGATGCCCCGCGCCATGACGCCATTGGCAAACGCCGCCAGCGGCGCGGGTACCGCATGGCCATAGACGAGAATCCGACTTTGCGGCTTACCGCCCCATTCAAGCACCTGTTCCACGACCTGGGGACTCGCTTCCCATTTCGATCCGGCGATGGTCACCGCGAGGGTGTCAAAGATCGCTCTCTTGGCCAGATCGATCACCTGTGCAGGAATGTCCTGATAGCGCGTGTCGACCACCATCGCGGCCAACTTCCCTGCAGGATCGTGCTCGGGTCTGATGGGATCGAATACCTTCATGAAATGTCTCCTGAATCTACGGACGCGACGAACCCCGCCCAAGCGCAGGGTGAGCCGCCGATGGGACCGGTGTGCGTTACGCAGGCCTCTTCATACGGCAGGCGCTCGGCAGGGCGGAGACAGACGCATCGACCTTCTCGACGGTCTTCCAACCATGGCCGGTCTTCTCCTGCTCGAACTGGACTTCCTTGCCATCGCGCCGCGTCCAGTTCGCGATGAACAGCGGCTGGATGACCTGATGGTCCTCCTTGCGCATCTCGATCTCGCCGTTGAGGCTGCGCAGCTTCAGTCCCTCCATCGCGGCCGCGACCTTGGCCGGCTCGGTGGATTTCGCCGTGGCGATGCCCTTGGCCAGCGTGGCTACCAGCGAATAGAAGGGCATCACCACGAAATCGTCGTTGTACTTCTTGTTGAATGCCTCGAGGATGGGCCGGGCGGCGTTGGGATCGTCGTTGGGGTTCCAGTAGGTGACGTTTCTCACTCCTTCGAGACCGGCCGCCGCCATCGCCGCCGGAATGCCCGTGGTGCCAGCATTGAAGGTATAGAAGGGGACTTTCAGATTGGCATCCTTCGCCGCCTTCAGCAGCAGCGTCAGGTCGCCGCTCCAGTTGGCCGTGACCACCGCATCGGCGCCCGAGGCCTTGATCTTGGTGACGTAGGGCGAGAAGTCCTTGACCGACAGCATCGGATGCAGATCGTCGCCGACGATTTCGATGTCCGGGCGCCTTTGCTTGAGGCCCGCACGTACGGCCGCGCTGGTCTGCTGGCCTGTCGCATAGTTCTGGTTGATGAGGTAGACCTTCTTGAGGTGCTGGTCCTTCGCAAGGGCGCTGGCCAGCGCCGCGGCCCGCATCTCGACTTTCGAGTCGAAGCGGAAATGCCAGAAGCTGCACTTCTCGTTCGTCAACTCCGGCGCCTGGTTGGTCGGATTGAGATAGACCAGCTCCTTGCCGGGGTTGCGCTCGTTGTGCTTGTTGATGGCCTCGATGAGCGCCAGCGCGACGCTCGAGCTGAGCCCCTGCACGACGTAGCGGATGCCCTGGTCGGTGGCGTTCTTGAGCTGCAGCAGCGATTCCTGCGGATTGCCGCGCCCGTCGAACTCGACCACCTCCAGGGTATGTCCGCCGGCCCAGTTGTCGCGGTTGGCGATCTCGACCACCGATTTGAGTGTCTTGACCGCGTTGTCGTTGATCGACGCCGCGGGGCCGGTGAAGGGGTCGATGTAGGCGATGCGCACGGTGTCCGCGTTCGCCCCCGAGCAGATGAGGGCCGCAGCTGCGGCCAAGGGCAGGAATTTCTTCAGCATGTCGCCTCCTATGTCGTTGAATGAGGGTGTCAGGCGGACTTGATCCAGACCGACTTGGTCTGCAGGAACTCTTCCATGTGCTCGGTGCCCGACTCGCGTCCGTAGCCGCTCATCTTGTAGCCGCCGAAGGGCACGGCCGGGTCCATCGCCTGGTAGCAGTTGACCCATACCGAGCCGGCGCGCAAGCCCCTGGAGATGCGCTGCACGTTGTCAACATTGCGTGTCCACACGCCACTGCCCAGCCCGTACTCGGTCGCATTGGCACGCCGCAGCACTTCGTCGATCTGCTTGAACGGCAACGCCGAGATCACCGGTCCGAAGATTTCCTCGCGCGCGATGGCCATCTCGTCCTTGACGTCGGCGAACACGGTGGGCGCGACGAAGTAGCCCTCGGCCAGAGCACCTTCGCTCAGCCGCGTGCCGCCGGCGGCCGCCCGCGCGCCCTGCGCACGGCCCTTCTCCAGATAGCCGGTGACGCGCTCGAGCTGCGCCTGCGACACCAGGGGGCCGAGCTGTGTCTGCGGGTCCAGCGGATCGCCCACGCGCAGCCCGCGCGCGAACTTCGACACCCGTTCGACGAATTCGTCGTAAATGGCCTCCTCGACGAACAGCCGCGTGCCAGCGCTGCAGATCTGCCCCGAGTTGGCGAACACCGCCATCGCCGCGCCGGGCACGGCCGCGTCCAGGTCGGCGTCGGCGAAGACGATATTGGGCGACTTGCCGCCGAGTTCGAGCGAAACGCGCTTCACGTTGCCGGCGGAGGCGCGGATGATGGCCTGGCCGACTTCGGTGGAGCCGGTGAAGGCCACCTTGTCCACGCCCGGGTGGGCCGCCAGCGCCGCGGCGGCGGCGCCGAAGCCTGCCACCACGTTCACCACGCCGGGCGGGATGCCGGCCTCCAGGCACAGCTCGCCCAGGCGCAGCGGCGACAGCGGCGCCTGCTCGGCCGGCTTGAGCACCACCGTGCAGCCGGCCGCCAGCGCCGGCGCGATCTTCCAGATCGCCAGGCCCAGCGGGCCGTTCCAGGGATTGATGGCCGCGACCACGCCCACCGGCTCCTTGAGCGTGTAGCTGAAGATCTCGCCGGGCTGCGAGTTCTCGATGGTCTGGCCATGGGTGGACGTGGCCAGGCCCGCGTAGTAGCGCAGAAGCGCCACGGCGCGACGGCGCTTGCCCGCGGTGGAGGCCACGGGACCGCCCATGTCCAGGGTGTCCAGCATCGCCAGCTCGTCGAAATGCTGCTCGACCAGGTCGGCCAGCTTGAGCAGCACGGCCTGCCGGTCGAAGGGCTTGAACTTGCGCCAGGGACCCTCATCGAAGGCGCGCCGGGCAGCGGCCACGGCCAGGTCGATGTCGGCCTCGCCGGCCTCGGCCACCTGGGCCAGCACCTTGCCGGTGCTCGGGTTGATGGTCTCGAAGGTGCGCCCGGACAGGGCTGGCACGAGCTTGCCGTCGATCAACAGGAGCTTCGGCTTGCCGTCCAGGAAGGCGGGCAGAAGCGCGGTTTCATTGACGAGTCCCATGGTGCGAATCCTTTGCGTGATACGAGTGAGAGAGGCGCTCAGCGCGCCGTGAAGCCGCCGTCCACCGGCAGGGCCACGCCGGTCACGAAGGAGGCTTCGTCCGAGGCCAGCCAGGCCGCGGCGTGGGCGACCTCGATGGCCTGCCCCATGCGCGCCATCGGAATGCTGGCGATGGTGCGCGCCTGCGCTTCGGCGGCGGCCTCCTTGCTGGCGTTCGGGTCGAAGAACTGCGGGAACATGGGCGTCTCGATCGGGCCGGGGCACACCACGTTGAAGCGCATCTTCTCGGTCGCATAGCGCAGCGCCAGCGACTTGGCCATGCCCACCACGGCGAACTTGGCGGCCGAGTAGACCGGACTGACCGAGGCGCCCACCAGGCCTGCGGTGGAGGCGGTGAACACCACCGAGCCGCCGCCGCGCTGACGCAGATGCGGGATCGCGGCGCCACTGATGACCAGGCTGGTGCGCACGTTCAGGTCCATGGACTTGGCGTACCCATCCAGATCGAGGTTCTCCACATCGCGCAACCCGGGAACGCCGGCGTGGTTCCAGACGATGTCGAGCCCGCCCAGTTGCGCCGCCGCCTCGGCCACGACGTCGCGGCAGGTCTGCGGATCAAGCAGGTTCGCCACCCGGCCAAAGGCCTTGCCACCGGCAGCCTCGACGGCGCCGACCGTCTCCTTCAATCGAGCCTCGTCGATGTCCACCGCGAACACGGTGGCGCCTTCGCGGGCGAAAACCTCGCAGCCTGCGCGGCCCATGCCGGAGGCGGCCGCGGTAATCAGGGCGAGCTTGTTCTTCAATCTCATGGTCTGTCCTTGCGTATGAATCTGCGTATGTCGTTGCGAATCGGTTGCGCGAGCATGTTGGCGGCCGGTCAGGCGCGGGCCGCCGTCAGCGAGCGGTGTAGCCCCCGTCAACCGGCAGCGCGACGCCGGTGACGTAGGAGGCGTCGTCGGAGGCCAGCCACAGGGCGGCGTGGGCGATCTCCGCCGGCTGCGCCACGCGGCCCAGCGGGATGGCTGCCAGCGTCCGGGCCTGCGCCGCGGCCGCTTCCTCGGCACTGGCGTTGGGGTCGTAGAACTGGGCGAGCATGGGCGTCTCGACCTGGCCGGGGCAGACCGCGTTGAAGCGGATCTTCTCGCCCGCATAGCGCAGCGCGAAGGACTTGGCCATGCCGACCACGGCGAACTTGGCGGTCGAATAGACCGGGCTGACCGAGGCGCCCACCAGACCCGCGACGGAAGCCGTGAACACCACCGAGCCGCCGCCGGCGCGGCGCAGGTGAGCGATGGCCGCGCCCGTGGCGATCATGGCGCTGCGCACGTTCAGGTCCATGGCCTTGGCGTAGCCGTCCAGGTCCAGGTTCTCCACGTCGCGAAGGCCGGGCATGCCCGCATGGTTCCACAGCACGTCCAGCCCGCCCAGGCGCTCCACGGCTTCGTCGATGAAGTGCCGGCAGGCGTCCGCATCGAGCAGGTCCGCCACCAGCGCGGTGCATTGCCCTCCGGCGGCGGTGATGTTGCGCGCCACCTCCTGCACACGGGCGGCGTCGATGTCGACCGCGACCACCGAGGCGCCTTCACGCGCGAAGAGTTCGCAGCCGGCGCGGCCCATGCCCGAGGCGGCGGCGGTGATGATGACGCGTTTGTTCTTGAGTCTCATGGCTTGTCCTTGAATGAAATTCGTTCGCGCGGCGGCTCAGACTTCCAGCCATTCCTTGCGGATGGCCGCATTGGCGCGCAGTTCGGCCGGCGTGCCCTCGAAGACGATGGCACCGTGGCCCATGACGTAGACGCGCTCGGAGATGTCCAGCGCGATGGCCAGCTTCTGCTCGACCAGCAGGATGGAAATGCCGTGGCGCTTGAGCGTCTGCAGGTACTCGGCGACCAGGTCGACGATCTTGGGCGCCAGGCCTTCGGTCGGCTCGTCGATCATGATCAGTTCGGGATCGCCCATCAGCGCCCGGCACAGGGTGAGCATCTGCTGCTCGCCGCCAGAAAGCACCCCGCCGGGCGTGTAACGCCGCTCCTTCAGGCGCGGGAACATCGCGTACATGTCATCGAACGACCAGCGCGAGGACTTGCCGCGTTTCTGCCCGAGCAAGAGGTTCTGCTCGACGGTGAGGGTCGGGTAGATGTCCCGGCTCTCGGGCACGTAGCCGATGCCCTTGTTGGCGATCTCGAAGACCTTGAGCCCGAGCATCTCTTCGCCGCGAAAGCTGACCCTGCCCGCGGCCTTGACCTGCCCCATCACGGCCTTCGCGGTCGTGGAACGGCCCACGCCGTTGCGCCCGAGCAAGCTGACGATCTCACCCTCGCCCACGTGCAGGTCGACCCCGTGCAGCACATGGCTCTTGCCGTACCAGGCGTGCAGGTCGCGCAGTTCCAGGAGCTTGTTCATGCCACTGCTCCTTCGTTCGCATGCGTTCCCAGATAGGCTTCCTGCACTGCCGGATTGGCCCGGATGTTCTGCGGCGTGTCACAGGCGATCACCTCGCCGTACACCACCACCGCGATGCGGTCGGCCAGCCCGAAGATCACGCCCATGTCATGCTCCACCATCAGCAGCGTCTTGCCCACGGTCATGCGGCGGATGAGGTCGACCGCCGCGTCCGACTCCGAACGGCTCATGCCGGCAGTGGGCTCGTCCAGCAGGATCACGTCCGCGCCGCCGGCCACCGTGATGCCGATCTCCAGGGCCCGTTGCTCGGCATAGGGCAGCACGCCGGCGAGCGCGTCGCGTCGCGCCTGCAAGCCGATCTGCTCCAGGACGGCATCGGCGCGTTCGTTCACGTCACGCAGCCTTGCCAGCGGGCGCCAGAACGCGTAGCGGTAGCCCAGCGACCACAGCACCGCACAGCGCAGGTTCTCGTACACGCTGAGCCGATGGAAAATGTTGGTGATCTGGAAACTGCGCGACAACCCGCGCCGGTTGATCTCGAAGGGCCGCAGCCCGACGATGCTGCTCCCGTTGAGCAGGATGTCGCCCGAGCTCAGGCCAAAGCGCCCGGAGATCAGGTTGAACAGCGTCGTCTTGCCCGCCCCGTTGGGACCGATGACGGCCAAGCGCTCGCCGCGGCGCACTTGCAGCTGCGCGCCCCGGATGATCTCGGCCTTGCCGAAGCTCTTGCGCACGTCCTTGAGTTCGATGGCGTAGTCGCTCATGCGGCGCTCCTGGAAGGAATGGGATGAAGCGCGTTCTGCTCTTCGAGCGCGCTGCGCATGGCGCGGCTGGCCCGTCGCAGGCCCGCCACGCCGGCGGAGAACAGCACCAGGCCGAGGATCCAGCCAGCCAGTGCCGAGCCGCCCACGAGTGCCTGCACCTGCAGCGCGATCACGGCCTTCTGCGGGCCGAAGGTGTGGGCGTAGGCCAACTCCACCAGGATCACGATCCCGGCCACCGCCATGGCGCCGCCGACGATGGCGCCCAGCCAGGAAGGCAGCACGCGCGCCAGCCGACCCGAGCGCACGATGCGCCACGCCGACGTGGCGATGCCCACCATGCCCAGCGGCCCATACATCACGAAGCCGATGAACACTAACCCCAGGTACAGCTGCCAGGCCATGCTGAAATCCGACAGCTTGATGGTCAGCAGCCCGCCGAGAATGGCGCCCACGATGGGACCGACGAAGGAGCCCGCCCCGCCAATGAAGGCGAACACCAGCCCGTCGCCCGAGCGCACCACGCTCAGGCTCTCCGAGCCCACGATCTCAAAGTTGATCGCCATCAGGGCGCCGCTGATGCCGGCGAAAAAGGAGGACAACGCCAGCGTCAGGTAGCGGATGCGATGGGGGTTGTAGCCGATGAACTCCACGCGTTCGGCGTTGTCGCGCACCGCGTTGGCCAGACGTCCCAGCGGTGTACGTGTGAAGCCGTACATCAGCGCGGTGCTCACCAACAGCCACACGACGATCAGGTAATAGACCTGAATCTGCGGGCCAAAGGTGAGCCCGAACCAAGGCTCGCCGTAGGAGCGGTTGGTGCTGACGCCGCCTTCGCCGCCAAAGAACTTGGGGAACATGTGCGAGAAGGCGAACACCAGCTCGCAGATGCCCATCGTGATCATCGCGAAGGCGGTGCCCGAGCGCTTGGTGTTCAGATAGCCGAACACGGCGCCGAACAGCAGGCCGGCAAGCCCTCCCACCACCGGCACGAACACCACCGGCAGGGGCACGGGCAGCGCCTGCGCGGCCGCCAGGTTCATCGCGTGGACGGAGAAGTAGGCGCCCAGGCCGGAGTAGACGGCGTGTCCGAAGGAGAGCATGCCGGCCTGTCCGAACAGCATGTTGTACGACAGCGCCAGCACGATGAGCGTGCCGAGCTGCGTCAGGAAGGTCAGCGAGGCGCTGCTGTCGAAGACCAGCGGCGCCAGGATCAGCACCGCCACGCTGGCCAACCACAGCAGCGCGCGGGCGGGCGAGAAGGTGCGCACGGCGGTGCGGGGCATGGGCTGTGCAGGCAATGTGGCTGACATCTCAGGTCTCCCGCGTGCCCATGAGGCCCTTGGGCCGGAACACCAGCACCAGCACCAGCAGCATGAAAGGCAGCAGCGGCGCGATCTGAGCGATGCTCAGCTTGAGCAGATCGTAGAAGGGCGCGTCGCTGGCGACTTGGCCACCGAGGCCGTTGACGACGCTCAGCAGGGAGTAGTCCAGCGCGACGGCGCTGGTCTGGATCAGGCCGATGAGCAGCGAGGCGATCAGCGCGCCCACCAGCGAGCCCAGCCCGCCGATGATGATGACCACGAAGATGATGCTGCCCACGGTGGCGGCCATCGCCGGCTCGGTCACGAAGGCGTTGCCGCCGATCACGCCGGCCAGGCCAGCCAGAGCGGCGCCGCCGCCGAATACCAGCATGAACACGCGCGGCACGTTGTGCCCCAGCGCCTCCACCGAATCGGGGTGGGTCAGCGCCGCCTGGATCACCAAGCCCATGCGGGTGCGCGTGAGCAGCAGGTAGATGGCTCCGAGCATGAGCAGTGCCACCACCATCATGAAGGCCCGGTACATCGGGAAGGTCGTGGTGTAGAGCGTGAACAGCGGCCGGTCCATCTCCGCCGGGATGGCGTAGGGCACGGTCAGGCGACCCCAGATGAGCTGCACCACCTCGATGATGATGTAGGCCAGCCCGAAGGTGAACAGCAGTTCAGCCACGTGGCCATGGCGGTGCACGGCGCGCAATCCGAAGCGCTCCACCAGTGCACCCAGCCCCCCCACGAGCAGCGGCGCGAAGACCAGTCCGGCCCAGAATCCAAGCCAGGTGCTGATGGTGTAGGCGAAGTACGCGCCGAGCATGTAGAAGCTCGCGTGCGCGAAGTTGAGTACGCCCATCATGCTGAAGATCAGCGTCAGGCCCGAGGAAAGCATGAACAGGAGCAGTCCGTAGCTGACTCCGTTCAGCACCGTTATGAGTGTGTATTCCACCGCGTTCTCGTCTCCGTTTTTGATGTGTTGCACTACGCCATTTATCAATGGCTCTACCATAGGAGGTATTTTGACGAGAACGCCCGAATGGGTTATCAGTAGAAACCCCAAACCGTCCGTTAAATCGACCAGTGGCTAGTCCGCCCGGGGCCCAGCGCGGCCTCCCGCAGGCTCCTTCGCCTAGATGTTGTCTGGCCAGATACGAAGGACAGCGCGCGCCAACATGCCTCAGCGCCGCCATACGGGACTTGCACGCAAGCCCCCCATCGAGCCATCCGCGCACAGGCACGCGACCACAGTCGAGCGCCCCTTACGGGGCCGATGCGTGCATCTCATGGGCTGGCACTGCGCGGATGTCCAGCAAGAAAAAACGCGGACGCAGTGCGCGCAGGCAAGCCATCAGAACCGTCGTTGCACCCTGCGGGTATGCCCTAGGCACGGGCCATGAAGGCTCTGGATCGCAGGTCCCTGCAGACTCAAGCTCGGCAAGGAGTTGATCTGCGCAAGCCCCGTCCCTCGCGCGCTGGACAATCCCACGCGGGTACGGTGACGAAGGCGGCCTCAGACGAGCACCGTGCGCAGAAGCTTGCTGCGCATCGGATGCGCTCGAAAGCGCCAAGCGCTCGCTCCATTCCTAGCGCGAAAGCCCGCGCAGGATGCTTGCCACAGCCGCGGGCCGAACCCAGAGATGACGTTCCGCCAGCGCTTGAGGGGAGCACTGGGGATGAACGCCTGCTCATGCATTCCACATGCGGTGTGGCAGCACGGATCCTGCGAAATCATGCGGGCGCAACCACATTCCTGCGGACCCGCGGTGGGAGCTCCCGTCTCGGCCGCGCCGGACATGTCCCCACCATCCACCCGGGCAATGGCGGCGAGAACTCCAAATCTGACTGCGGTTGGACATGACGCACGCGGGTCTCTGCACCCCGCCGTGGCAGCGCCCGCATCGGACTACTGGCGGACCCGCCCGCCGCTCACGATGGACAATTCCACAAATCCTGCGCCGCCACGTGCATTGGGCCTGAAGCCCACAAGGTAGCCACCCAGATCGAAGCTGGCCATGTTGTCGATCGCGGCAACGATGCTTTCGCGGCCAAGAGAGCGCCCTCCCAGCCGACGAACCGCCTCACCGATCACCTTCGCCGCGATGTAGCCTTCCATCATGGCGAAACTCAGTGGCGTATCCGGCTTCTCGCGGTCGTAGTGTTCCCTGAACTCTCGGGCAAGGCGGTTGTTGGTCTTGTAGGGGCTTGGCGTGACCTGCGCGATGGCCACGCCATGCATCAGTTCGTCCGACAATCGCTTGGCCAGCTGTTCCATGTCCGCCCCCGAATGAGCGAACAACTGCGAAGCGCCGCCAGCACTGCGGTACTCCTCGATGAAGGCTGCTGCGGCGGCGCCGGAGGACACCACGATGATGGCCTGAGGCGGGTTTTTCAGGAAGAGGTTCACGGCCTGCGTGACCCGCGCGGCGCCGGGTGCATAAGAGGCTTTCTGCGTGATCGAGGAACCGCCTTTCTTCGCGGCCTCTTCCGCAGTCGACAGCAGCGCCTGCGCGCCGGATCCCTCCTCGTAGAACAAGCCCAGCCGCGTGATGCCTACGGTGGCGGCGTGCTGGATAAGCTTCTCGACCTCATCGCGCAGGCCCGCCCGCACGTTGTAGAGGAATGGCGTCTCGGCGCGGATCTCCGCGGTGCGGTAGCCGACCAAGGCAATCCGTTCTTTCTCCAGCAGGCCGGAAGCAACCAGATCGGCAATGTTCTTGCTGCCGAAATAGCCCGACAGCACCACGGGGCGCTCCTCGGCCAGGATGGCCCTGGTGCCCTCGACCGTTCGCTCCGGCCGTCCCCCGTCGTCACGCTGGACGAAGACGAAAGTGTGCCCGTTGACGCCTCCGGACTTGTTGATCGCGTTGAAGTACAGCTGCATGCCGGCGCCGTACGCACGCCCCTGGCCAGCCTCCAACCCCGACAGTGGTGCGACCTGGCCCACCACGATCTGCCCGGCATGGATCGAGGAAATGCCGAACAGTGCAAAAGCGCAGACCATGCGCGCGATGCCGACCAACCATTGCATGTCTCACTCCTTGGTTCTTCTGATCGGGCCGAGTTTATCAATGGTTCGACATTTGATGCACTATAAAACGACGCGTTCGGCGATACAACAGCGCGTTCCCCGAGGCAAACCTCTTGACGCCGATCGGCAGGAATCTAGAATTGGTTCTACCAAATTGGATCAACCAATGACATTTACTATTGCAAGCTCGGTATTTCCGTCAACCAGGAACTGAAAAGTGCTCTCCCGCGAAGACAACGAAACCCTCGTCCGTGTCGGCCCCCAAACCCCGATGGGGCAGTTGATCCGGCTGTACTGGATTCCCTTTCTCAAGTCCTCCGACGTCGTAGCCGATCGACAGCCCTACCGCGTGCGCCTGCTCGGCGAGGATCTCGTGGCCTTCCGCGATACCAGCGGCCGCGTGGGCCTGGTGGCGCACGCCTGCCCCCACCGTGGCGCTCCGCTGGTGTTCGGACGCAATGAGGCGGACGGCCTGCGCTGTGTCTACCATGGGTGGAAATTCGGGGTCGACGGGCGCTGCCAGCAGATACCGGTCGAGCCGGCGGACAGCCCCATGTGCAAGCGCATGCGCGTCGCCGCCTACCCCGTGCGTGAGCGCAACGGGGTGCTCTGGGCCTATCTCGGCCCGGATACCGAATCTCCGCCCGCCCTGCCCGAAGTGGAATGGAACCTTGTGCCCGAGGAGCAGGTCGCGATCTCGATCCGCATCCAGGAGTGCAACTGGCTGCAGGCCCTCGAGGGCGAGATCGATTCCGCCCACGCGGCGATCCTGCACGGCCGCGTCGACGTCGGCGGCGTGATCAATCAGTGGAAACAGGCAAGCGATCTGGCGCCGACCTTCGAGTGCGTGCAGCATGAGGCGGGCGTCAGCATCGCGTCGCGACGCAAGACCCCCGAAGGGCAGAACTACGTGCGCGTCAACCAGTTCCTGATGCCCTTCTGGACCCTTGTTCCCCCGCAGTCGCAGTTTCCGGATCTGAGCGGCCATGCATGGGTTCCGATCGACGACGAGCACACGCTGTGCGTCATGTTCTCCTACACACCAGCCCATCCCTTCTACGAGAAGACCCGCAAGGTATTCAAGGAGGGCCATGGCGGCCGCGAGACGGGCCATCACTCGGATGGCGCCTTCGAGAAGCGCCCCGTGACGGCCCCCTACCACACGTACTGGAGCCGGTACAACCGCAGCAACGCCTACCGCTTCGACTACGAGGCACAGGTCAGCAAATACAACTCCGGCCTGCCCGGGCTGTGGATCCAGGATGCGGCCTGTCAATCCGGTGTGCAGCCCATCTATGACCGCAGCCAGGAACACCTTGGCACCAGCGACACCGGCATCGCCCGCACCCGACGCATCCTGCTGGAAGCAGTGCGCAAGCTCCAGGCAGGCACCCGCCCGGTCTCTTCGTTCGAGCCGCGACGCTTCATGATGCGGGCCGTCTCTCTGAGCATTCCGGCCGGGGGCGACTGGATGGCGCTCGGCGGCGAGCACATGAAGGCGGAGCTGGGCAAGGACTTCGGCTACACGCCCTGAGCAGGAGCCTGGAAGATGAACAGCAACGGCCTGCTGCAGGTCCGCGTGCGGAACATTCGCTGGGAAGCTGAGGGCATCGCATCCTATGAACTCGAATCGCCGGATGGCGCGGACCTGCCCGCGTTCGAGGCCGGTGCTCACGTCGATTTGCACCTGCCGCAGGGAATGGTGCGCAGCTACTCGCTGGCGAACGCCCCGTCGGAGCGCCGGAGGTACCGGATCGCAGTCGAGCACCAGCCCCAGGGACGGGGTGGCTCGGCGTGGATCCACTCGACCTTGCGGGTGGGGGAGATTCTGCGCATCTGCGCGCCGATCAACGACTTTCCCCTGGTCGAAGGGACCAGCGAATCGGTCTTCATCGCCGGGGGCATCGGCATCACGCCGATGCTTCCGATGCTGTACCGGCTCAATGAACTGGAACTCCCGTGGCGCCTGCACTACGCCGCGCGATCGCCGCACGAGACAGCTTTCCTGGAAGAACTGCGGGGACTGGAGCAACCGCGATCGCAGGTGGAGTTCTGCTTTGGCTCCACGCGCGTTGCGCGATTGGACGTGGGAGCGATCATCGCCGCCGCGCCGCAGGATGCCCACCTCTACTGCTGCGGCCCGGCCCGCCTGATCGACGATTTCCTCGTCGCCGCGGCTGCGCGACCGGCAGCACAGGTGCACCTGGAGCGGTTTGCCGCGAGCACTGAGGCGGCGACCGGGGGTGGCTTCGAGGTGCTGCTGCGACGCAGCGGCCGCCGCCTGGCCGTGGCGCATGGAAAGACCATTCTCGACGTGCTCCTGGATCACGACGTCGATGTGCAGTACTCCTGTTCCTCCGGTGTGTGCGGCTCATGCCGCACCGGCGTCATCGACGGCGAACCCGACCACCGGGACGATTTCCTGAGCGACGAGGAGAAACAGGCAAACCGGTCGATCATGGTCTGCTGCTCCGGCTCACGCTCGCAGACCCTGGTCCTCGATCTCTGAGAAGGCCGCACACATGGACACGGCATCCTCCGAGCGCGCGCCACCGCCCGCTGGAACGCGAGAAAACGGCGGGCAGATCAGCACGGCGATCTCGGGAATTCTGGCGCACCTGCAGGGACGCAGGCTACAACCGGGCGACAGGTTGCCCTCGGAGCGCGATCTGGCCGAGCGGCTGGGTGTGGGCCGCAATGCGGTACGCGAAGCACTGGCGATTCTGACGATTCTGCGCGTCGTCGATTCACGTCCCAACTCCGGCATCTACCTGCGGCACATCGCCCGCGACAGCAGTTTCGAGGCACTGGTGATGCTGGCCGACATGGGGGCGGTCCCCACGCCCACCGAGGTCGCCGAAACCATGGAAGTGCGGGCTCATCTTGAAGTGCTTGCGGTCGGCCTGGCCTGCCAGCGACGCACCGAAGCCAACTTGGAGCAACTGGAGGCCGTCCTCGCCCGCACGAGAACCCTACTGTCGGAGGGCGGCAACATCGCGGAGGTGGACACCGAATTCCACGTGGCCCTGGTGGATGCCACCCACAACTCCGTGCTGGTGCGCGTGCTCAACGCCTTTTACCAGCTCACGGCGCGTCGCCGGTACGTGCTATTCCAGGACCCTGCCCAGGCAGCGGCATCCGAACGCGAGCACTGCCAGTTGATGGAGTACATCAGGAGCCGTGACGCTGTCCGCGCGCAAGCACTGATCCTGAATCACATGCAGCGCGCTCGACGCTACTGGTCGAACGTGCTCGGCGGCTCGAAGGCCGCCCCGGTGCCTGCCAACCCGCCGACGATGGATGGCACTCCATGATCCCCTCCTTCTGGCCTCCTCGCCATTCTGCACACGCTGGCCCCCGCGCTGCGCTGGCCCGCCGGGCGACGTCGGTCGCCGCAGCTTGGCGAATCGAACCGATCACGCCCATCGGGCTTGTCGATGCCAGCCTGGCGTACTTGGCTGGCGATCTTCCAGAGCGATCCCCTACGGCGGACCATGATGAGCGCGAGCGCACGCGCCGTCCCCGAGCACCACGGCGGCGCGGCGCCCTCCTCCCTGCCGCGGTGGCGCGCACTGTGACAGGCCTCAGGCACGACATCGAAGTCTCCGCCGCGGTTCCCACACTGACGGTGTTGATTGCCGCCAGGTCCCACCATGCCTCCCAGGAGCGCATGCGCAACCCTTGCTTTCCACGACTACTTTCCACCGATGAATCCCAACAGCACCACCCGCTCCATCGCTTCGATGCCCGGACACGATCCGCACCCGCCTGAAGACCGCCGCAGCTACGAAGCCCTGCTGGAGCTTCACACCCTACGCTTCAGCTGCCGCGGCTTTCTTGACCGCGAGGTGCCACGCCAGACCATCGAGCAGATCGCCCGACTGGCGCAGCGCACGGCCTCGTGGTGTAACGCCCAGCCGTGGAAACTCACCGTGACCAGCGGCGCTGCCACGCAACGGTTTCGCCAGGCACTCCTGGAGGGCGGCAACGAAGCGCCAGCTCCCGACTTCCCCTGGCCACGGGAGTACCAGGGCATCTACCAGGCACGCCGGCGTGATTGCGGCCTTGCCCTGTACGCCAGTGTCGGAATCGCCAAGGGCGATCGCGAGGGCTCGGCGCGACAGGCGCGTGAGAATTTCCGATTCTTCGGAGCCCCGCATGTCGCCATCGTCACGACGGACGAGGCACTCGGGGTCTACGGCGCAGTCGATTGTGGCGCCTATGTCAGCAACTTCATGCTCGCCGCGCGGAGCCTGGGCGTGGCCTCGATCGCGCAGGCGGCACTGGCTTCCCGCCCGGGGCTGATCCGACGGCATTTCGGCCTCCCGCCGGACCGCCTGGTGGTCTGCGGCATCTCGTTCGGCTACGCCGATGAGTCGCATCCCGCCAATGACTTTCGCACCACCCGGGCGGACCCGGACGACGTGGTGAGCTGGGTCACCGCCTAGCGGCACTGCTCCTGGCACACGCCCAGGATGGGCCGCGGCACGACTACGCCATGGCCACCACCGCCGGCCCTGCGCCCTGTGGAGGCGAGCATCAACGGCCGACGCGCCGCCTCGCCAGCCAACGCGCCGGGATGCTGGCGCATCGGCGCATCAACGACAGACCTGGGATTTCGCCTGCGCGGTGACGGGGGTTCCCATCCAGTGCCCGTTGATCCCGGGGCACGCTGACTTCGACCTCGCCACAACTAAACCATCACGTGTTCCTCAAGGTCCTTGAGTCCTTCGCGTGAGTTGTGGACCTCGCCTTCTGCCACCACGGACCCTTTGGCCATGGCCAGATAGCGCCGCGCCACACGAACCACCAAACTCATGTTCTGCTCGATAAGAAGCAAGGCAGTTCCCTGTGCGGCAACACGATTAAAGATGTCAGCCAACAGGTCGACGATCACCGGAGCCAGGCCCTCGGTCGGCTCGTCGAGCAGAATCAGGCTGGGATTGGCCATCAAAGCGCGCCCCACAGCCAGCATCTGCTGCTGCCCGCCCGACAAAGCAGTTCCAGGCGTATGGGCTCGCTCCTTCAGGATGGGGAACAGCTTGTAGATCTCGGCGACGTTCCACGGCCCTTTTCGGCCAACGGCGGCGCCCAGCAACAGGTTCTCCTCCACCGTCAGGTTGGCGACGATGCGGCGTCCTTGCGGCACGACGACAATGCCATTCTGGGCGGCCATGTAGGGTCTCGGCCGTGGCAGCACGTTGTCACCCAGGCGGATCTGGCCGTCCTTGAGCTGCGCCAGGCCCAGGATCGAATTGACGACGGTAGTCTTGCCTACGCCATTGCGGCCGATGAGCGCGACACGCTCACCCGCTTCGACATGCAGACTGAGCCCGTGCAGGATGTGGGCCGAGCCATAGAAGGCATGGATGTTTCTCAGGTCCAGCAGGCGCTTCATGCGGCACTCCCCAGGTAGGCGACGCGAACGCGGTCGTCGGCGCGAACGGCAGCAGGCGCCCCCGATGCGATGACGCGACCGAGTTCAAAAACAGTGACCGCATCGGAGATGCCGAACACCACATCCATGTCGTGCTCCACGAGCAGCACAGACACTTCCCAGCGGGAGGTCAGTGCCTTGAGATGCTGGGCGAGATCGAGCGACTCCTTGACCGACAAGCCGGCCATGGGTTCATCGAGCAGCAGCACGCTGGGCCTGCCCACCAGCGCCAGGGCCAGATCGAGCCGGCGCTGTTCGCCGTAGCCAAGGTCTTCGGCCACGCTGTCGCCCAGGCGATGCAGGTCGAGCTCGCGCAACACCATGTCGGCGTCGCCTTCGGAATCGGCGACACCCATCTTGTGGGAGGCCAGTTCGACCTGGCGACGCACGGTCATGCCGGCGAAGATGCTGGTGCGCTGGAAGCTGCGTGACAGTCCACGTGCGCGGCGCTCGACCACGCCCATGGCCGTGACGTCTTCGCCCTGCAGCCGGACCTGGCCCCGTGTGAGCCGCCGCCGCCCGGTAATGGCGTCGATCACGGTCGACTTCCCGGCGCCGTTGGGGCCGATCAGGCCGCGAATCTGGCCCTTGGCGAGCGTCAGCGAAACGCCATCGAGTGCCTTGACCCCGCCGTAGTGGATAGCGACGTCTTCGGCCTGCAGCACGTAGGATGGATTTGCGTTGTGATTCGTCATGGATACCTTCCTCCCGATCAATGGGTTCGGGGCTGACCGGCCGATGGAGCGGTTCTTGTGCGCATAAGGCGCTGAATGCCGCTCGCGACCCCGGTCGGGAAGAACACGATCACGGCGATCAGGACGATGCCGAAGATGCTCATCCAATGCGTGGCCAGCTCGCCCAACACGTCCTTGAACAGGAAGTAGACGACCGCGCCGGCCGCCGGCCCCCACAAAGCCTTGGAGCCATGGTACTAGCAACCACACTCGAGTCCGTCGCCGAGACCCTTAGGTTCGGATCACACGCTCTGCGCACCGCCCGTCCAGCTGCTGTGCGGCCAGGAAATCGGCATGCTGCACAGTCGAACCCCTCGCCAAGCGCAACGACACATGTGCAAACGGGATAGGCCATTGACTGGCTTCAGCCGCTTCACTACGTGATCATGGCCTTCCAGTAGGTTTGATCGATCTGGGGCCTGGTGGCCTCGGATCCACCCAGGCCACCGGCGACGTAGTCCGTGTAAGACAGCATCAGCTCGAACATCAAGTCGGGATTGGCCCGGAAGTCAGCGTTGCGCCAGCGCTCAGTCAGCGCCAAACCATTGATGGTGGCCAACAGGTAGTGAGCCAAGTGAAACTTCAGCTGCCCAAGCGGCTTGTCCGGGGCAATGGATGTGATCAAGGCCTCGAAACGATTGAACACGCCGACGAGGAACCCGGAGTAGAGCGTGCCGGTACCGGGAGGACTGTCCGTGCTCAGCCTGAAGAGAGCCTTGACCGCGGCATCGCCATCCGGTTCGGAGCCATACAGTGCAAAGAATGGAGCGTTCAGCGCCAAAGCGATTTCGTACAGCGAGAGCTGGGAAGACGGCCGGGCCTCCAGCTCCGTCAGGAGCATCTCGAACCGTGGTTCCAGGTAGCTGCGAAGCGTGCTGTACATCGCATCGATCAGCCCTGCCTTGCCTTCGAAGTGGTATGCCACCGCGGACTTGTTGCGGTTGCCGGCGGCGGAGGCGATCTCCACCATCGACACCGACGTTCCGCGCTCCCCGAAGAAGCGCATCGCGACCTGGATCAACTTGTCACGAGCAGAGTGCCGTGGAACTGGTTGAAATGAAGATTCTGTTGGGGTTAACATGGGTGAGACTGGCCGGTTTGACTTGTGTTTGGACATCCCATCGCCGCATAGTTCTACAGGCGAGGGCGTGCCCTCACGGCTCGGACTTGGCATGAGGCCGCTTTCCAATGCGCGCCCCGTCCTCGATCCGCCCGCAAGACGTCCGGCACAAGCTTAGACCATTGTTGCGAACCTCTTGGAACAGACACTGCGCGCCGACAAAATCTGGCCGTCCAGCGCCCCGGTCCGCGACCGATGGCCACGCCTTCGCAAGCGGCATGCACGGCCTCAGGTGTGATTCCAGGCGCTCGCGTCGTGCCGGCCGCGAGAAAAAAAGGGCATCGATCGATGCCCTTTCCGAGATCCCGCTGTCAGCGCCGGATTCCGTTCATGAGAACTTCAGCCCCTTCTTGCTGCCCTCGTCATGCCAGGCCTTCAAGACTTGCGAGAACTCATGCGCCCCACCGTTGTACGTATTGATCAGCAGCCCCTTCGCAACGTCGCCTTCGCCGTTGTAATAGCTGGGCGTGCACTGGGCCAGGAAGGCGCGCGTCAGCTTCGACTTGTCCAGCAGAACCTGCAGCCAGTCATCGACCGCCTCAGTCGTTGCCTCCAGACGTTTGAAGCCGTTCGATTCCATGTATTTGAGGAGGCTCACGATGTGCGTCGACTGCTCCGAAAGCATCTGAGTAAAGTTCACCCGGATGCCGTTCTGGCTCAGGCCCAACGTGAAATAGTTCGGAAATCCGTCGCTGTAGAAGCCATGAAGTGTCCGTTGGCCGTTGGCATAGTGCTCGCTCAGAGACTTCCCACCAACCCCATAAGATTCGAACCCCGCACGGCGGTAGAACTCCGTGCCCACCTCGAAACCGGTGGCAAAGATGATGCAGTCCACCTCATACTCGACGCCCTCGAAAACCAGTCCCTTCTCCGTGATGCGCTCCACACCGCGGCCTTGCGTGTCGACCAGCGTAACGTTGGGCTGGTTGAAGCAGTCGAGATAGTAGTCGTGGAAGCCGGGGCGCTTGCACATAATCCGATACCACGACTTGAGCGAGTCGGCCGTCTTCCTGTCCTTCACGATGGAATCGACGCGGGCCCGTATCTCGTTGCCCTTGGTGAAATCAGCGAGCTCGAGGTTCTTAGCCATCTGCTCGGGAGTTAGCGGGCTGCCACTGCGGTCGACGCCTTCGAGCTTCAGGTTGCGCAGCATGTCGGTCCAACCATCGTTGACCAGATCGACGTCGTAAGGCCGGCCCGTGCACAGCGCATCGAAGTTTTCCATACGCTCTTCCTGCCAGCCCGGCTTCAGGCTCTTGACCCACTCCGGATCCGTGGGCTGGTTGCCGCGCACGCCCACAGTGATCGGGGTCCGCTGGAAGACGTAGAGGTGCTTGGCGTCCTTGGCGAGGAATGGCACGGCCTGCAGCGACGTGGCCCCGGTGCCGATGATGGCCACACGTTTGTCCGCCAGCTTGGTGAGGCCGCCCTTGCGGTCCCCGCCGGTGTATTCGTAGTCCCAGCGGCTGGTGTGGAACGTATGGCCTTTGAAGTTCAGGATGCCAGGAATTCCCGGCAGCTTGGGACGGTTCAGGGGACCGCTGGCGGTGATGACGAAGCGGGCCTTGATCACGTCGTTGCGATCGGTCGAAACGATCCACCGGGCATCTTCCTCACTCCAGCGCATCTCCTTGACCTGGGTCTGGAAGAGCGCAGATCGGTACATGTCGAAATGGCGGCCAATGCGCTGCGCATGCTCGTAGATCTCGAGCGCGGTCGCATACTTTTCCGTGGGGATGTAGCCCGTCGCTTCCAGGAAAGGCATGTAGATGTACGACTCCACGTCGCAGGCACAGCCCGGATACCGGTTCCAGTACCAGGTGCCACCAAAATCACCCGCCTTCTCGATGATTCTGAAATTGTCAATGCCCGCTTCCCGCAGCTTGCCTGCACAGAGCAGGCCGCCGAACCCGCCGCCGATGACCAGCACCTCAAGCTCTTCGACGATGGGGTCGCGGGTGAAGCCGGGTTCGACGTAGGGGTCGTCGATGTAGCGGCTGAAATCGCCTTTCGTTTCAATGTACTGGCCAATCCCTGTGCGGCCGCGCTTATCGCGCTCGAACGCATATTTGGCACGCACGGCATCGGGATCGAAATCCGGACCCTCGATGCGGGGGGTATCGACAACAACGGAATTTTCCATGACCATCATCTCCTGGTTGATTTGTGTAAGAAACTCAGACATCCGCGGCAGCGCGGGTGCCAGTCATAAAGTCTTTCATTCAAGCAAGACCATTCAACGTTCATCGAGGCGCAGAGATTCACCCTGTGCCGTCGTGGCCCGAAGGACCGGTGCCTCATGGGGGTTTGAACAGTCCCCCCAGGGCTTGCCCTCACGCAAGCGGGCCGTTCGAGCGCATGGGAGCGCGAACACAACCGCTCCCAGCGCTTCGCCCCGCCCTGCCGACGTCGGCGGCAGTAGGGGCTCCGACTGCCTACTTGGACCCGAGAACCTCGGTGAGGAAGTCGGAAATCTCGGCCATGGCCTGCCCCGAATGTGGCAACTGCCCGCGATCCATGGTGAAGAAGCCATGGATGCCCCCATCAAAGCGGCGCACCCGGGTGTGCACGCCTTCGGCCCGCAAGCGTTCCGCATATGCCAGTCCGTCCTCGCTGAACAGATCGCATTCGGCAGTGAGCACGAGAGCGGGCGGGAGCCCGTCGACACGGGGTGCGTGCAGCGGCGCGAACCGGGGATCGGTGCGCTGGCTGCGATCTGGGATGTACTGGTCGTAGAACCACGAAATTTCCTCGCGCGTGAGGAACGGCGACTCGAAGCGGCGCATGGAGGGCGAGTCGATGTCTCCGTCCGTGCTCGGATAGATGAGGATCTGGGCGGCCAGTGCGGGTGACGCGCCCTCCTCAGCGAGAAGGCGCGACACCACTGCGGCGAGATTGCCCCCCGCGCTGTCACCGGCCACCACCACGGGAACGTTGGCGAGCGCGAGCGCGGAGACATTGCCCAGAGCCCACCGCGTTGCCGCCACCGCGTCGTCGACTGCAGCAGGGAACGGATGCTCGGGAGCGAGGCGGTAGTCCACCGAAACAACCGCACAGCCGCTGGCCAGCACCAGCCGGCGAAGCGCGGCATCCCATCCGTCCAGAGAACCGATCGTCCATCCACCGCCATGGAAGAACACGATCAGCGCCCGCGCCGGATCCTTCGGGCGGTACAGACGGGCAGGGATGGCGCCAGTGCCGGATGGAATGGCGCAGTCCTCCACGGCGCCGACTTCCGGCCCGGGTGGGAGCATGGGAAGTACGGCTGCCTGCCATGCCCGCATCTCCACGGCAGACACGCTGCCGATGGTCGGCATCCCAGACTTCTTCACCGCGGCCAGCAGTGCCTGATAGCCTTCATCCACTTTGGGGGGTTGGTGAATTTTCTCCATGTCTCTCATGCTCCTATTTGTCAATGGTTGGTCTTTAAGTAGACTAACTTAATCGACCAGCTGGAGCATTGGGGTTTTCCCGCCCCGGGTGGAGGCCGGCCGCTGCGCACAAGGCAGCACGGCGTAGGACATGGCCGGGCATCGAGGCTCGCCGAGCGCCGCAGGCTGGGAATGAGACGGCTACCGCTCTTATCCGGGCTGAGCCATACGCGGGCGCGACAGCCGGCCGACTAATTGGAACAAGGGGGTAGACGCATCCGGAGCTCTCTCTTGTGGTCCTCCACAGTCAGCGAACTGACTAAATTCAGAGAGAAGACACGTGAATCTGCGCCACTTACGATGCTTCATCGCCGTCGCCGAGGAACTGCACTTCGGCCGAGCAGCTCGGCGACTGCACATGGAGCAATCCCCTCTATCACGCACCATCCGCGGCCTAGAGACAGACCTGGGCGTGATGCTGCTGGAGCGCACACCACGCATCGTGCGTTTGACTTTGGCCGGGCAGGTGTTTCTTGAGGATGCACGGCGCGTTTTGCTGGCTTTCGATCAGGCTCAGACGAACGCGCGGGCTGTGGCAGCAGGTCACCGTGGCACGTTGCGCATCGCGCTGTCGGACGACATCGGGCAAATGCGACTGTCGGCCCTCCTTGCCTTGTGCCGCGAAGAGGCGCCGGGGGTAGGCATCCGGCTGTTCGAGACGCCGCTGACGCAACTGGTGAGCGGACTGAATCTCGACTTGTACGATGTGGGCTTTGCGCTGACCGGCGAGGTAGATCCTGGCGTGGTGGCCATGCCGGTGTGGCAAGACCCGCTGGTGGTAGCCGTACCGGCGCGGCATCCATTGCTGGCGCACAAGCAGGTACCTCTGGAAGAGGTGGTTTCCTATCCGCTGGTGCTGTGTCACCCCCAGGTGCGCGAAGGGTGCAACCGCCAGTTAGAACGCCTGTTGCGCACGGTCGAGGCGCGCCCCGTGGTGGCCGAGTACGTAAAGACCCACGCGCTGATGCTGGCGCTGGTGGCGGCAGGCTACGGCGTGGGCTTTTCCAGCGCAGCGCACTTAGCTGCTTGCCGCCAGACGGACGTCATCGCTCGGCCACTGGCGCATGCGTCGGCGGCGATTACAACCTATCTGTTACGGCCCGAGCGAGATATTACGGAGCCTCTGCAGCATTTCATAGAGCGCGTGCAGCGTGTGGGACATATCCCATTGGACATGCGGCAGTCGGAATGAAGGTCCTGCGGAAGATTTTCCGTGTTTTTTTGGTCTGGCAGCAGACCAGATTTGTCTCATCCGAAATACTCTGGCTTGGTGAATTCAGTATTTGAATACCATTTAAATTTGCAGGCACATTTCGGACGGCCCCGAAACAGGGTCACAACGCCGGGTCACAACAGTGATGCAAAACGCATTAGTGCGCGCCTGCGTCATGCTGATCCTCGTGAGTGACCGAAACGCGCTTTACGCGACCAGATTTCGTGCAAAAACTTTGACCTTGGCTCCCAGGTAAAGCGTCGTGCCCGCGAATAACGCTGCTGCAATCAGCGGCCAATCTGTTTCACAGGTAACAGAATATTTCGTAGCACGTGGATTATGGGGGATTTGCACGAAGCGCCGCAAGAGGTGGCTTATCTCTCTGGCAAATTGGCGGTGTCGCAGAGACAAGCGTTCACCGTATTTCCACCCATTCAGCTTTCGCTCGGAGTATTTTCGACGGCCACGTGCGCGGTCAATATGGCCCGCGCACTTGCCCGACTTCGACCCGACGACGAAAGGAGTGTTAAATGCGGAAGTCGAGTTGCCTTGCGTTTGGCGCCAGGACTTACTACCGCCCGATCGAGGCCGCGATTCGCTGGAGCGGGCTGATGCGCTTTGAGCAGCGCATCTTGGAGAGGCTGGGACAGCGTCCCCTGCCCGACCCGGCAGAGTTTCCGCGCTGGCCCATGCTGCGGCTGAATGCCGAACGCATCTTCGATGCGGTGGCCCACGGGGAACTGGCGCATGGCAAAGCGGGCATCGTGCGGGCGGTAAAGGGCCTGCCGATTGATGACCCTGCGCTGACGATACGCCATGTCGATCTGAAGACCTGGATGGCGCACTACTACCCCGGCGAGAAGCCGGAGTTTCTTTTCGATGACGTTGAGCGGGCATTGCATCCGGCAATCAGCCTTGACGCGGTGGGCGCGCTGCTGGCCGAGCGGGAAGCGATCAAGGCGCGACTGGCGAAACACCTGCACGCCTTTGACGCACTGCGCACCGAGCACGCGGTGTTGGCGAAGACACACGCAGCTTGTGTGGTTGAGGCGGAGCGGGCACACGAGCCGGGGCCGCGCAGCGAGTCGACATACCTGAACATCATCGGAGGACTGTTGACGCTATTGCTGGGCAAATCTCCAGCGGGCACGGCGTATTCCTCGTTCCGCAGCATGGATGCTGTGGTGAGCGCGTTGCAGGCCCACCACCAGGGGCAACCCGGCCTCAGCGAACGTACGCTGTGGGCCAAGTTGGCCCAAGCACGCCGGCATCTGGAGGGATCACGCTGACTGCAATTGCAGTCGGGCACACAGCAATTGCAGTGCTTTGTGTTCGGAAGGGGGATGGAATGCGAAGCACTTTCCCCACTGCGCCAATGAGCGTCAAGGAGTGCCTATCATGTCTTCGCAGACCACCGCACTGGCAGAACACCGCATCCTGCGCCGCGCCGAGGTTGAGGCCAAGACCGGCTTCAAGCGCGCGCACATCTATTCGTTGATGAAGGAAGGCAAGTTCCCCAAGGCCCTACGCCTGGGCGTTCGCGCGGTGGGCTGGGATTCTGTCGAAATCGACGAGTGGATCACCGAGCGCCTCAAGGAACGTTTCTGAGCGGCATTTCCCGCGGATTGTTTCCTTTCCACGAGGAGAAACCTCATGCAGGTGGTGTCCATCATTTCGACAAAGGGGGGCGTGGGCAAAACCACGACCGCAGCGAACCTTGGGGGCTTCGCGGCCGACGCCGGGTTGCGCGTGCTGTTGCTGGACCTGGACGTGCAGCCCACGCTGTCGAGCTACTTCACGCTGGTCGCGCGGGCGCCGGCCGGTATCTACGAGATGCTGGCGTTCAACGAACGGCGCATCGAGCAACTGGTGTCGCACACTGCGGTCACGGGGCTGGACCTGGTGCTCTCCAACGATGACCGCGGCGAGCTGAACACGCTGCTGTTGCATGCACCGGACGGACGCCTGCGGCTGCGCCACCTGCTGCCGGCGCTGGCGCCGCTGTATGACCTGCTGCTGATCGACACGCAGGGCGCGCGCAGCGTGCTGCTGGAGATGGCTGTATTGGCCTCGGACGTGGCGCTGTCGCCGGTGACGCCGGAGATCCTGGCGGCACGCGAACTGCGGCGCGGCACGCTGCAACTGATCGAAGACATCGCTCCGTACCGGCACCTCGGTATCGAACCACCGCTGCTGCACCTGCTCATCAACCGGGTGCATCCGGTGTCGTCGAACGCACGGCTGATCCAGCAGGCGCTGCATCAAGTCTTCGAGAGTCAGGCCGGCGTGCGGGTGCTGGTCACCGGCGTACCGGCGATAGAAGCCTATCCGCGCGCCGCGACGAGAGGACTGCCGGTGCATCGGGTGGAATACCGGCAACCAGCGGGCCGCGCCGCGCCCGCGGCGCTGGAGACGATGCGAACACTGGCCGGCGAATTGTTCCCGCACTGGCGGGAGCGGTTCTCGCACGTGACCGGCCGGCCCAATGTGGGGGGTGCGGGTCATGGCGAACGCACATGAACTGGCACGCGGCCACAAGCGGCTGCGCGCGCTGATCGACTTTGCCCTGGGCGAAGGCTGGCACGTGGTGCGCACGCCAGGCGGACACTTGAAGTTCACCAAGCCGGGCTGTGCGGCGATCTACACCAGTTCGACGGCAAGCGACCACCGCGCCGACCTCAACGCCCGCGCGCAGCTTCGTCGCGCCGACCGGCAGGCACAGGAGAGCGGCCATGCCTGACCTGACCCCGCAGGACATGGCGGCCAAGTTGCTGGCCACGGGCTTCGAGCGCAGCGGGCCGGCAGCGGCGAGCTTGAGCGACCCGATCGCGGACACCCCGATGGTGGTGACGCTGGACCAGTTGCGCCCCTACGACCACGACCCGCGCGTGACACGTAATCCGGCCTACGAGGACATCAAAGCGTCGATCCGCGAGCGCGGGCTGGACGCACCACCGGCCATCACGCGCCGGCCCGGCGAGCCGCACTACATCATCCGCAATGGTGGGAATACGCGTTTGGCGATCCTGCGCGATCTGTGGAGCGAGACCAGAGAAGAACGGTTCTTCCGCATCCCCTGCCTGTTCCGCCCGTGGCCGCAGCGCGGCGAGGTCGTGGTGCTGACCGGGCACCTCGCCGAGAACGAATTGCGCAGCGGGTTGACCTTCATCGAACGCGCGCTCGGCGTCGAGAAAGTCCGCGGGCTCTACGAGCAGGAGGGTGGCCAGCCCCTGTCGCAATCCGAGCTTGCACGCCGGCTCGCAACGGACGGTTTTCCGGTACCGCAGCCCCACATCAGCCGCATGCAGGACGCTGTGCGCTACTTGCTGCCGGCGATCCCGACGGTGCTGTACGGTGGGCTCGGCCGACACCAAGTCGAGCGGCTGGCGGCGCTACGCAAGGCGGGCGAGCGCACCTGGGAAAGACGCGCCCTCGGCCAGTCGCTGCCGGTGGACTACGCCACACTCTTCCACGACGTGTTGACGCCGTTCGATACCCGGCCAGAGAACTTCTCACTGCAACGCGTGCGAGACGAGTTGGTGGGCCAGATGGCAGAACTGCTCGCAACGGACTACGACACGCTGAGCCTGGAAATCGACGACAGCGAAACGCGTCAGAAGGCGCTGAGCAGCGAGCCGGCCCTGGTGCGGCCGATCGACCCTCGCGGGGCGCGGGTGCCGGCATCCGTGCCGACGCCGCCGACCTCCGCATCTTCCCCCACCACGCCGACGCCATCTCGCACGCCCGCGGTTGAGCCCATTGCCGAGGTCGAAGGCGGCACCCACGCTGCTGGTGCCGCCCCGCCCTCTTCCGACGAACGCACCCAGGAAGACAACGAGCGTCTGCAAGGACACATCGTTTCGCCGGCCACGACCACGGCGCGTCTGCAATCGATTCAGCGCCTCGTGGCCGACCAGATGGGCGATGCCCTGCCCGACTTCGAAGCCAACGTGCTGCGCGCGATCCCCGTGCAGGTCGGCGGCCTGTACCCCATCACCGACGTCTGGTACATCGAACCCGGTCTGGACGCACCCGAGCGGCTGCGCAACCACATCGCTCAGTTCGCGCGCGAGATCGCCGGGGAGGCCGGGCTCGCCGACAGCATCGAGTCGTGCGAGACCGGCACGGGCTTCATGTGCCGTTCGCCGGAAACCCCGCCCCTGCCGGCATTCACCCGTGCCGTGCTGACGCTGCTGCACGTGCTCAGCGCTGCAGCGACACCCACCGCCGGTCTGAACCCCGCCCAGCTGGCCGATGACCTTGCACCACTGCTGCATGGCCACGGCAGCACTGCAACTCGGCTAACCGATGCGGGACTGGTGAAGCTGTTCCGTCTGCTGCGCCTGGCGCGCAGGCTGGTCGATCTGGAGACTGGCGCCTCCGATGATCCTGGCAACGATGCCTGAACTGAGGACGCGCATGTCGACGCCACATCCGCTCAACCAGGCCGTCATCGCCCAGGCGCTGCACGACCTGCGCAACGGCCAGTTGCGGCGGTGCCTGGGCATGGGCTTCGGCGAGGAAGAACTCGACGCGCTCAAGCACCCGGAACTGGTCAGCGTGCTGGTCAACGCCTCGGTGGCGTGGTGTTCTGTGTCTGTGAACCGCGAGGTGCTCAAGCGGCTGCTGCGGCAGGTGCACGACGTGGAGCGGGAGATCGCCACGGTGGACCGCATGCTGCGCCTGGGCGCCAGCACGGAGCTGGTCAGCCGCTTCTACGGCCTCACGCACCAGGAGGTCGCCCTGCGGCGCAGCATCCTCGGGCTGCCCAAGCGCAAGGGCCGCTATCCGGTGCTCGGCGAGGTCCAGGACGCGGCCCTGTGGAAGCAGTGGAAGGCCAGCGTCGCGGAACGCGGCATCGCGCTGGACGACGACATGGCGATGCTGGCACTGACCACGGACCTGGCGGAGACCATGGGCCTGCCGATGTCGGTGATCTGGGCGGCCATACGCAACTGGATCGACCAGGGACTGGTGTAGGCCATGGCCAGGGACAACGCTCCCCGGCAAGCCGGCCCCACAGCCCTGTCCTCGCTGTTCGACGATGCCCTGAAACACCTGCGCGCGGCCCAGCCCGCGGCGCCCGCGGGCGATGGCTTCCTGTTCAGCGGCAACCGCCACGAAAGCGTTCCGCGCGCCCTGTTCCTGGACCGCCGCCTGACGCCGCTGGAGCGCAACGCCTGGCAGGTGTTCCGCCTGCAGCTCAACGACGACGGCGTGACGGCGTTCCCGACCTACGACCAGTTGCGCCCCTACCTCGCCTCAATGCCCTGCGCGGCGCAGGCCTCGCACGAGACCGTGGCGCGCGCCCTGACGCTGCTGCGGCTGACCCGCTGGCTCAGTCTGGTGCGGCGCCGCCGCGATCCGAAGACCGGCCGCATCCAAGGCAACCTGTATGTCCTGCACGATGAGCCCTTGACGCCCTTTGAAGCAATGCAGCTCGACCTCGACTACCTGGGGCTGGTCAGCCAAGCACTCACCCACGCGGCCAAGGCGGTGCAAGTCGTCGGCCTGAACACGCTCAAGGAGATCGCCGAAGACCCGCTGCTCTCGGGCCGCACGCTCCCCACACGGCTACAGGTGCTGGCACAGCGCCTCGCCCAGCAAGAGAAGAGCCTGGAGAGTTATCCACAGGATGACACCGACCACGATTCCGAAGAAGGCTCGGATGGCCCTCTTCGAAATGCTGCACACCCATCTTCGGAATCCGAACCAGGGCCGAAACCCGCGCCGGACGCCTCTCTTCGGAATCCGAAGGAGGACCGTACAGTACGTAGTAGTCGTATAAATGAAGTACGTACAGTACCGCGCGCGCAAGCCCGGGAGCCGAGGCTGCGCCTGCCCCAGTGCTTCATGGCCCTCAAGGAGGAACAGCAAACGGGCGCGTTGATCGCCTTGCGCAAGGTCGATGCGGAGCAGCAGCAGGCCGTGCTCGACGAATGGGCCGCGCGCTGCCATGGCAATGCGGTCCGCAATCCAGCTGCCTATCTGTTCGGCATCATCCAGAAAGCCATCCGGGGTGAGTTCCGAGCCTGGGCAGGCCAGCCCGAATCTTCCCCGGCACCACCGCCGCAACCGCCGCCACCGAGCCCTCCAGCGCCGCCTCCCCTCCAGCAGGCAAGCCGTGAAACCGTGCAGGCCCACCTGGCACGGCTGCGCTCGATCCTGCGCGGCCCATGAAGCCGATCCCGCCTGGGCTATACCCTGGGGATAGCTGGTACAGCCAGCCTTCCGCCCGACCGGCTTCCCACAAATCGGGCACTTCCCCGATGCGGTTTCCCGACTGACAGCCTTCCGCGCCCCGCGGAAGCTGACGACCCGTCCTCACAACACGAGTCGTCTCCATGGCCACCGAACCGCTACAGCTCAACCTCGGAGCATTGCGCAGCGCAATGTCGCTGACGCTGCACACCCACCACGCATCGCGCATCTGGCACGGCCGCACGCCGGCCGACGGACGCCCAGGCATCGTCGGACTCAACGGCTTCGTCTCGGTCATGAACAAGATGAAGCGCGGCTCGGAACAAGACGATCCGTACTCGGACTGGTGGATGCTGCGGATCGAGGAAAAGCTGGAACAGACCAAGGCCGCGCTGCAGGCCTTGCGTGAGCAGGTGGACCAGGTTCTGGCCGATGTGCCCCCTGCCCTGTCCATCGGCGAGAACCTCAACGTGCAGCCAGTGAAGCTGCCGCTCTTCGTCAACGCGCAGTTGGGCTTCATGGCGGTCTACCTGCTGGCCGACTACGATGACCTCGCGCGACGGTTGATCCTCGCCCACCACACCGCGCTGATCGACCGCAGCACGCTCGAGCGCTGGCTCAACGAAGGCGCCCACGCGCTGCGCAGCCTGTTCAGCCTGGCACAGCAGTACCGCTACTCGGGCTGCACCCGCGAAGACTTCGCCACCAAGAATGCCGCAGCCCGCGCGGCGCTGGAGAAGTTCGGCGAACTGCCCGTGGAGGTGATGGTCGGCACGCTGCGCTCGCGGTTCGCGCCGCCCATCGCACGGCGAGCCGGTGGACCCGATGCCTCTTCCGCCACGCCGGACGCCGAGGTCCGGGCACCTGCGCCATCGGCCGACGCGGACGACGCGGCAGCACGCGACGGGGATGCGACGGCATGACCGCCACGATGCCTACCGGCGCTCGCCCGCGCTTCACGCCGCTGGAACAGGCTGACTTCCGGCAACTGGAACATGCGGGCTACCTAAAAGGCCTTTTGGAACCTTTTAAGGGTAAGGGGACCTTGGAGACCTGGGCCAGCCAGTGCCAGGCCTTGCGCGACGGCCTCGTGGTCCTGGCGCAGCGGCGCGTGCTGCCGCAGGCTCGCGCCTACCCCTTCAGCCTGCTCGGTGTGCAACTGGCCCAGCAGACCACTGGCGCAGGCACGACGTTCCTGCGCTGGCGCAACCTCGACCGCTCGGCCATGGGCGTGGCGCTGTGGGAGGAACTGCTGACCCAGCGCTCGACGCCTGCTTCGCTGATCGGCGACCTCTATGCGATGGAGCGCCAGCGCATCGTTCTCAACATGCAGATCAGCCTGACCCACAGCATCGCGCGCCAGGCATCCGAATGCGCCAGCAAGCTGGCCCATGCCGAGGCGGTCTATCTGCGCCGGACGGATATGGATCGAATGTCCCCATGAACTGAATCGGTCGTTCCTCGACCTGCAGCACCTGCACGGATGACGCCGGCGCAGGACTTCCCCCACCACCACGGAGGTTTCACCATGAGCACCCATTTCAGCGGCGAGGGCAACATCGGCTCCGCGCCCGAGTACCGCGAGTTCCCCAACGGCAACGACGAGCCCAGCAGGCTGCTGCGCCTGAACGTTTATTTCGACAACCCGGTCGCCCGCAAGGACGGCACCTATGAGGACCGCGGAGGCTTCTGGGCGCCGGTGGAACTGTGGCACCGCGATGCCGGACAGTGGCAGGCGCTATACCAGAAAGGCATGCGCGTTCTGGTCGAAGGCCGCACGGTGCGCGACGAGTGGGAGGATTCGGAATCGAACGAGCGCGTCACGTTCAAGGTCGAGGCCCGCCGCGTGGGCATCCTGCCGTACCGCCTCCAGGCCGTCTCCCTGAGCCCGAAGCAGCAGGAGATCGAAACGGAACCCAGGCCGAAGGACGCCAAGGGAGCGAAGGCGCCGAAGGACACGAAAGCCAAGGGCTAGCACCGCTGCGAGAGCGGCTGGTGCAGATCACCGCCGCCCTCTTTGCGCCAGCGTCGCTATACCCGGGGTATAGGACCATCGACGTTGCGCAGACCCAAGGCGCCCGCCTACCAATCGAGCACAACCGACACCGGCTTGTGGTCGCTGGGACGGCTGTCGCGCGATGCCTCCGAGTTTCCAACCACTCCCATCTGCCAGGCTGCTTCCTCGACCTGACAACTGCCGACCTTGATGCCATATGCACCCAGACCACTCCATATGGCAGGTGACACGACGATGTGGTCGATGAGTTCACCCACGATCTGGCCGTTCTGGAGCGCGTCAGGAAATCGCGTCGTGCTGGCGGACGACAGCACGGCCGGGTCCATCGCGTGCTTGAAGTAGGTGTTCGGATCAAGGAATGAGCCCACCAGCTCATCAAGAATGCTCTTGATGAGGAACTCGGTTTCCATGAGGTCCTTGAACGGCCCGTCGTTGAAGTCGCCGACCACCACGACGCTGGCCTGCGCTGGGCCGACGGCCACGATGGACGTCAGGACTTCCCGGAGGCGAACGATTTCCGCCGAAAGCTTCTGGCGGCTGCTGAGCGCGTCAAGGACAGGCTCGGGAGTGGTTCCCCGTTCATCCCACTGCCTCTTGGTCTTGAGCAGCGAGAACTTCGACTTGGTGTGAACGCCGCCGAGGATGAGATCCTGCCCGGTGGCAAGCTCGGCGCGCAGCAGGAGCGGATACCGCGCAAGGTTGTGCTGCTTCCGGTCGGCCGCGGCGATCTTTCCCCAAGGGTAGAACGGAACGTTCCGCCAGAGTTTCTGCGGTGTGCTTCCAGCGGGCAGCCACGGTTTCACCTTCTGGGCAAGGCTCCTGCGCACCAGTGCATGGATGGCCTGATCGGTTCGGTTCGACCGGTGGACCGCGTACTCGTCGTCCAGGAATGTCTTGACGAAGAGTTCCATCTGTTCCTGCAGCGGTGGCCCCTCCTGGACAAACAGCACGTCCGGATCCACGGCCTGGATACCGGCGGCGATGCGCTGGCACAGGCCGTGAACGTCTCCTATGGGCCCCAACCTGATACCCCCCGCGCTCTTGCCCGGGAACGACTGGGGAACCACCTGGTCCGCGAGCCAATCGGCATCGCGCCTGGCACCGAAGAACGACGTCATCCACTCGATGTTGTACGTGCAGACTTTGATCTGTCCCATGTGAAGTCCTCCCGTCCTTCGCAAAACGCCCGGCCAGCAGCGCTGGTGGCTTGCTGGCGCGCCGGACGACCGCTGCTGTTCCATTCGGGCCGCCGCTCATCGTATTGCAACGGCCTGCATTGCTCCCCGAGCATGTCGCGCCGGCGGCCATCCTTCTTGCAACGCACAGTCCGTCCGCGCAGTTTAGCGAGGGAATGCTGTCGCGCCCAGGGACCGGAAAGTCCGACGGTTACCTGGCTGGCCATGGCCGAAGCCATAAGCAGATGCCAATCCCTCCACCATCCGCACTCCCCGGCTTCCGTTTCTCCGGCACGGCATGCACGCTGCACCCAGGCAATCCGGTGCCTGCCGGGTCCGCCTTGTTGGCTGCCGCCATGGCGGCATTCGGAGATGCTGACAGCCATCAGATGATCGTCACACACACCCGGAGGCTTCATGCGCGTGTTCTTGTGCGAGAAGCCTTCACAAGGCAAGGACATCGCCCGCGTGCTGGGCGCCGGGCAGCGGGGCACCGGCTGCTACACCGGTTCCGGTGTGGTCGTGACCTGGTGCATCGGCCATCTGGTCGAAGCCGTGCCGCCCGAAGGCTACGGCGAGCAGTTCAAACGCTGGAGCGTTGACCATCTTCCCATCCTGCCGGAGCACTGGCGCGTCGAGCCGAAGCCGGCGACCGCCGCGCAGTTCAAGGTCGTCAGGCAATTTCTCGGCCAGGCCACCGAACTGGTGATCGCCACTGACGCCGACCGCGAAGGCGAGATGATCGCCCGCGAGCTGGTCGATCTGTGCGGCTACCGTGGTCCCATCCAGCGGCTGTGGCTGTCCGCCCTCAACGATGCCTCGATCCGCAAGGCGCTCGGCGCGCTGCGGCCATCGGCCGAGACGTTGCCGCTCTACCACTCGGCACTGGCCCGTTCCCGAGCCGATTGGCTGATCGGCATGAACCTCAGCCGTCTCTTCACGCTGCTGGGCCGCCAGGCGGGCTACCAGGGCGTGCTGTCGGTCGGCCGCGTGCAGACACCCACGCTCAAGCTGGTCGTCGATCGCGACCGCGAGATCGCGCGTTTCGTCTCCGTGCCCTACTGGACGGTGGAGGCCACGCTGTCGCAGGCCGGGCAGACCTTCGTCGCGCACTGGATCGCGCCCGAGGGCACGACGGACGACGCCGGAAGGTGCGTGCAGCAGCCGGTCACGCAGCAGGCGGCCGAACGCATGCGCGGCACCCCCGAAGCGCTGGTGCAATCGGTCCAGACCGAGCGCATGCGCGAAGCACCGCCGTTGCCGTTCGACCTGGGCGCGCTGCAGGAAGTGTGCTCTCGCCAGTTGGGCCTCGACGTGCAGGAGACCCTGGACATCGCCCAGGCGCTGTACGAGACGCACAAGGCCACGACCTATCCGCGCTCCGACTCGGGCTACCTGCCCGAGAGCATGCTGGCCGAGGTGCCCGCCATCCTCGATGCCCTGCTCGTTACCGACCCCGGACTTCGGCCGCTGCTCGCCCAGCTCGACCGGACCCAGCGCTCGCGTGCCTGGAACGACGGCAAGGTGACGGCCCACCACGGCATCATTCCCACGCTCGAACCCGCGAACCTGGCGGCCATGAACGAGAAGGAACTGGCGGTCTACCGCCTGGTCCGCGCGCACTACCTGGCGCAGTTCCTGCCCCATCACGAGTTCGACCGCACCGTGGCGCTGCTCACCTGCGCCGGCCAATCGCTGCAGGCGACCGGCAAGCAGGTCATGGTGGCGGGCTGGCATCTGGCCCTGGGCCAGCCCGGCCAGCACCCGCAGGACGCCGCGGACGACGAGCCGGCACAGCGCGGCCAGATCCTCCCGCCGTTGGCCGATGGCCAGCGCTGTAAGGTCGAACAGGTCGCGCCGAAGGCGCTCAAGACTCTCCCGCCCAAGCCCTACACCCAGGGCGAACTCGTGAAGGCGATGAAGACCGTCGCCAAACTGGTCACCGACCCGCGCCTGAAGCAGAAGCTCAAGGAGACGACGGGTATCGGCACCGAGGCCACGCGCGCCAGCATCATCAACGGCCTGCTGGGCCGCAGCTACCTCGTGAAGAAGGGGCGCGGCATCCGCGCGTCGGACGCCGCCTTCACGCTCATCGACGCCGTGCCCGCGGCGATCGCCGATCCCGGCACCACCGCCGTCTGGGAACAGGCGCTCGGCATGATCGAGGCCGGCCAGATGACGCTCGACGCCTTCATCGCCCGGCAATCCGCCTGGGTCGCCCAGCTCGTGCAGCAGTACCGCGGCGCGGCGCTGTCCATCAAGCTGCCGCCGTCGCCGCCGTGCCCGCAGTGCGGTGCACCGATGCACCAGCGCGCGGGCAAGAGCGGTGCCTTCTGGTCCTGCAGCCGCTACCCCGGCTGCAAGGGCACGCTGCCGGCCGAGTCCCAGCCGTCCCGGCGCGGTGCGCCGTCCGGGCGACGCCCGGCACGCAAAGCCCCCTGAGGTCCTCGGACCCGCCGCCGCGCCGCCCTCGACGGCGCGGCACACCGCTCCCGCAGCCCTGCGGGAATCCCCGAGCGCGTCCCGCCTTCTGCAACGCGATGCACATCCCGTCCGGCCGGCCCCGGCGCGCGGGATGGGAAGGTTTTTTCTGTCCCCGGAGCGCCCTGGCGGCCATCCTCCTGATCAGGTTCTTCCGTCCATCGCGAGGGGTCTCCCGGCGCCTTGCCGCGCGCCGCCGTGGCGAGCCGCGGAGAGACCCCTCGGGTCGACGGTATTCGGCGCCGGCGCCCGCCGGTGAAACAACGGGTTCCCTTTGTGCGCGGATGTGTGCCAGAGGTTGCCGGCCCCAACCACGACACGGGCCGGGTGCGATGGCTGATGCAGCGACAGGCTTCACCGACGGCCGCGTTCCTGCGACAGCCCACGGGTGGCTTCTTCATCCACAGCCGGAGGCCCTGGGCCTTCGGCGCCTTTCTCCTGCCCACCCGAAACCCCTGAACAGGAGACAGTCCATGAACCCTCAACCACCACCCGCCTTGCGCTACGGAAGCGTCTGCAGCGGCATCGAAGCCTTGAGCCTGGCCTGGCAGCCCCTGGGGCTGGAGCCGGACTGGTTCGCAGAAATCGACCCCTTCCCTTGCGCGGTCCTGGCCCACCACTACCCCGAGGTCCGCAACCTCGGTGACATGGCGCTGATCCCGGACCAGGTGCGCGCCGGCGCCGTGCCCGCCTCCGGCATCCTGGCCGGCGGAACCCCCTGCCAGGCCTTCAGCGTGGCAGGCCTGCGCGAGTCGCTGGCCGACGCCCGCGGCAACCTCACTCTCACATTCGTGGAGATCGCTGATGCAATCGACCAAGCGCGGACCCGGCGCGGCGAAGACGGGTGCATCGTCTTCTGGGAGAACGTCCCCGGCGTCCTCTCGACCAAGGACAACGCCTTCGGGTGCCTTTTGGCTGGGCTTGCCGGAGAAGATGGCGCGCTGGAACCGCCAGAGCCCAAGCCGGCAGCAGGCAAGTCCTCGCGGCACTGGAAGTGGGACCGCAAGCTCTACGCCCACACTCCACGCTGGGCGAACGCTGGTGCTGTGTATGGACCCCGGCGCGCAGCCGCCTGGCGGACCCTGGACGCCCAATATTTCGGAGTGGCCCAACGACGCCGCCGTGTGTTCGTTGTCGCAAGCGCTCGAACAGGGTTCAATCCCGCCACGGTTCTTTTTGAGTGGGGCGGCGTGCGCAGGGATACTGCGCCGGGCAGAGAAGCGCGGCAAACGGCTCCCACCCTCCCTGCACGCCGTACTGCAGGCGGTGGCCTCGGCACGGATTTCGACTGCGATGGCGGACTGATTGCGGCGCTGCCGCCGCCATGGGCTGCGGACGCAGGCCCGTGGCATGGGGGCGAGGCCATTGCCCCCGTCGCGCACAGTCTGCGCGGCGAAGGATTCGACGCCAGCGAGGACGGGACCGGGCGCGGCACGCCCCTGGTGGCGGTTGCCGTGGACTGCACGAACGGGCGATTGGCGCCGGGCGGGCCCAGTGGAACGCTGGAGGCGGCCCAAGGCAAGGGCAACCGGGGCGCGGGGGTTCTCGCATTCGACACCACGCAGATCACCAGTGCGGCGAACCGCAGCAACCCGCGGCCTGGCGATGCATGCCATCCGCTGGCCGCGGGGGCGCACGCTCCGGCGATTGCGCTCCCGGCGGATCCATCCAGCACCCCGTACGCAGGCACCGAGGGCGCCACCCCCTCCATGGGCGCGCCGAATCCTGCGGCGGTTGCATTCCAGACGTCTCAGTCAGGCGTGCGCGTTTGCGGCGTGCACGCGACGCTGGACAGCCACAACGGGCCGCGCCGCCACAACGGCGCGCTGCAGGGCTCGCGGGTCCGCCGCCTGACCCCGGAAGAGTGCGAAGCGCTCCAGGGCATTCCCCATGCCGCCGAGACCATCACCTTTGCATCGCGCATCGACCACCAAGGCAACGCCATGCTGGTGGCGCTGCAATGCCGCACATCGCGAAGCGGCGCCTTGCCTGCCGGTGAGGGCGGACCGGCGCGGACGGCCAGCCTCGCGGAAGGCGGCTCCAGTGCAGGCCACGCAAGCCCCGCGCCGCTTGCAGCCCTGCGCCTGCGCATGCGCGCCGAGGACACGCTCTTGGAGGTACGCAGCCACGGAAGAATGGTCTGGTCCGCGCATGCCGCGGGCGCCAACCTAGCGCCGCACGGATCCACGCTTCCCGCCAATGCGGCTGACGGGCTTGCACGGCTGCTGCGCGATCTGATGGGAACCGGCCCCCATGGACGGATGGCATTGTTTTCCAGCGCCAGGCTTTCTTTTCCTGCGCCAGCTGGCGAGATGGGTGCGGGGGGATTCACGCCAGAAATCACGGGAAATCCACATGCCGGTGGTCCGAAGAGCGAACGGAAAGGGGCAGGGTTCACCGCGTCCGATCTTGGACGCCTCACGCCGGCGTGCAGCTCGGCGGCGGCCGCTTTGTGCCGCTCCGTCATGGCCGCCGCGAGCGGGTTCATCCCCAGCGGACCCCTGCCCGACGCATTCTCGGTGGAACTGACGGTCGAGACGCCGTACACGGCCATCCCCTGGCGTGGCAAGCCTGCCAGCCAATGCCCGGACGGCCCGCGCTACAAGGCGATCGGCAACTCGATGGCCGTGCCCTGCGTGGCCTGGCTGGGCCGGCGGATCGTGCAGGCATTGCGCTGAACGCGGGGACGGCCGGTTCCGGCTTGGCGCACGACAGCGCGGACGGACATGCCGATTCTGCTTCCCAAGCGCCGCTGATCCGTCAGCGCCCGCCCAGGCAGCCCCGGTCTTCAAGGCTGCGCCGCGTCTTCCCGCGCGCCGACCGGCAACCCCGTCCGCCCCGCATCGCCTTCGCGGACATGCGCCCTCCCCGGGCGCTGATGCCTTCCTTCGTCCCACCCCATGTGGTCCGCCGCCTTCGCCGTTCCCAGGCAGGCCGGTCCTCCACGCCATCCTTTCCGGAGGTCCCATGACCATTGACCAACAACGCATTCGCCTCAAGAACCTCAAGGTCGCCGACTTCGCCAGCGAGGAAACGCTGTGCTTTACCGCCACCGTGCTCTTCGACGGCAAGCCCGTCGCCACGGCCAGCAATGACGGGCATGGCGGGTCCACCCGCCTGCTCGCGCTCGCGGGCCAGCGCGATCGTCTCGCCGAGGCCGAAGCCTTCGCCAGAAGCCTGCCGCCCGACGTCACCGGGCACGACGATCCCCACGGCAACGCACGCCCGTTCACCATCGACATCACGCTGGACTATCTCGTCGACGACCTCGCCGCCAGCGAGAACGCGGACAAGAAGCTGCGCGCCGCCTTCAAGCGGCACATGAACAGCAAGCTCCTGTTCGTCAAGAACGGCAAGCTGGTCTTTCTCAAGGGCGTCAACCCCAAGACCCTCCTCGACCGGCCGGCCTACTTCGCCGCGCTGCGCGCGAGGCAGACGCAGCCCATCGTCATCCTGGCGGAGCTGCCGCCCGCCGAAGCCTTCGACGTCTGGCGGCGCCACGTGCTGGCCGACGATCCGAAGTGAGCGGCGCCAAGGGCCTGCCCCGGCGGGCTCCGGCGCCGCGCGCCTGACGCCCCCCAGTCCTTCCTGCACGGGCCTGCCGGCCCGGCGCTGCGGCGGCCCATCGGCCGGCGTTTTCGCTTTCTCTCTCTTCACCAGGGCCCTGCCCTCCTCGCATCCGATCCCGCCCCGCGGGGTCTTGACCTTGCCCCTGGAATCCGTACCCCATAGCGGAGTCACGAATTGGCTTGCCTGGCCTGAGCCGCATGCCAGTCTTGCTCGAACCGCACCGGGCTGACTTACGCCAGCGTGGAGTGCAGCCGGGTGCGGTTGTACCAGAGTACCCAGGCGATGGCCTCGTCCTTGGCCTGGCGCCGCGTCACGAAGCGCTGCCCATGCAGCCGCTCCACCTTCAACGAACCGAACAGCGTCTCGCTGCAGGCGTTGTCCCAGCAGTTGCCACGCCGGCTCATCGAGGCCGTGATGCCGTATTCAGCGAGGACGTCTCTGAAGTCCTCGCTGGCGTATTGGCTGCCCCGGTCGCTGTGGAAGATCAACCCGGCGTTCTTGCCCGGATGGCGCTTGAACCAGGCCATGCGCAGCGCGTCTATGGCGATCTCGCGCGTCATGTCCTGGCGCAGTGACCAGCCCACAACCTGGCGACTGAACAGGTCGATCACCACGGCCAGGAACAGCCAGCCTTCGTCAGTGGCGATGTAGGTGATGTCGCCCACCCAGACCCTGTCGGACTCGGCCACATCGAACTGCCGATCCAGCAGGTTGGGCGCGATCGGCATGTTGTGCTTGCTGTCCGTGGTGACCTTGAAGCGGCGCTTGCCCTTGGCCCGGATGCCATGCAACTGCATGAGTTTGCGCACCCGCTCTTTGCCCACCCGGATGCCCCTGGCCAGCAGCTCTTTCCACGTGCGCGGCCAGCCGTAGCTGCCCTGGGTCTGCGCGTGGATCGCCTTGATGTGCACCAGCAGCGCGTCGTCGCTGAGGTGGCGCCGTTGCGCCGCGCTGGCTCGCCGGACGATGTGTTCGTGGTACCCGGCCATGCTGGCCTGCAGCACGCGGCACTGCACCGAGATCGGCCACACGCGCCGGTGGCGCTGCATGAAGGCGTACTTCAACTCTGCGCTTTCGCGAAGTACGCCGTCGCTTTTCCCAGGATGTCGCGCTCCATCTTCACGCGCGCCAACTCCGCGCGCAGCCGGCTGATCTCCATCTGCTCGGCGCTCACGACCTTGCTGTCAGCGCCTGTGAGCTTGCCCAGGCGATCCGCCTTGACCCAGTTGAACAGCGTCTGCTCCACCCAGCCGAGCGTCCTGGCCGCCGCCGCCATGCTCTGTCCGCCTGTCACCAGCCGCACCGCCTCTTGCTTGAACTCCAGCGTGTAGCGCGCCCGCACTGTCTTCGTCATTTCCGTCTTCCTTGCTTGCATTGAACCACTCAGCAAGGGATACGTTTTTCGGGGGCAAGGTCATCTTGCTTCACCGCGCCCCTTGCCGGCGCCCTTTTTTCGGAGTTTTCCCATGAGCACCATCTGTCTCAAGACCAATCAGCACCGCCTGATCAACAACCTGCGGCATGCCTTCATCCCCGGCTCCATGCTGGGCGAGCTGCTGCAGAACGCCCGCCGGGCCCAGGCCAGTCACATCGACGTCCGCGTCGATCATGATTCCATCAGCGTCAGCGACGACGGCACGGGCATCGCCGACCTGCAGTCGCTCATCCACATCGCCGAGTCCGGATGGGACCCGGAGCTGCAGGCGCGCGAGAACGCCTTCGGCATGGGCGTGCTGTCCACGCTGTACTTCGCGGAGCACCTGTCGGTGCACTCCGGCACCCAGGCCTTCGAGGCGCCCACCGCGGCCATCCTCCGCAGCGATGCGATCGAGGTCCAGGAGCGGGCGCCGCGCAGCGGCACCATGATTCGCCTCGACGGCGTGCAATCGCCCTACCCCGGAACGAGCCTGCCGGCGTGGGCCGAAGGGGAGCTGCAGCGGCTGTGCGCGGCGTTTCCGGTCCGCGTGTCCTTCAACGGCGCCGATGTTCCCCGGCCGCTGTCCGACCCGTCGATCGAGTGGCTGGACACGCCCGTCGGCCGCCTGCGGCTCGATCTGCACGCCGCGCCCACGCAGTGGCGCTGCTATCTCCAGGGCCTGCCCATCGGCCGGGTGCCGAGCGCCTCCAGGCACCAGATCGTGCTGCTGCGCGACGACATGATCGCGCGGCTACCCGACCGCCAGCACCTGCTCGACGAGGAGGCGGACCACCCGCGCATCCAGGCCGCGATCGACGAGGCTTTCCGGCAAGGTCTGGTCCGGATCAAGGAGCGCGCGGCGGGCAGCGAGTTCGTGACCGTCTACGGCGAAGTCTGCCTGTCTTCCTCGAACACCGACCTGCTCAACGATGTTCCCTTCGCCTCGCGCAGATGGTTCCGCGACTGGAGCGCCAGCCCGCCCGGGCACCGGCATGCCTGGAGGCGCTGCTGCCGGCTGCCCGACGGCCTCGTCGCCCGGGAAGTGCTGGAAGAACCCGGCGTCTGGCAGATCGGCGGCGATGGCTGCGACGAGTCCCTCGCGGAGGTCTATCTGGAGGCACGCCAGGCGTTCCTGCTCAGGGAGTACCGGCTGGATCCGGACCACTGGCTCCTCGGTCTGGTCCGGACCCTGCGTCCCGACCAGATCGTGGTGCGGGCGGGCACGATGCTCTACGAGGAGGCGAGCCCCCCGCTGGCCGACGACGTCGCGCTGGTGCTGGTGGACAGCCTGGCCATCGCCCTCGAAGGCGATGCCGAGGCCATCCCCGTGGGCGCCGTGCGCCGCGCCGGCACGATCCATCTCACGCCGGATGCCGACGGGGTCACGCTGCTGGTGTCGGACTACATCTTCGACGACCGCTACGACGAGGACTGCGAGGATGCGGACGCGCAGACCCTGCGCACCTTCGTGGCCGTGGGCTGCTCCCAGGACCCGGGACAGGTGGTGACGGCCCTGCTGCCGGATGCGCTGCGCTTTCTCGCGCAGCCCCGGCTGGCCGGCGCCACGGTCCGCCTGACCTTCGACGCGCAAGGCAAGCTGGCCTCGGCGGTCAGCGGCTGAGTGCCATGAACGCTCCTTCGGGAGCGTTTTTTCTTCTGGCCCGCGCGGCGGATGGCGCGGGAGTGGTGGCATGGGAAATGGGGATGCCCGCGGCTTCCGATTGCCGGATGACGGGGCCCCTGCCGCTGGCCATGCTTGTCCGCATGTGTCGTCGGCCCCGTCCGACACCATGCCAGCAGTCCGGGCCCCATGACTGCGCCGCGGATTCCTCCGCGCCGGCCCAGCCAGTCCGCCCCGCATCGCCCCGCGGACGAGCGCCCTCGTGGCGCCGATGCATTTTTCTTCCACCCCAGGGATGGCGCCGTGCCCTGGGGGCGTGGCGCTGTTCCGCCTGCCCCACGAGCCTGCCATGTCCCTCGCTGCATCGTCAGCCCCTTTGAGCGCCGCCCAGGCCAAGTCCGAAGCCATCGGCTATCTGTCCCTGACCCACACGGGCAAACGCCTGTCGCTGGACGTGCTGCACAGCGCGGCCGGCCACTACATCGGCACCGCCGACCTGGACGGCCCGGTGTCGCGCGAGTCCGTCCAGTACTTCCGCTCGTACCAGGCCGCCGACAGCGCCCTCTCCACGGGGCGATGGCAGCAGCGGCTCCATCCCTGAACCGTTCCCGACCGGAGATTCCTCATGAACCAGTCCCTGCCCCAATCCATGCTCGACCAGATCAGCCGGGAAGAAATGCACTTCGCGCAGGCGCCCGAGGCCTTCTTCAAGGCCTGGAAGCGGGGTGTCCAGATCGCCGGCTACCAGTGGTTCGGCGACGGCACCCGCGAGGGCTTCGCGCGCGCCACGACCAAGTGGGAACTGCGCCCCGCGCTGCTGCGGCTCAACGACGCCCTGGGCGTCCTGAGCAGCGGCGAGCGGATCTTCCTCTCCGCCATGGTGAGTATCTACAACGCCCGCGAGGGCGGCGCGATGCTCAAGCGCTGCGGCTATGAAGGCCTGTCCGATCTGGGCGGCCTGGATCTGCAGCGCCGCCAGGTCATCGCCGACCTGGTGCTGCACTACCACGGCTGGTGAGCCGGCTGCGCCGTCCCGCCTTCCGTCTCTCCATTCTTTCTTTTTCTCCCACCCCGCGAGGGACATGCGCTCCTTCGGGGCCATGTCCCTCGTGTTCTTTTTAAGGAGCGGCGCATGCCCCGAACTCCCTCCATCGCGGTCGTCCTCGAAGGCGGCCTGGTCCAGGCCTTCATCGTCGAGGACTGGCCCGCCCAGCTCGTTCTGCCCCGCGTCGCCGTCGTCGACCACGACACCGAGGGCGCCGACGCCGGCGAACTGACCCGGTTCACCATCGGCAACGATCCCGTCGAAGCCTTCTGCCGTGGCGAAGCGCCCCTGGTCTACAAGAGCGGAGACGATGTGCTGTCTCCGAGGATCGTGCTGGCGGCGATCAGCGAGCCCGCCGACGACGAGGAAGAGCGCTCGCCGCTGGAACTCGTCCACGAACTGCGCAAATACATCGCCGAGGCCGACGAACTGATGATCCGCACCGACCAGGCACCGACCAGCCAGGACTACAACGACCTGTACCAGCTGGTTCACGACAGCCTGATCGAACTGCTGCAAGCCATGGGCGAGCCCGTCACCGGCTGAGCCCCATCACCTTCTACTGCCCGATGCCGTAACGGCGACGGAGCTGCTTCCTGAGCCGCGAGGTCCGGCTCCTGGGCAACTCCACCAGCGCGCTGCAGCTAGGCGACGGGCTGCGCAAGGCCATCCTGGCCAACGATGCCGACGCGGCCGCCATGCTGCTCGCCAAGGAAGCCCAGGGGCTGCTCGGCGGCATCCGTGACGACCACTTGCGCATGCGCGTGGTCCAGCGTGTCGCCGCGCGGTTGCTCGAAGGCCCCGCCTCCATCCCTGACCCGGCCTGAGCGGCCGCGGTCCTTCATCCACCCGCCGGGGCCGATCCCCCGCGCGGGACGGGCCCCGGCTCCCCATGCTGGAGCCCATCCATGACCCAGATCCACAATCCCTTCGTGCGGGGCTATTGGAACCTGCGCATTGTCCGCACGCTGCTCATCACCTGCGGGGACGACAATCCGCCGGTCTGGCGGCCGCTGCATCCCAGCCAGGCGCACCTGCCGAACGACGCGGTGGAAGAGTTTCCTTGCCTGGTCGGCCAGGACTTCGCGCTGGTCACCGAAGGCCAGGAGGTGCCGCAAGACCTGGAGGCCCAGGCCATCACCGAGGGCCTCGTGCGCGCGGTGGTCTATTTCATCATCGCGGACGATGCCGATGGCAAGCCGGTGCACCTGGGCGACACCTACTCCAAGGAAGCCGCCCGGGAAACGGTGCGGCGCCTGACGTTCGAGACGGGTTTCTACAGCCGCTGCTGGGAGATCAGCAGCGCGCACATCACTGAGGAAACCGGCCGGTATCTGGCCGGGCTGGCGGACCTCGCGACGCCCGAGGCCTTTCTGTTCATCGCCTTCCGTGTTCCGTACAGCCCGGCGATCGGCGTCAAGCTGATCTCCACGCCGTGGACGGACGAGAACCTGCTGCAGGCCCAAGGCATCACCGCCGCACAGCTTCGGCAGGAGCACCGGAACAAGGGCATGCCGGACGACCTGGCCAACATCCTTGAACTGGCCGGCCAGGCCGACGTGCGCATCCTCATCCTCGACGCCGATGCGGCTGTGTTGCCAGGGCTGCCACTGAACGATTCGTAGCGCCCCACGCACTGCCCCAGCCTTCATCTTCTCTCCAACCATGCCAGCCCGTCTCCCGCCAGGGAGCCGGGCTGGTTCGCTTTCAAAGGAGCAATCCCCATGTTCCCGGACCTCATCACGCCCGCCCAGGACTTCGAGCAGCAGCTTGGGGCCTGCGTCAACGCCATGTGCCAGGACGATGCCATCGGCCAGACCCTGGTGTTCGAGCGCGACAAGGGCGCACTGCACATGCGCCCCATCGCCATCCCCGACCTCGTGGACACCGGCATCGATCGCTACGAGATGGTGGTGTTCGACGGCGGCGACGCCAGCGACGGCGGCTGGAAGCATGTCTTCTTTCCGCGGCAGCGCGCGCACTGTTTCGTGTACGAAGCCTGACCCCTCCTGCCCTTCGCAGGAAAGCGGGTGCGCCGCGGTGCTGCTTCCTGCGAATCGGCCGCCCGCGCCAGAGCCATTCTTGCGCGCATGTTCGTCGGCGATGCCGACGCATGCCCAGGCAGCCAAGACCTTCAAGGCTGCAAGCGCAGGAAACCACGCTGGTCGTTTCATTCCACGGGCGCGCCGCGTCCATCCACGCCACCCACAAGGGACCTTTCCCTTGGGGGCGAGGAATCCCTTGTTCATTCTCAAGGAGATTCCCATGGACCGTTCCCTCATCAAGTCCCTGATGCCCTCGCTCGTCGCGGGCCACGTGCCCCGCAACGTGCGGTCGTTCAAGTACCGCGTGTTCGATGACCAGCCGCAGTCCTCGACACTGGGCTTCGCCATCGATCCCCAGCCCTTCGACGGGCGGGTGGTCGCGGCCACAAACGACGCCATCGTCGTCAAGCTCAAGCCCAGCGAGTTCGCGGTGCTCGATCCCGGCCTGGTGACCACCGTCCCCGAAGAAGGCGCCAAGGTGCATGTCCAACCCTACGCACGGCGCCGTTTCGACGGCCTGCGCGCGGACACCCCGGAGGTCATCACCGAGAAGGCTTCGGACGGCACGCCTTACACCATCACGAGGCACATCCTCGGCTCCGCGCCGGCCAAGCTGCCCATCCCCAAGCCGCAGTGCCTGGAACTGGGCCAGCTCATCGAGCAACTGGAGGAATTGCCGGCGCCCGATGGCTTGCGGCGCATCACCCACATGCTGGTCGATGCGGGCGCCCGGGATTTCTCCTGGGTCGATCCGGCGCCGTCCAAGATCATCGAGACGCCTCCGGCGATCAGCTTCACGGTCTCGACCGCGAAGTTCGAGGGCCGGGTGACGGTGCTGTACGACCGCGCGGGCGACGCCTACGTGGTGGAGCTGCACCGCGACGGTGAACTGGTCGATCGGCACGACGAGGTGTATTTCGACATGCTCGGCCAGGTGCTGGAGCGGCTCATCGACGACGGGCGCTGGCACCTGATCGGCGTGAGCGTGATCGGCGCGAAGACAGCCCGGCAGCGCCAAGCCGCCCCGGCATGACGCCTCGCACGGAAGCCAGGCGGCTCTCCGGCTGATCCGAGGCTCCCGGCCACGGCGTTCCAGCCCATTCGGCCGTGTGCCCCACAGGTTCTCCATCCTTGCGGGTGGAGGGCCTTTTCTCATTTCAACGCACAGGAGATTTCATCCATGTCACTGCGATTCAAAGGCTCCGACCTGCGCCCCGTGTTGACCGAGGCGATCGCCAACCAGTGCCGCGCGGTGCTCGTCAAGGACCATGGCGTGTACTTCCTCGCCGAGCGCGGGGAGCGCCGCGCGGACGGACGCCAGAAGCTGCTGGCCTTCGCAGTCGGCTGCAACCCGGAGACCGACCCGTCCGGCGACTGGTGGCACCTCGCCAATCGCGAGTTGGGCGGCGACGACTTCGCGGAGTACCTCGATCCGAAGGACGGCGTATTCACCCGCCTCCTGCACACCGCGGACGATCTGATGCTGTCGGCCACCGCCACGCACCTGACGCTGGAGGTGGTGCCTCCCGGATAGGGCGGCATCCATCTCCCGGCCCTCGCAGCCCCCCCATAGCGGAGGGCTTCTTTTCTTCGTGCCGCGGCCATCGCCGCGTGCGCGTTCGTCTCCGGCCGCCAAGGCCTGCCTAGCAGGCCAGCCCGTCGGCGTGCCACCGGAGACGCTACGCAATGTTATGCGCGGGATGTGTCGCGCCACTGACGGCGCGACCAAGATGACCGGGCGCGACGACCGGTGGGCACTACGCCGTAGTCAACCGCTCCTTCGCCAGCTTCGTGCCCGCTGCCAGCGCTTGCAGCTTGCGCCACGCCACGTCCCGCCCCATCGGCGCCAGGCCGCAATTCGTGCACGGGAACAGCCGCTCCTTCGGCACGAACTCCAGCGCGCGGCCAATGGTGTCCGCCACTTCCTCGGGTGTCTCGATCACGTCGCTGGCCACATCGATCACGCCGACCATCACGTCCTTGCCGGCCAGCAGCTTCATCAGGTCGGGCGGCACATGGGAGTGGATGCATTCCAGGCTCACCTGGTCGATGCGGCTCTTGGCAAGTGCGGGGAACACCGTCTCATACTGGCGCCATTCCTCGCCCAGGGTACTTTTCCAGTCGGTATTGGCCTTGATGCCGTAGCCGTAGCAGATGTGCACCGCCGTCGTACAGGTCAAGCCCTGCGCCGCGCGCTCGAGCGCCTGCACGCCCCAGTCGGCAGCATCCTTCATGTAGACGTTGAAGGCGGGCTCGTCGAACTGGATGATGTCCACGCCGTCGGCCTGCAGCGCGAGCGCTTCCTGGTTGAGCAGTTCCGCAAACGCGAAGGCCATCTTGACCCTTCCTTCGGCATTGCTGCCGTAGAAGCGGTCCGCCACGGTGTCGACGATGGTCATCGGGCCAGGCAGGGTGAACTTCAGCTTCTTCTTCGTGTGCGCGCGCGCCAGCTGTGCTTCGAAGGCATGCACGCGGCCCTTCAGACGCAGGGCCGACACCACCTGCGGCACCATCGCGTCGTAGCGGTTGTCGCGGATGCCCATCTTCACCTTGTGCTCGAAGTCGATGCCCTCGACCTGCTCCAGGAAGCCGTGCACGAAGTGCTGTCGCGATTGCTCGCCGTCGCACACGATGTCCAGGCCTGCGTCTTCCTGGGCCTTGATCCACAGCAGGGTCGCGTCGGCCTTGGCCTGGCGAAGCGCATCGCCTTCAGCCCTCCACTGCGGCCAGAGCTTGTTGGTTTCAGCCAGCCAGGCTGGTTTCGGCAGGCTGCCGGCGATGGAGGTTTCAAACATCTGGGATTCCTTTCAAGCAAAGATGGGTGGGGCGAGCGTACTTCGGGGCCGCTATGCCCGGGTGAAGAACGGTCTGTGTATTTCTAGCTGGTCAGAGCGTGCAATTGGCAGCCCATTGTTCAAGAACGTTCCTGTACGGCTTGATGAAGTGCTCCTCTGCAAATTTCCCCTGCTTGACGGCCAACTGGCTGCGTTCTTCCCGGTCATAGACGATCTGCGTTGACGAGTAATCCTGGTTCTTCAGGCTTGGTTGATAGAGTTTCCCTGCCGCTGAATTGGCGTTGTAGATTTCAGGGCGATAGATCTTCTGGAAGGTTTCCATTGTGCTGATCGTGCCGATCAACTCGATATTTGTGTAGTCGCCCAGCAGGTCGCCGTGAAAGTAAAAAGCCAATGGTGCAACGCCATTCGGAGGCATGAAAAAGCGAACCTGCATCCCCATCTTTGCGAAGTATCGGTCGGTCGAGGACAGTTCATTCTGTTGGTACTCGACACCCAGCACGGGGTGCTGATTCCCGGTCCGCTGATAGGTCTTGCTGGTCGAGGCGCTGATGCAGATGACAGGCGGCTTTTTGAAGCGCTCCTTGTAAGTGCGCGAGTTGGCAAATTGCCTGAACAGCTTTCCATGCAAGTCGCCAAAATCATCTGGCGTGCTGAACTCCGCCCGATGGGCGTTGTACTCCGGAAGCAAGACGCTGAAGTCGTAATCGCGCACGTAGGAGGAGAAGTTGTTCCCCACGATGCCATCGATGCGTTTGTTCGTTTTCTTGTCAATGATGTTGGTCTTCAGTATCTCGATCAACGGAAATGCATCACTGCTGCTCCGGGAATCAATGGCCATCTCGACGGAGATGATCTCGAGTTCAACAGAGTAGCGGTCTCCCGTTGGATTGTCCCAATGCGCCAGGTCATTGAAGCGGTTGTCAATCATCCTCAGCGTGTTGCGCAGGTTTTGTTGCCGGCTCTTTCCCCGGGCCAGGTTGGCAAAGTTGGTGGTTATGCGCGTGCTGTCCGATGGGTGATAGTTTTCATCAAAACAAATGCTCTTGAGGCTAAAGGTGAGTTCTTTGTTCATTGCGATCTGGTGGCCTATTTTTTTGAGAGAAAAGACGATGCTTGTTTCAGGCGGTTAAAACCACTTCCTCGGCCAGAGAGGGCCTGGTATGGCGCGTCAACTCGACCAACGGCAACGCCCTTTGCACCGCCAGGCTGGCCCGCTCGATCAAGGCCTCGTCCTGCAGGCGGTAGTCCACGAAATCCTTGTCGGTCGCGTAGACGCCCAGCGGCAACGTGCGTGCCTGGAAGAAGCTGAACAGCGGCCGCAACTGGTGGTCGATCACCAGGGCATGGCGCTCGCTGCCGCCAGTGGCAGCCAACAAGACGGGCTTGTCGATCAAGGCGTCCTGGTGAATGAAGTCAAAGAAGTGCTTGAACAGTCCCGTGTAGGAGCCGCGGAAGACCGGTGTGGCTACGACCAAGACGTCAGCTTGCTCGACGGCTGCAAGTTCCTGCTCCACCGTGTCGGGCAATTGGGAACGCCAGACCGCGCCAGCAAGCCGCGGTGCGAGCTGACCCAGCTCGACCAAGCGTTGTTGGCACGGGACTTCGTCAGCGATCAAGTCCAACAAGTGCTCTGCCAGGGCTGCAGACTTGGAGGGGCGTTGCAGTCCGCCGGAAACCGCTACGACGCGGAGTGGACGTGTCATTTTTTGCTTTCGTATGGAGTGATCTACGCAGTGCCGGAGATGTCAACGGTGCGCATCACAGCGGATATCCGTCATTGCTTGCGCAGCGCTTTCGGCCACGGAACGGATGCTATTGACCTGGATCAATGAAGTAAAATGGTTTTATTTCAACAATCCATGAGTGGAAATCATCTGAATGCTTGAGCGCATCCACCTCAGCATCGTTCAGCAGGTCGAAAAACAAGGGTCGTTGACGGCCGCCGCGGGCGTGCTGCACCTGACCCAGTCGGCCCTGAGCCACAGCATGAAGAAACTGGAGCAGCAGCTGGGCACCGACATCTGGCTGCGCGAAGGCCGAAGCCTGCGCCTGACACAGGCCGGCCAGTACCTGCTGGCGGTGGCGAACCGCGTGCTGCCGCAACTGGATCTGGCCGAAGAGCGCCTGGGCCAGTTCGCGCAGGGCGAGCGCGGTGCGCTGCGCATCGGTATGGAATGCCACCCTTGCTACCAATGGCTGCTCAAGGTGGTTTCACCCTACTTGGCCGCATGGCCCGACGTGGATGTGGACGTCAAGCAGAAGTTCCAGTTCGGCGGGATCGGCGCGCTCTTCGGGTACGAGATCGACCTGCTGGTTACGCCCGACCCGCTCTACAAGCCGGGCCTGAAGTTCGAGCCCGTGTTCGACTACGAGCAGGTGCTGGTCGTGGGCAAGGGCCATGCCCTGGCTTCGGCGGCTTACGTGAAGCCCCAGCAGCTGACCCAGGAAGTGCTGATCAGCTACCCCGTGGACATCGAGCGCCTGGACATCTACAACCAGTTCCTGTTGCCGGCCGGTGTCACGCCCAAGCGCCACAAAGCCATCGAAACCACCGACATCATGCTGCAGATGGTGGCCAGCGGCCGAGGTGTAGCGGCCCTGCCGCGTTGGCTGGTCGAGGAGTACGCGGCCAGGATGGACGTGGTGCCGGTGCGGCTGGGCGTGCGCGGCATCGCCAAGCAGATCTTCCTGGGGGCACGCGAGGCGGACACCGCCATCGACTACGTGCGGGCCTTCATCGAATTGGCCCGCCAGTCCACTTCCACGTGACCACCTGAGCCGGCATCGTGATCGGCTGGAACGGCCCACTGTAGCCCGTCGCTTCGCCGCAGCCAAAGGCCGTTTCGCAGCGAGGCTGTGTGAAAACCCTCTCACGGCCTGACCCATGGGCCGGTAGAGTCCTTGGACATATTGAGCACCGGGGTCAATATGTCCAGATACATCGAGGGTCAGGACCGGCAGCAGGTCACGTTGCTGCCAGAGTGCCTGGACGACTTCATCGCCGAGGACAACACGGTTCGAATCGTTGATGCCTTCATCGACGAGTTGGACCTTGCGGCTCTGGGGTTCCACGGCGCAACGCCGGCTTCAACCGGCAGACCTGCGTACCACCCCGCGGTGCTCCTGAAGCTGTACCTGTACGGCTACCTCAACCGCATCCAGTCCAGTCGCCAGCTTGAGCGTGAGTGCCAGCGCAACGTGGAGCTGATGTGGCTGACCGGGCGGCTCGCCCCCGACTTCAAGACCATCGCGGACTTCCGGCGCGACAACGGCAAGGGCACTGGCGCCAGCAGAACTCACGGTGTCGGTAGGGAAGCCGTCGTTCGACCTGCGCTCAGGCCTTAGCAAACTCTCACCAGTTCCCCTTAACTGTTCAATAGAGCAGCCGGGGGCGCGCTTCAGATTTGAGACCGCCTCCGACATTCCCGGCCCTGTACTAGCCGCCCCGAAGCGGTAGGGCGAATCCAGGCCGAGGCTTCGCGAAGGAGACCCCACTGTAGCGACAACTTCGCCTAGCTGGAATCTCGCGTGATCAAGCCCTGTAGCTTGGATTGCGACCGTGGGATGCCATATTCTGTTCCCCATGCACATCGAATTGAACCGCACGTTCCGGGAATTGCTGGCCAAGGAACCAGCCAACGACACACTGACCCTCTACCCAGGCAGCGCGACGATGACGCTGCCAGCGCTTCTGGACGAACTCCGCGTGGTGATCCTGTCCGAAGGGGGCTCGGGCAAGACCCAAGAGATCCAGGAGGCGGCTCGGCGGCTACGAGCTGAGGGCAAGGCGGCGTTCTTCATGCGCCTCGAGCACGTGTCGCACGATTTCGATTCAGCCTTCGTCGAAGGGGACCTTGCAGAATTCGAGAAGTGGCTGGCGTCGACGGATCCTGGCTGGCTGATGCTCGACTCCGTTGACGAGTCGCGGCTGCGGTCGGCACAGGACTTCGAACGAGCCATCCGCAACGTCGCGACTCGCCTCTCCAAGGCGAAGCAGCGCGCTCACTTGCTGGTCACGGGCCGGTCGGCGGCTTGGCGCCCAAAATCCGACCTGGACCTCTGCAACAGCCTCTTCCCGGTGGCCAACGAAGTCACCGCAGGCGGGGAGGACGCCGACGGCGGCCAGACGACCGAACGATCAAAGCCCACTGCGACCCCTTTCAAGATCGTCACACTGCAAGACCTGTCGCCGGAGCAGATCAAGATCTTTGCAAGCGAGAAAGGCATAGGAGACACGGCGAAGTTCCTGGGGGATATCGACCGCGCCGACGCATGGTCCTTCACGGCCCGGCCTCAGGACCTGATCGAGGTGACCGAATACTGGCTAGATAAGGGCCGAATCGGTTCGCGGCTCGAGTTAATGCAGAACAGCATCAAGCGCCGGCTCCAGGAGACCAGCGAGGAACGGATCGAGGCACGGTCGCTGGCGGATGATGAGGCGCTGGAAGGCGCCATGATGATCGCAGGCGCCCTGATGCTGACCCAAATGCAGAACGTCCGTGTGCCCGATGCCGGCAAGGGCATGCAGGGGCTCGACGCTCGCGAAGTGTTCAAAGGTCGGCATCCTTCCGATCTCGGCGCGCTGCTGCAGCGCCCGTTGTTCGACCAAGACATCTACAGCACGGTGCGCTTCCACCATCGGTCTGTGAAGGAGTATCTGGCGGCGCAGTGGTTCCTGAAGCTGCTCCGCCAGGAAGTTTCGCGTCGCAAGGTCGAGGAGTTGTTCTTCCGGGAGCAGTACGGCCTGGAGGTTGTCGTGCCATCAATGCGGCCATTACTGCCTTGGATGGCCATGGGTGACAGCCGTATCCTCGAGAAGGTGCGTCGCCTGGCGCCGGAGATCGTCTTCGAAGGCGGTGACCCGGTACAACTACCCGTCGACGTCCGGCGCGAGATCCTCGAGCAGGTGTGCAAGCAACTGGCTGGCGGCGCATCCCGGCGCTCCATGGCGGACTTCGCAGCCATCCAGCGCTTCGCCGCGCCCGATCTGACCGACACGGTGCGTCGGCTAGCGAGGAAGTATGCCGACAACGATGACATCGCCTCGTTCCTGATGCGCATGGTCTGGCAAGGACGTCTGGCCGAGGCGCTGCCAGAAGCGATGATCGTCGCGCGCTCGTCGACAGCCGGGCAGTACGCAAGGATTGCGGCTTTCCGGGCCGCCGCCGAGCTGGGAACGCCTAAGGACATGGCCGCGATCCGCGAGGGATTCGCGAAGGAGAGCGGTGGCCTGAAACGCAAATGCATGGCCGATCTGGTCAGCCACATCGCAAAGCCCGATGCGCAGAGCCTGGCGTGGATCCTGGATTGCATCCCGCGACTGGTCGAGTACAACCGGTATGAGGGCACGGGCCTGTCGGAGCAGCTGGCGGAGTTCTTCGAGCGCGCCGACATCGACTTGGTTGCGGCTGCCATTCCTTCGCTGCGGGCGCTGCTGGCCAAGCCGCCTGTCATCGAGCAGAGCTATTGCAATATCTCCAAGCGCTACCAGTGGCTGCAGCAGTGTGCCGGCGCGGCCGTTCGCCGCCTGATCAACGCGCGTGACGCCACGGCACTGAAGCGTAGCTCGCTCTCAGTACTGCACATGCTGCCGATAGATGGCCACTACAACGTTCACGCCTTCGACGTCAAGAATCTCGGCCTGGCTGAGCTGGTGCGGGCGTGGCCCGAATTGAACTGGGCCCTGTTCTGGCACATCATCGAGCAAGAGCGAAAGACCAAGCAGAAGAAGGGCGAGCGCGTTACCGACGCCTGGATGGCGTTGGCGGTGCAGACCTATCTGCACTTCGAATCCCATGACTTCGATGTCGCTGTGCAGGCCATCGTCGAGCGGTCGCTGGCCGACGACAAGGAGGTCGCGCTGACGCTGGCCTACAGGATCTACGTGCATTCCGGCAGCCAACCCGAGCGCCTCGCGACGTTGAAGGCCTCTGTCGCGGCCGACAAACACCTCAAATCCCGACTGGCCGGCATGCTTAAGCCGTCCAAGAAGGACGCCGTGTGGAAGCGCATGGAGCTCGAGAACAAGCGCTGGAGCCGCAAGGCAGAGGCCCACAGGGCGCGGGCGGAAAAGGCCCGCTTGGAAGCACCGGCGAAGCTGGAGGCCCAGCTGGATACGCTGCGCGACTCGGGCTTCAAGAATCCGGCTGATGTGTCCAAATCGCAGCACTACCTGTACGACCGGATGCGAAACCTGGAGGGGAATGAGAACTCACGGTGGAGCATCGGTAACTGGCGCGACCTGGAGCCTGAGTTCGGCCCCAGGACGCCTCGGGCATTCCGCGACGGCATGGTCCGCTTCTGGCGTCGGTACACGCCGAAGCTAGCGTCTGAAGGCGCAGCGCAGGGCTCCACGCCGTTCGCAGATATCTTTGGCTTGGCGGGCCTGACCATCGAGGCCGCGGAAGATCCGACGTTCCCCTGGCGACTGACCCCTGCGGAGGCGGCAGTGGCCTTCCGCTACGCGATGCAGGAACTCAATGGCTTCCCGCCTTGGTTCGCGGCGCTGTCGTCCGCCCATCCTGACGTCGTGAAGTCAATGGCGCTGGCCGAGGTCACCTTCGAGTTGGAGAGTGACAAAGAGGGGGCGGCCAGCCAATACATCATCTACGATCTGAGCCGGTTCGGTGATTGGCTCTGGGACAGCATCGCCCCCGACATCCTCAAGCTTCTACGCACTCAGCCGCCCAAGGGCATCGAGCGACTGCAGCACCTGGTGGACATCGTCCTAGCGTCCAACCTTCCCGACGCAACACTCGCCGCGCTCGCTGCTGAGAAGCTGGCGGCTGGCGGTGACCCTAGGCACGTGGCGCTCTGGGCCGCCGTGTGGACGGGCGTCGACCCCGATGCAGCTATCGACGCGGTGGAGGGTCACCTGGCGGCGCTGGATGAAGCGAAAAAGCGTACCGTGTTCACGATGACCTACGTCACCTACCTGCTCGGTGGGCGGCACATGGCATCGCGCGCGCGCAAGGCCTTCTGGACGCCCGCGGTGTTGAAACGGCTGTACATCCTCGTCCATGAACACGTGCGGTTCAGGGACGACGTCGAGCGTGCCAACAAGGGCGTCTACTCGCCGGGCCTGCGCGACAACGCGCAGGACGCCCGCGAGCGGTTGGTGAACATCCTTGGCGACATCCCGGGGCGCGATGCCTACCTAGCGCTCAAAGAAATTGCCGAACGCCACCCGGAAGCCGACTTGCGCCCCTGGTTCACGCTTCGTGCTCGGACCAAAGCGGAAGTGGACAGTGAGCGTCCGGCATGGACTGCACTGCAGGTGAGCCAATTCGGCGCGGAGTACGAGCGCACGCCGGCCAATCACCGCGAGCTCTTTGACCTGGCTGTGTTGCGACTGCTCGATTACAAACATCACCTTGAAAACGGCAACGACAGCACAGCTAGCGTAGTGATCCTCGCCGAGCGGGAGACCGTCCTCCGGAACCAGATCGGCGCATGGTGCAACGACCGTTCGCTCGGTCGATACGTGATACCACAGGAACTGGAGCTGCCCGACGCCAAGCGACCCGACCTCTGGTGGACCTCCACTGCGTTCAATGGCCCGGTACCGACCGAGCTGAAGATCGCCGACAACTGGCCGGGGCCCAAGCTCTTCGAGCGACTGGAAAACCAGCTCGCGGGCGACTATCTGCGTGACGTCGCATCCGTGCGCGGCATCTACCTGCTAGTCTGGCGCGGCCTGCAGAAACGCTGGCAGCTACCCAACAAGAAGTGGGTCGACTTCGATGGGCTGGTGAAGGCACTCCAAGACCACTGGGCATCGATGACCAACGCCCACCCCCGCGTCGAAGAAATCAAGGTCATCGGCATTGACCTTACCATGCGCGCTGTCGCCCCGCCCCCCGCCAAGAAGGCACCGGCAAAAAAGGCTGCGATGAAGAAGTCCGTGAAGAAGTAGGTTGGGAGCTGCGCCGCTACCGCGGCGATGAGGCGCGCAGTCGAAGGGCTCGCACACGACACTGCGGAGTACTTGGCGCGTCAGCAAAGCCGGTCTCCCCCCTTTTTGTAAGGGTGCCCAACCGTGGGCATGGTCAGTTTCAGCAGCGAAGCAAGCGGCCAAGCGACTCAGAGGCGAAAGTCCGCTTGCTGTCGGTGCAGACATTTTTGGGCCGCATCCGAACGACCGCAACCAGCCTGAAGGCGGGAAGCGCGGGCGGACGGGTCGCTTGCACGCTTTCCGCACGAGGAGGATAATTCACTCTTATGAAAATCCTCACCAACGTGATCAAGGCATCGTTCGCCACCTAGTTGCGCCCCTCGATCGCGTGTCGGAGGGCTGTGCGCCTTCCGGTCAACAAAACCCCGGCAGGCTCCCCTTCCGGGGTTTTTTTGTTTTTCACACCACGGACCAACCCATGCGTACCTACGACAAGTTGATTGCCACGATTCCCGACCGCCGGAGCTTGAGTTCCGTGCACCCGGGCTCCGGCGACAGCACACATCTCAGACGCTAGCGACCAGGCGAATTCTTCACGCCTGGGCTGGCGCAAAGCCAACCAGGCGGCAGCTGCTCGCAGAGCCGAGTGCAGCCGCAAAAAAGAAAGATTCGCCATGACCAAGACTTCTTCTTCCTCTCGCAACAACGCCCATCGCCCACTGCGCAACCTCGGTGTCATCGCCCACGTCGACGCGGGCAAGACCACGACCACCGAACGCATCCTGTTTTACACCGGAGAAAGCCACCGCATCGGCGAAGTGCACGACGGTACGGCGCACATGGACTTCGACCCGCAAGAGCAAAAACGCGGCATCACCATCAACAGCGCGGCCGTCACCGTGCACTGGAAGGGCACGCAGCTCAACCTGATCGACACGCCCGGCCACATCGACTTCAACATCGAGGTAAACCGCTCGCTGCGCGTGCTTGATGGTGCGGTCGTCGTGTTCGACGGCGTGGCCGGCGTGGAGCCGCAGACCGAGACCAACTGGCGCCTGGCCGACAAGTACCGCGTACCGCGCATCGCCTTCATCAACAAGCTCGACCGCGTGGGTGCCGACTTCCACCGCGTGGTGGCCATGATGGAAGAACGCCTGGGCGTGCGCGTGGTGCCGCTGCAGATTCCCATCGGCACGGAAGGCGACTTCCGCGGCGTGGTGGACCTGCTGAGCCTGCGCGCCCGCATCTGGGACAAGGACGACGCGAGCGGCCCCTACCGCGAAGCCGACGTGCCCGCCGACCTGCTGGAGCAAGCCGTGCGCAGCCGCGCCCGCCTGGTTGAAGCCGCTGTGGAGCAGGACGAATCTGCCCTGCAGGCCTACGTGAACGGCGACGAGATCGCCGTGGACGTGCTGCGCGCCGCCATCCGCAAGGGTGTGCTGGCGGGCGCTTTCGTGCCCGCGCTGGCCGGTTCGGCCTTCAAGAACCGGGGCGTGGAGCCTTTGCTCGACGCCGTGATGGACTACCTGCCCTCGCCGGACGACATCGTGGGCGAAGGCAGAGAGGGCCAACCCGCGTCGGCTGCCGACCCGTTCTCTGCCCTGGCGTTCAAGGTCGTCACCGACGACCATGGCGCCAAGGTGTTCGTGCGCGTGTACAGCGGCCGACTGGGCCGGGGCGATGTGGTGCTCAACACCAGCACAGGCAAGACCGAGCGCGTGTCGCGCCTGTACGAAGTGCATGCGGACAAGCACATTGAGCGCGACGAGCTGGTGGCGGGTGACATCGCCGCCGTCGTGGGCCTCAAGGACACGCTGACGGGGCACACCCTGAGCGACCCGGCCCACCCCGTGGTGCTGGAGCAGATCAGCGTGCCCGAGCCGGTGATCCACGTGGCCATCGAGCCCAAGGCGAGCGCGGACCAGCAAGGCCTGTCCAAGGCCCTGCAGTCCCTGCTGCGCGAAGACCCGAGCCTCAGGCTGCAGCACGACGCTGAGTCCGGCCAGACCATTCTGTCCGGCATGGGCGAGCTGCAGCTCGAAGTCTCGATTGAGAAGCTGCGCGCGCGCCATGGCGTCAACGTGTCGGTCGGCCGCCCCCAGGTGGCCTACCGCGAAACCATTTCACAAAGTGTGGAGGTACACCATGTGCACAAGAAACAATCGGGCGGCCCCGGCCAGTTCGCCGAGGTAAGGCTGCTGCTAGAACCCCTGCCCAGGGGCGAAGGCATCCGCTTCGAAAGCCGCATCGTCGGCGGCGCGGTGCCGCGCGAGTTCATCCCGGCCGTGGAGGCCGGCATCCGCCGCGCCGCTCTGGCAGGCGTGGTGGCCGGCTTCCCCGCCGTGGACTTCGTGGCCACGCTGGTGGATGGCAGCTTCCATGAGCGCGATTCGTCCACGCTGGCCTTCGAGCTGGCGGCCATGGCCGCCTTCCGAGCAGCCTTCGCCAAGGCCGGGCCCCAGGTGCTCGAACCCGTGATGGCCGTCGAGGTCATCACCCCGGCCGACTATCTGGGAGACGCCATCGGCGACCTGAATCGCCGCCGCGGACTGGTGCGCGGCCAAGGCCAGCGCGGCAATGCCGCCACGGTCGAGGCCCAGGTACCGCTCAAGGAGATGTTCGGCTACATCGGCAGCTTGCGCGCTTTGTCCTCAGGGCGCGCGCAGTACTCGATGCAGCTGGACCACTACGGGGTGGTGCCGCAGGGGGAGATGGCTGCATTGCAGCCTTGATGGGAAGCGGCACGTGCCGGGCCGGGCGGGATGGCCTGGGCGTGCCAGCGACAAGGAGGAGAAGGAAGGGGCGCGGACGCATGTCTGCGCCCCTTTTTTTGTCGTCTGCGATGGGAGCGCAGATGGCGACGCTGGCGCGGAACCGAGCTTGCGGACCACCAGAAGATCACGTGCACCTCACAGACTTCATGGTCGCCTCACACAGTCCCCCAACACTTGCGCGCAACGCTTCAGGCTTGTTGAAAGGTGGCAATGTTTCTCACAATCGTTATGGGCATCGGCATGCTCTGCCTGGCGATCTTTGGGGCAGTGGCCTTCTTTCTGGCAAAGGGCATGGCCAGCGCTTTCGGTGCCGTGGCCCACCAATTGTTCGGATACCAACCACCCGCCGTCGCACTGCGCTTTACCGCCTGGGCCTGCGCCCTGCTTGTGTTGATACTGCTACCCATGAAGGGGTGCAGCCACATGCAGGTCGAGCTGTACCGCCAAGCGATTCCGCCCCAGTTCGAGCTGCTGGAGGTCGTGCACCACGATGAGATCGGAGGTTTCAGAGAGGGCTGTGGATTCGCAATCTTCCGGCTATCCGAAGACAATCTGGCCCGCATCCGCCGCCAGGGTCTGGCCTACTTTGAGACCGCATCCCTCGGCAGGGATGGCAAGCCGTACCACCAATACCAGCTGTGGAGAGCCGCACCGGCCACAGAGCACGACCACCTGTTTCGCGGTCAGAACTGCGCAGGTGAACCGCCCGAGTTGCTGGAGCAGGCTCAACGCGCAGCAGGCAAAGAAGGGGCGTTCTTCACTACGGGCCATGAGCAGGATCTGGTGGTTGTTCCCGTGCTGGGATTGCTCATCTACTCCTACAACGGTTGACTGGCTGGACGATTGGACTGCCCCGCGGTATCTCGTATTCCTTCTACCTGGCACGCCACCCCATCGTCTACATCACATGGGCTGGTCAGCATTGCGCCGTCGCGCATGGCGATGGGCTTGGCTGAGTTCGTGGGGTGAGAGAGTATTGGCGCGTACACCTGATTGACCAGATTCGTCGAAAGCTACGCACAGCCCGGAGGCACAAGCTTCCAGGATGCAGCGGGGCGTCATGGTGGACGGCGAAGGCTGGGCCCTGTAGCGCAGCAGTGCCGCCTCAGAACCATGCCCAGATGCGGCGCAGCAACGTGGGAGCTGGCCGGGCAGGACGGAATACGTAGCGGGATGGTTTATACATAGCCTTCTCGGTGTCGGTTTTGTAATACTGTACAAAACATCAGTATCATGCGCAAGAGCGCCAAGGCACCTCTCCACCATCCCGCCCAAGGCATCAGAATTTACGCGCCAGCGTCCTCTGCACCACCTGATGTCTTCAGCCCTCGCACCCACCGAACTCCGGGGCTTCCTCCTCACACGCCACTGGCGTGATCTCCCAGACGGCACCGAGATCGAATACTGGCTGGCCACCGACGAGGGGCCCAAGAAGGTGCTTCTGAAGCAGCAGACCTCAGTCGCTTTCCTGCCGGTTTGCCACCGGGTAGCTGCACAGGCCCCACTGGCGAACCTGCAGGACCTGGAGGTGAGGGAGCTCGGTTTGAAGACGTTCGATCAGCAGCCCGTCCTCGGTGTCTATGCCCGCAGGTTCCGCGATCTCGGCAAACTGGCGCGCGCACTCCAGCCTCTGGGGATACCGCTCTATGAAGCGGATGTCCGCCCGCACGACCGCTACCTCATGGAGCGGTTCATCACGGCCGGTGTTCTGGTCGAGGGAGGCCTGCGCGAGGGACCGACCATCATCGACGGCCGGTTGAAGCCCGCGACCGGCTGGCGCCCAGCGTTGAAGGTGGTGTCGCTGGACATTGAGACGAGTGCGACCGAGGAGCTGTACTCGATCGCACTGGATGGTGCGGGGGACCGGGTGGTGTTCATGCTGGGGGAGGCGCCAGCGTCAGTCTCGGCGCCAGCAGCGTCACCGATGGACTTCAGGCTTGTTTATTGCCCGACGCGCCGGGAGATGGTCGAGCAGCTCAATGCCTGGTTTGCGGCCCATGACCCGGACGTCATCATCGGTTGGAACGTGATTCAGTTCGATCTGCGGGTGCTGCAGAAGGCGGCCGATACGTGTTCCGTGCCGCTGCTGCTCGGACGCGAAGGCCGTCCCATCGCGTGGCGCACGCACCCGGGCCGACAGGGCTACTTGTTCGCGCCCATGCCTGGGCGGGTCGTCGTCGATGGCATCGAAGCGCTGCGGGCGGGCATGTGGAGCTTCCCGTCGTTCAGCCTCGAAGCAGTCTCGCAGGCACTGCTCGGCGAGGGCAAGGAGATCGGCGATGCCTACGACAAGATGGCCGAGATCGAGCGGCGCTACCAGGAAGACAAGCCGGCACTGGCCAGCTACAACATCCGCGACTGCGCGCTCGTGCTGCGTATCTTCGACAAACTGGAACTGCTGCCGTTCGTGCTGGAGCGAGCGCAGACGACGGGTTTGCAGGTGGATCATTTTGGTGGCTCCATCGCTGCGTTCAGCCACCATTACCTGCCGCGCATGCACCGCCTGGGCTACGTGGCACCCAACGTGGGTGACATCGCGGCCAAGGCCTTTCCTGGCGGCTATGTGATGGACTCCAGGCCGGGCTTCTACGACTCCGTCGTGGTCCTGGACTACAAGAGCCTGTACCCCTCCATCATCCGGACCTTCCTCGTGGACCCTGTGGGCCTGGCCGAGGGAGAGAGCGCCGACGCACAGACCGGGTTGGTGCAGGGGCCGCAAGGCACGCTGTTCTCGCGCAACAAACACTGCCTGCCGGACATCGTGACCACCCTGTCGAATGCCCGAGACGAAGCCAAGCGGGCGCGCAACCAGCCGCAGTCGCAGGCCCTGAAGCTGCTCATGAACTCCTTCGCTGGTGTGCTGGGCGCGTCGGAATGCCGCTTCTTCAATCCGAAGCTGGTGTCCGCAGTGACCCTGCGCGGCCACGAGGTGATGAAGCTCACCCGTACGCTCGTGGAGCAGCGCGGATACCAGGTCATCTACGGAGACACCGACTCCATTTTCATCTGGCTCAAACGCCCCTATCGCAACTCGGAGGCGCACGCCGTTGCGGCCAGCCTGGTACAGGAGATCAACGCTTGGTGGACCCGCAAGCTGCGCGAGGAGCTGCAGATGGAGAACTTCCTCGAAATCGAGTTCGACACCCACTATGCAAAATTCTTTATGCCCACCATCCGAGGATCGGATGTCGGCAGCAAGAAGCGCTACGCCGGACTGAGTGTCGATGAAGACGGGCGGGAGGACATGGTCTACCGCGGGCTGGAGATGGCCCGCAGCGACTGGACCCCGTTGGCACGCCAGTTTCAGGAGGGCTTGCTCTCACGCATCTTCCACGGAGAGCCCTACCGGGCGTTCGTGACCGACTATGCGCGGTCGATGTTGGATGGCCAGATGGATGCGCTGCTCGTCTACCGCAAACGCCTGCGGCACCGGCTCGATGCCTACGAGGTCAACGTGCCGCCCCAGGTGCGCGCGGCGCGCATCGCTGACGCGCACAACGCGAAGTTGAACCGTCCCCAGCAGTACCAGCGTGGTGGCTGGATCCAGTACGTGATGACCAAAAGCGGTCCCGAACCCCTGGAGGCCCGGCATTCGCGCATTGACTATGAACACTACTTTGTCAAGCAACTGCAGCCCATCGCAGATGCGATTCTCCAGCCATTGGGCGACAGCTTTCTGGCATTGACGAGCGCGCAGAAAGTGCTTTTCTAGGGGCTGCGGGGGGAGCAAACTGGTGCGATACCCAACGACGGAACTGGCTGACCGGAAAGGGTGACGTGTCAGCTTGACTACGCAACTGCGCTTTAAGCTTTAGCCCAACTCACGCTTGACGGTAGGTTTGCAGCGGTTCCCGCCCTTCGCTGGCGCGGGCCGAACTCACGCTAACCGCCATCAAGCAGTCGATGGTTCTAACATCCGGAAGGTACGGTGTCAGGGGCATTGAGTATCGAGCATTGCATGGATTGCTCTGTCGGCAGGCAGAATGGCGGCATGGTTAGCTCCTCGCCGAGGCCGATCGAGATCGGCCCGGGTGAGGTTGCGATGCAGCAGGTGGCGCGCTCGGGGTATGGGTTGCAGGTCAGCGGTGCAAATTACTGCACAAAGAATTGCGGGAGGCGCATGGCGAAGAAGAATGGTTTCAAGGGAAGTGCCGCCATCGGCAATTCAGGCATCAAGAAGCACTTTGGGAACGATGAGCTTTGGGCTCCCCTCTTCGAGCTGGCCTGGAATGGATTCGATGCCGGTGCGAGCTTCGTTGCCGTCACTGTGGTCGAGAACGAGATCCACGGGGTGGAGCGGGTCGTCGTTCTGGACGACGGTGAAGGTATTGAGTTTGCCACTCTGGACCACACGTTTGGCAACTTTAACGACTCCTCGAAGAAGGCGAACCTATCGCTCAAGGGACAGCATGGTCGCGGGCGTCTTGCGTTCCATAAGCTATGCCGCAATGCCTCCTGGTTTACCAGGTTCAAGAATGTCGATGCGGCAATCGAGATCGCCGAGCCGACCATCAAAGACTTCGAGGCCTGGCTCATAGAAGAAACTGACCAGAAGCAAGAGGTCCTGACGCATGGCCATGGCACCCTGGTGGAGCTCACTCAATTCACACATGTCCTGCCGACGCAGGATGAGCTCCGGGAGAAATTCGCCGTTGAGTTCGGCTGGTACCTTGCTGTGCACAAGGAGAAGCGGCTGTATCTGAACGGCAGCGCCGTAGATGTGCCCAGACACGAGGCCCTCGTTCAGGCCATTTCTGCAGACGACGAAGTCTTCGAGGCTCAGGTCATCCGCTGGGAGCAACGCCCAACATCAGAAAAGTCATATCTCTACCTGCTGAATTCCAGCGGCGAGTTGGTCTACAAGGTGCTGAGCTCGCTCAACCAGAAGCCAAACTTCTTCACTAGCGTCTGCGTGAAGTCATCATGGGCTGACACCTTCTCGCAGGAACAGGATCTGTTCAATTCTGAAGCGCATACGCCAGCGTCCCCCGTCTGGAGAAAGTTTAAGGCTCAGCTGGACCGGCTTGGCCAGTCCGTCTACGACGAGTTCCTTCGCTTGCAGGCGGAGGAAGTTGTGCAGGGCTACGAGGATGAAGGCTACTTCCCGACCTACGCAGGGCTTGATGAGGCGGAGAAAGCATGGCGGCACCAGCACACCCGCGATCTGGTGCGGAACATCTACATCGCCGAGCCGCGCGTCTTTCAAACCGCCAGCAAGAAGCAGGCGAAGCTCATCATTCGGCTGCTGGACCGGCTTGCTGTTTCAAATGAGAACGACGCTCTGTGCGACGTGCTTGAAGGTGCGCTTGACCTCGATGCGAAGTCGGTGCAAGACCTCGCAAACCAGCTCAAGAACGCGACTTTCGAGAACATCGTTGCGAGCATTGAAGTACTGCAGCGACGGGCTACGGCTGTGGAGCAGTTACGACACGTAATGAACGTGCACTACCGAAAAGTCCTCGAGACGCCCGACCTGCAGAAGGTCATCGAAAGCAACACTTGGTTATTCGGGCCGCGCTACGAGACTCTCGGCGCAGAGGAGGACACCTTTACCGAGATTGCCCGGAAGATGCGCGACGAGGTCATGGCGCGGAACCCTGTCGACATGGACGATGTTGACGACGAAGGGGACCTGCCCGGTGCCAAGCGGCAAACCGACCTCTTCCTGGCGCGCAAATTTCCATCCCTCGATTCAAGGGGAAATAGGGTCTTCAAGTGCATCGTCGTGGAGATAAAGCGGCCGGCGATTTCGCTCAACAAAAAGCACCTTCGACAACTCGAGGACTACGCGGAAATCATTAAGCGCCAGCCCCAGTTCAAGTCGGAAAAGATGCACTTCGAGCTCATCCTCCTCGGGCGCCAGATATCCTCTGCGGACACCATCATTACCAGTCGGCTGAACGCCCATGTCTTGCGCAACGACCCCGGCCTCGTGACAGAGGACCCGCGTATGAAGCTGTACGTCATGAACTGGTACACACTGCTTGACGGTTTCGAGCTGACGCACGGGTTCATGCTCGAAAAGCTGAAGCTCAAGAGGGACGACTACAGCGCGGCGACCAGACAGGAACTGGTGGCAGAGCTACAGACCGAGCACTGAGCCTTTTAGCTATGGCTGCACGGCTTCCTCAACGACCTAGAGCCCACGAACTTGAAGTTCAGTCGGAAAACTTTTTTCGGCAGAACCTTCCTGCAGGATGGACCTGCGACAAGCCTCAGCACGACTACGGAGTTGACCTCCGGCTTGGGCTGGCAACCGATGGCCAGATAACAGGTCAGCAACTGGTCGTTCAACTGAAAGCGTCGGAGGTTGCCAATGCCGCTGACTACGTCGTGGTGAGGCTTGAAGTGACAACTCTCGCGCTGCTTCGACAAATGCTTGAAGTAGCAATGCTGGTGAAGTACGTCGCGGCGGAGCGAGAGGCCTACTGGCTGCTATTAAAGGACTTCACTGCTGAGCCAATGGATGGCCAAAGGACAGTCTCAGTGCGCATCCCGAAAATCAACCGGCTTTCAGCAAATCCTTGGCCGTTCATCGGTCGGCACGTTCAAGCTGTTCACTTCCGAAAGCTCAATGCAAATCATCCTGGGCATCCGCAGTAGTGATTCCTGCGGAGCGAAAGCTGCCTTTCGACTGCTAAACGTGAAGCAACTGCTATTAGCCTGGAGCTGCCATGCCTGCGGTCGGTTCTGCAGCGGGTCCGGTCTTTCGGTCACTGCGGCCAAACACACGCTTTCGGCCGCTTACCGGTCACCGGCTTGCGTCTCGATTCGAAATCCTCGGCCCCACACATTGCATGCTCAAATTGAAGATGTACTCGGCCAAGAACGGCGATGCTTTTCTTGTCCAAGCCTCAGGCTCCAACGTACTCATAGACGCGGGCTACGCGAGCACTTTCAATGACCACATCCTGGACGACTTGAGGCAGATTTCTAGCGTCGGCCAAGCGGTGGATCTGCTCATTTGCACACACATCGACAACGACCACATCGGCGGCCTTCTCGAGTTCCTCTCCTCGAACGGCCCTGAAGGAGCTCGAAACATCGTTGAGGTCAAGGACGTCTGGCACAACAGCCTTCGATCGCTACCTGCTGCGCCCGGCGCTCCGGACAGCGCGTCGGACCGCCAGTTGCTGGAGGCGATACAGAGAAGAGGATTCCTACTGCCGCCTGCTCCTGGGCCTGCTGCCAACCCCATCAGCGCCAAGCAAGGTAGCTCGCTGGCGAGGCTTCTCCACCAGCTGGGCTACATGTGGAACTCTGGCGACGGCTCCACGTGCATAACAAGCGGTCGCCCGCCACATGCCTTGTCGAACGACGTTCAGGTTCAGTTGGTCGGACCACCGTTGGCCAGACTGCAGGAACTTCGGTCCTGGTGGCTCGCGCAGATGAGAAGGGTCTCCTACCGAGGCGGCGCGGCGGTCGACGCTCTGGTGGAGGACGCTTATGAAATGCTCTGCGCGTCAACTCGCGAGCCGAAGCCTGCAACGGTCAAGACCATCTCAGCCGGAGGATCGAAGAGGTTGGTTGACCTGTACGTTCCCGATACCTCGCCCACCAATGGCAGTTCAATCGCCACCATCATCGACGCCGATGGCAAGCGGCTGCTCTTCCTGGGGGACGCTTGGGCCGAGGACGTTGCCACGGAACTCAAGCAGATCGCTGGGGGCGACGCTCCGCAGATGTTCGACGCCATCAAGGTGTCCCATCACGGCAGCGTTTACAACACGAGCGTAGACCTCCTGTCGCTCATTGATGCTCCCGTCTTCCTGGTCTCGTCGAACGGGTCTACGCATAACCACCCGGACTTCGAGGTGCTCGCCGAGATCGTCGATAGGCCTGCGACGGTTGAGCGAACGATTTACTTCAACTACGAAACCCCGGCATCCACTCGGCTGCGGGCACATGCATCGAGGTCAGGCACCAAATTCAACGTGAAAGTCGTTCAAGACGACTGGATCCATATCTAGGGAGAACAACAATGACTGAAGAGGAAGTGAAGCTGGCGACCTGCCAGGTCATAGGCGCCGGCGAAGCTGGTACGGGTTGGCTCATTTCGGCTGACCAGGTCTTGACGGCCTATCACTGTCTCGGCGAGGCGGCCGCCCAAGGAACCAGCGTCGAGGTCAGCTTTGGCGTCGGCCCATCTGACTCCAAGCACCAAGCGGTCCTTGAGGCCTTTGACGCAGACCTCGACGTCTGCGTCCTTAGACTGCCGGCTCCCGCTGAGGTCGATCCGGTGCCAATTGCGGTCACTTCGCCGCGGCCAGGGACACGTTGGAACGCCTTTGGTTACCCGGTTGCCAAACTGCAAATCGGCCAAGTCCTCGGAGGAGCCATCCAGCAGGCATTGAGCGAGCTGGCCAACGGCATCGACCTCGACCTGTCGGTGAGAACCGAAACAGCACTCTCGGACTACCGTGGCTTGTCCGGCGCCGCGCTCATAACTGCGGACGGCTGCCAAGGCTTGCTACGCGTTAGCATCGACAACACTCTTGGCGCCGTCAGCATGGCCGCTCTGAGCGGCTTCCTATCCGACAACCACCTCCTCCCAGATGAGGAGGCATCCGAGGAAGATGCATCCACAATTGCCAGGCGCCCCACATTCGACGAGTCATTTGAAGCAAGCCTCGTCAAGGCAGATGGTGGATACCTGTTCCTGGACGGAGCCCATGGCATAGGCAAGTCGACCTACTGCAAGAGCTTCAGGCCGAGCTCCAATGGCATTGAAATCCTAGGCGTTTACGCCTTCTCCGAGCGAAGTCGAGGCTCGACCGCAGCCCTTCAAGCCCAACCGGAAGTGTTCGTTGACTGGCTGACATCGCTGCTATCGGTGCGGGCCACTGGCCGACCGGCTCGGCTGTCTCAGGCAATCTATGCGCAGCTTATCCAGACGACGCACCAAACGCTTCAATCATTTGCGCAGCGCTGCGCAAATGACGGCAAGGTTGGAGTGCTGTTCATTGATGGAGTGAACGAGGCGGCTGCCATCGGCGGCGATGCCCTGCAACGCTTCATCGGGCTCTTGCCGACAAGCATCCCGCCAGGGCTTCGAGTCGTGATTGTTGGAGCCGGCCTGGATGCCATTGCGGGCAAGCTCGCGCCGATCTTTCAGCCCGCGGACCGCCTGACCCTGCCCGTCTTGGATGACGGCATCCAGTACAGGCTTTGCGTCTCAACGCTAGACGATGACAAGGTATCGTCGACATTGGTCTCCGCTCTTTGCGAACGAGCCAAGGGCCACCCGCTATACCTCCGGTATCTGGTTGACATTGTCAATGGTGGGGCTACTGAGGACGACCTTGCATCGCTGCCGCCGTTCAGCGGAGCAATCGAGGACTACTACGAGACCATTTGGGCACAGCTGTTAACGGACGCTGATGCTGTCAATCTGCTTGGGATCATCGCGCGGTTGCGCTGGGGGATTCCGACGTCCGACCTGCCGGTCATGCTGACGGCGCCTGAGTCGGCCGCCTTTGTTCCGACCATCACGCGCATCCGGCATCTGCTGACGGCACCAGACACCACCGAGGTCTACCACTCATCGTTCTCTGACTTCGTGGTGCACAAGACCGCGGCGCAGAGTGCGTGGGTCCAAGGGCGGCTCGCGGACTACTGCCAGCTCCCCGACAGCGGGAACTACGGAGAACTCAACAGCGTCTTCCACGGCCTTCTTGCAGACAAGACGAGACAGCTGGCAGCCATAGACGGCTGCCAGCAGCATTGGGTGGACCGATCTGTGCTGCTTGGAGCTGAGCCGGACGTCCTCCTTGGAGACATCGAGGACTCACTTGAGGCGGCCACTCGCCTTGGAACCGCGACCGGGATTGTTCGTTTGCTGCTTCTTTCGCAGCGACTTAAGTTCCGATACGGCACGCTGTTTGCGCAGTCGGCGGGCCTCGCTGCAGAAGCTCTCATCGCGCTCGGAAAGACTGACCAGGCGCTGCGTCATATTCTTCGCCATGGGCACCTCATTGTGGAGCCCAGCTCGGCGTTCTCCATCGCCAGGCTGCTCATCGAAGCAGGTCACCAGAAAGAAGCCATTGAGGTCCTTCAAAAGGTCGATAGCCTCCTGCAGCCAACCCTCACACGGGATGGTGTAAAGGTCGGCGAGTATCTGAAAGCGGCCGGTTTCAGACTGCAGGGCTGGGTCCTGGCCGACCATGCTGGAGCCGAACCTCCCACTGCGGATTTTCTTCAATATGTGATGGCTCTCGTAACCGATCCGAGGAATAGCATCTCGCCGCAGGATGGTCAGCGCCTCCTCGCCGACCTGATCGGCAACATGCTCGGCACGAGCATGTGCGTAGTCCACGCCTACAAACCTATCGCCCAGATTCCCATCCCTCCGGGCGTACCAAACAGATCCCAGGCGCTTTCGCTCCTTTCAATACTCGGCTATGCCTACAACCATGCTCAGAACTACGAGACCCGACTTCCAAGAGACAAAGTTGGCATGCTGCTTGAGGACATTGGCAGCAAGCTCGACGCCTCTCTAGAAGCGGAGGACAAGCAGTTCGGCTTTGTCGACCTGTTGATCGAGGCGGGCGCCAACCCAAGCCTGGTCGATACCTATGCCAATGGACTGGACTGGGAAGCAAGCGCCCCACCCCTATTCACAGAGCATCGCTCGCTCGCCGACAGCGCTGCGTTCCTTCGAGCCTACGACCAGCTAAGAGCAGCGTACTTTTTGGGCCGAAACCAGGAACAGCCTGCTCCGGAACCTTTGGAGGCATATGACTGGGAGGGCTGCCTCGAAGACCTCGCGGCATCCGTTGCCTGGTTAGACGCGAAGGCACGTCATGCAAGTGCATCCAACGATGACACGGCGCTCGCAGCTGCGCGCATGTATCTGAAAGACGACGTGCTCCCCTGCTTGCAACTTGACCTCGCTTCGCGAATTTCTTGGCCGGACGCGTACTTCATCCCCGAGAACATCGTGCCGCTTTTGTACGGCTACCTGGCGAAGCTTTGCCTCGATTGCATGCCAGAAGAGCTTGGAGACCTTCTTGGTGTCCTTGAGGACTCGTTCGACGGGCAGCTCGGCCTTTACAACGAAGGCTTCCGGCGCGCATTACAGGCTGTCGTGCCGACTCTCGTGAACGCCGCAGTTTCGGGAGATGTTGCCGACAGGGTGTTCGAGCTGCTGCTCCGGTGGAGGAACTACGTCCGGGACAACGTTGAGAACAGGCACGAGCTCGTCCCCGAGCTTCTGTCCATGGTGCCCTTGCTCGCGCGGATGGAATCACACGAGGAGGCCCTTCAGACGTACCAGACAGTTCTGGCGGTCTCGATGGGACCCAGTTGGTACAAGGAGGATCAGTTTGCAGTGATGTCGCGGACGCTCGAGGTATTGCCAGCTACTGCCGCGATTGCCCCCGCGGTGCTCGCCCAGATTGCTGCATACCTAGAGCACGCCAGTGGTGAGATGACGTTCCAGCGGTACGTCCGCTCGGACAAGGCGACCTTCATCGGCGAGCTGAGCCGGCGCGGCTTGTACTCGGACGCCGTGCGCTACTTCCAGCACCAGGCCTGCGGCAGCATTGACGAGATGCGCGCACAGGCATCGCACGGTGGCCTCGACCGCGTCGCCCCGCTCGTAGGTATGCGCTTCCCTGGTGGTGCCCTGGAGGAACAGGCATCCCTAGTGAGCCTGCTCGAGCATGTCGGCACCGCCGCAGACTGGCGCATTCGCTGGGCGCTTCTGGAGATCTACCAGCATGGAGACGAGCGCTACCTCAGGGACTGGGGTCCAGCCTATGCAAAGCTGATTCAGGAAATTTCACCAAGCTCCGTCGACCTGGAATGGGCCGTCAAACGAATCGGCAGCATCGTGCAAGCAATGAACGGTGAACGAGCGTGGATGCTTCTCAGCTGCTTGAACGAGGCGTTGTCAGACACCGTGCGCGAGAGCTTCTCGCCGCTCTTCGAGCAATACCGCGGCGCCTTCGAGCCGCACGACCTTGAAACGTTGAGTCGCAGGTCCGGAATTCCGATGGGCCCAGGCCCTGCCAAGGCCCAAGCGGCCGCTGAGCCCAAGATTGAGGCCACCACGAGACCAGCAGAAGAGGAAGAGGAAGGCCCTGAAGACCGAGAGGTCATGCGCGGCACCTTCGGAACGAGAGCTTCCGTACGGGCAGCGGAACAGGCACTTGAAGAGGCGCGCAGGCACTTGAAGCGCCGGAACACGTCCGCGGCAGTCGAGCATGCGATTGCTGCGCTGAGAGCGGTGCAAGACGGCGGCTGGTCGATTTGGTCGAAGGGCCACCCTGCCAGGATGGCGGACCTCCTCATCCAAGACAACGTCAGGTCGGCAGATGAGCTGGCACGGCTCTATGTGCCATTAGCCCTACGTGAGCAGCACACACAGAGTTGGTCGGTTGCCTACCAGCTCATGCAGCTTATCGGACCCAACCTCGACGCCGACCAGCGGACACAACTGCTATCGGTGGCGACCGACCATGTCCGCGAGATGGTGGGCGCCGCGCCGGCCGACGCGTTCACCTACATCGGTGCGACAGCGTCCGCGACGGCAACAGATGCCCTTTTGGAGCTCCTCCTGTGGGCTCTGGATCACCCGAGCTGGGAGCGACGAGATTCGGCCGCGGCAATGGCGCTCTGGCTCCTGCGAAGCGATGACGTGTGGATGGAGAAATTGGCTCCGCTCGCCTTCTCCATGGAGAGCGGCAACCGCGCTGACATTGCGGCTGCAGCTCTGGACGTACTTTCGCGTGAGAGCGCAGCAGCCCTGTGGGAGCGTGTCGCCCGCTGCGTCGACGTTAGCGAAGTAGCGAAGGCGTGCACTCACGCAAGCAGATATGCAACGCTCCTGCGGATAGCTGACCGCGCCAGATCCAAAGGCATTGCCTCGGCCGCTGATGCCGTCGGGACACTTCGGGCCAAGGCACTCACAAGCGAGAGCCCGGCCGTCCAGCCAGGGGACACCCTGCGTTCGGATCATGTGCCTCCAGGCCTGACGGCTGCTTGGAAGGAACTGCTGAGCCTTGGGGCTATAGACGATGCAGCTCGGATGCGAGTCGCCGCGATTCTCAGGGAACTGTGTGGACAACACTCATTCGATGACGTTCGACACTTGGACTCCTTGGCAGCGACGAGATTCAAGGCTAACGCCAATGTCATTCCAGATCGTTGGGCTGCAAGGTTTAGGTTTGCACTCAATGTCGCGCTTTTCGGACCTGCACCGATTGAGAAACTGGTCAAGATTGAGGCCGCACTGCGCATCCACAACCCGGAGTCCCTCGTCGAGCCACCTGACGGCCGGCAGCTCATCGCAAGCCTGATCGAAGCCCTCGGATCAGGAAATGCCGCGGGCTTCCTCCCGTCGAGCGGCGACCTAGTATTCCTGGACGTCCAAGGCTACCTTGAGCACAAGTGGCAGATAGTCAGGGTAGACCTTACGTCGCACCTGCTATCGCCGGGGCAGCGGGATCCTTACCCCATAGAGCTGGGCACCTTCAGACCGACCGAGCTGCCTCGACCGGTCCCACGCGATCAAGTGGCGGTTTGCAGTCGTGTCAAACCGGGGCTAGCGCACTTCGGATCTCTCACGCCCTCCATCGCCAACCCGCAGTTCCACGAGCTCCTGCAGGCCCCCGCCTCCGCAATGGTCAGATATCACTGGAGGGATGGGAGCACTGTCCGCACAGCCGGGGCGAGCCGCCCACACGAAGTCTCGATGCTTGCCATCCAACGCGAAGCGCTGACGTTACCTCCAGGCTGGCGCATGCAATGGATACTGAGAGTCAACGGAAATATCCGAGCAAAGCTGAATAGGGCGCACTAATCATGTTTCCAAGAATGACGGCAATGCGGCAGCCGATGACTCGGGGTGAGTTCGAAGAACGCATTAATCTCACCTTTGAGCAGATCAACACCGGCAAGCTGCATCCCAACGGCCTAGACGGATTGCTTGAGGTTCGACATCTGCCTAACGGCCGGATCGACATGCTCAGCGTGAACGAAATGGTGCGCCTGAACGCGAACATGAGCCACCAGATGATTGCCACAGACATGGGCAAGATGCTCAGCCAGATGGCTGAGAACGGTAAGTCCGGCGAAGGGGGCGAAGCAGACGTGGAAGACGAGTCGTAGCCTAGTTGCGTCACACGAACGTGACGCCAGAGGTCAGCTTTTCCTCAAAGCTGTCGAAGCCGCCCTTCCTGTGAAGAGTTCGCACACGCCAGAAGTAGAACGACTGAACATCTGGGGCCGCTCTATTCGGCGATGTGCGATAGGCCGTACCTCTGGAGACAAGGGCTGTGCCACAGTTTCCGCTGATTTGGATCGGGCGAACCGGTCCCCAGCCTGCATTCCAGTAGCAAAGGTCAGCGACGACCTCACTACCGGATTTGACTTCCAGCCCCCCGGCACAAGGCGTGACCTCCAGCTGTCCACGCCCTGGCATTGTCGGCAAGAAGAGCCGCCCCGGATAAAGGTCGTGCTGTAGGTAGCCTAGACGGTTGAAGTCGAGCGGCTTGGCCAGCGGCCAGGCCCTGCTCTCCTCATCGGCTATCGCGTGAGGAGCTGGCGACTCCACGACTGTAGTCGTGCCCAGTGGCTCCTGGAAGTCGCTAGCGAGTAGCCCTCCAGTTCTCCATAGGTCCTTCAAGTGTTCAGCCAAGCCTTCATCAGCGACGCTGCTACCTGACGCTTGCGCCCACCGGACGACCGAGACCTCCACACAGCGGTCCATTGACATCACAACGGGCGACGAGAAGGCCATCAGCTCGTCGCCAGGACGGTCCCGCTGAACCTGGTCAATGAGACTGCGGACTGCCTCTCCTATCGCCTTGTCATCGCCGTCGAAGTCCGTTCGGCCTGGAAACCAAGCTGGTCGCCTAGGCCTCAGCAGCGCAAGCGTCGGGTGAACAGGCAGAGCCAACAGAGCCCTGTCCTCCGCTCTATCGGGAGGCATGCCCCAAAACTCCTCAGCAACCGCTAGCGTGCGGTGGTAAGCGGAGATCATCCGCAAGGCAGTACGAGATGAGATTTGGCCGCTGAACCCCTCGCCCAAGGGGCGCGAGAAATGCCAAGGGTCGCCCTGAAAAGGAGCATCCGGGTAGGCCCCTTTGTTCATTGACCACTCGAAAGCCATCTGTCGAACGAACGGCAGCCGCGTAGCGGCCTCAAGTTCCGTCATGGAAGTACGGAACATCCGCGGAAGGTCCGCCCCTTGCACTCCGTTGAAATCCTGTGGAATCTCGAAGTCCTCAGGCACTTCTTCTAGGCCTTCGTCCGGGGTGTCCGCCCATAGACCAAGGCTCTCCAGCAACAGCTCCGAGAGGACGGACGTCTTAGGAATGCTCTCGGCCATTTTCTGGCTGGCCTCATACCCGTGCGCCTGCACGGCCATCCAGAAGATGAAGAGCGCCTCCACCACCTCGGCCTCGAGCTTCCTTGTGCCGAGGAATTCAAGAAGTGCGGCCTCCGTCGCCGCTTTCGACGCCGGCGCGCCCAGCCGAGCGGCGAGCTCCTGCATGGCCCACCACCGTGCAGCGGTCGACGGCCAGCCCAGCCTAGCGACGAGGATGCGAAGGTCATCCATCATGTGCCCTTCACCCTCGCGGCGTCGAGCTCTTCTGCCCAGCGCGGCCGTTCCAGCGGAAGAGTTCGGGTATCTTCAAGAACGCAGTTCACCATCATCTCGGCGAACTTCACGGCGTCGGGAACGCGCTTCTGTCGTGCATAGAAATAGACCATCAGATCCGTAGGCGCTATACGCGGCGGCTCGGGCTCTCCGAACATCGCGTACGTCGTCGCCCCGACGAACTCGTCGCAACGACTCGGGTAGTGTTGAACGATCATATCCAGCCGCTTACGCGTCTTTTCTTCGCTCTCCGCGAAGCCCAGCCACGCCCCCTTCCGGATCTGCGCCTGGACGAGGTAATTCCATGCAGCCTTTGAGCCGCTCAGCTTGCGCCTCGTCTCAAAGGCGAGGTCATACAGTTCGAGGATACCGTTGACTCGCCCGTCGTCTGACTGAAGAAAGCTGTCCAACGCCGCGAGAAGGCGCTTACCCTGTCCGGCCTTATCCCAGTGCTCGTACCAGGCTCGAAGCAGCCTGTTCTTCTCGTTGTAGCTGGTCGACAGGCTTGCCAGCAGGTCGTCGACCTGCTCCGGTGCGAACGTCGTGACGTCGCCCGTATACGGCTTGCTGTCAATGTCGCCGCTAGACGAGTCTTTGCGCTGAAGCACGCCGACGTCCCAACCGGCATGCTCCCTGAGAACACGCAGCCGCTCGGCAGCGCCATCCTGACCATTGCGTTCAAGCTGCATCAACGCGTCCTGGATCTCTGGGTGAACACCCGTGCGTATGAGCGCGTCCAGCGGCCAACCGTCCCGCACGCCCTGCTCTACGTACGCCCGCAGGCTGTCTTCCGCATGCGACCAATCGCCCGCGTCCGTGTGCTCCTCATACTTCACCACCAGAGCTGGTGGGCAGAGTTTCGCCAGCAGGCGGTCTGCGGCTGAGAGCACGTGCCTCGTGCCCTTTCCGTCCGTGAAGTCCAGCACGCGGTGGACCTGTGGCGAGACCAGGCTGAGCAGTCGTCGAGCATCGTCTGGCGCGACCTCCACCAAGTAGTCAATGGCGTCGACGGTGTTGTTCAACGTGGGGTCCTTGCGGTGCCCGTAGCCGGTCACCAGCTCCCAAGTCTGCTTGCAGAGCTCCCGGGCGCTGGTGTTCAAGCCGTGGCTGAGGGCGATGCCGCAGAGTTGCAGCGGCGTCTGAAGATGAACGCTGGTCTCCTGGCGGATCTCAGCATCGAGCAGGACGCGTTGGGATTGGATGAAGGCCGCTGCGGCTTCATCGCTCATCCTGGTCAGCAGTCCTGCCGCATACTGGGTGCGGAAGGACGCGGGGTCGAACCACTCGCTGGTAGCTGCGGCGACCATGGTCGCGTCAGTGAGGTCAACATCGTCGCGACTGGCGAGCAGGCAGCTCCCCAGCCTGATGTCGCAGGCAATGCGATGCAGTCCAGCCCGGAAATCCTCTGCGGCTGAGCTGGCATCGTGCCCCTGCCTGAATCGCCTGAACTGGATAGGCTTGAGCAGTTCGAACAGCTCATGAAAGTCCACGAACTCCCTGCGCCACCAGCGCTCGGCAACTTGGGCTGCAATCGCTGAGATGGCATTCAGGAAATAGCTGATGTTCCTCCTGTCCTCATAGGTGGGCGCCCGCACGAACTCGAAGCCGGTTTGTCCTTCAGCCTGCATACAAAGGTTCAGGTGCAAGCCGCTGAAGAACCAATGGTGGACGAGCGCGCTGAGGTCGTCCTTGCGCTCGTAGTAACCACCCTCAAGCCACTCAATGGGGATGGGCTCGTTCAGCGGCTTCGAGACTCGTGTGCGGGCTGCCTCCAGCGCAGCAGCGAACGGGGTTCGCGCCAGCTTGCTGAAATCGTCGCGATCAAAGATGCTCACCCCGGCCGTTGCAGCCGCACGGACGCAGACGTCGCTGAGAACACTCTTATCCGGGTCGTCGGGGGGCAGCGGGGTGGCTGCGTCTATCAGATCGTCCAGCACGCCCTCATCAACCAGCATCCGGGCTCTCGGCATCCACACGACCGGGCCGTTCTCGTGAACCAGTTTGGCGAAGGCCTCCGGGGAGCCACCGATGACACCCAGGTGCGAGAACGCCTCGACCAAGAACTTGAAATCAGCAGTCCCTGCGTTGGATGAGTACCACGTGGAAAATCGGCTGAGACCTCTGAAACGCCGCAGTGCCTCGGCACCACAGGTCTCGGCCAGTACCGCCTGTCCTCGCGCCTGCAAGGCCAAGCCAAGGGCGGCCACACGCAAGATGTCCGTCTCGTGCCGCGACGCCAGAGCCTCGCGGACTACACCGTCGTCGGCTGTCAGCCTCAGCGTAAACGACACAAGCCGAGCCATGTCGTCGTCCTGCATCTGAAACTCGCTGCCGCGGACCATCCGCGCCCTGAGATGGTCAAGGCGGTAGGCATCGGAAAACGCGTTGGCATCCAGCGCCGCGACCATAGCCTCCGACAACAAGGTGTCGAACAGCGACTCTGGATAGCCCTCCTCCAGGCGGAACATGATCCAGTCGCGGGTCAACCCGGCAACGAGGTTCTTGGGGTCACCGAGCCTGGCCTGAACCGACCAGAGCCAGTTGACGCGCAGAGAGGGCGGCGCCGATGTCTCCAACCAGCTCGCCACCGCCGGCATCAGCTCCTTGATGCGCTCGTCGTAGCCCAGCGTTGAGCGCACAAACACCGCCAGGCTCTCGTGGAAGACCTTCAAGCCAGCGACCGAAGAATGCAGCAGGTGCTCCACCTTCGCGACATCGGGCTGAGCCGTACCAAGCTTCGCCGCAATCTCCAAGAACGCAGCCTTCGGCCAGAAGAAGGGGAACGCGCACACCAAGCGCAGCATGTCCTGGAGACTGGGCGGGAGATCTGCCCACAGGGATGCGTAGTAGAACCTCACCTCCTTGGTCATGTCCCCTTGCAGCCGCTCGATATTCCAGCTGTTCAGGTCGCCCCCGGTGTGCTCAAGCTCCGCAGCGGCATAGATGACGTGTAACGGGTGGCCGTTGGTCTTCTTGCGAAGCGCGGTTGCCGCCTCCTGCAACTGGCGCTCTGACTGCTCCTCATGGTCGGATCGGGTCGAAAGCCTGCACTCGTCAACGGCCTTGCCCAGGTACGACAACACCGCGTTCTCGGACATCGCCGGCAACTCTCGCCAGCTGGCCTTCGGTGCGACCGCCAAGAGGTCCTTGGGCAGCTGGGTATCGTCGACCGGCTGCGTGCCCACCAACAGGACCATGTTGTCTGGGCACGGCAGGACCTGTGAGAACAAGTCGTCCAGCGGGCGCTTGTCGGCTGCATTGATGCGCCAGACATGATCCAAGCCGTCCAGAACCAGCACGAACGGCTTGCCCTTCTCCTGGTAGTAGGCCGCGCAAGCTTCGAGTAGCCCTCGCAAGTCACCGCCGGGCGTCTGAACGCCTGGATGAAACTGCTTGACCTGTGCCGCGATGGACTGCTCAACCACGTAGCTGTGCACGCGGTCGCGCCCCCGCTCGGTCGTCGACAGGAAGTAGTGGTGACGGACCGTGGGAATGTCCAAGCTAGCAAGCTTGTCGCACAGCGCGCTCAAATACGTGCTCTTCCCGCGGCCAGGCGGCCCCGTGAGCACGAATGCCTGCCCGGCACCAGCGGCGGTGTCGCGCACGAAGTCCCGGTGGAACGTCTCGTCCGGCACCTCATATCCGAGCGGTACGAAAAAGTCTTCAGGCAAGGGCGCCGGCGGCGCTGCCCGCAGGATGGTGCGCACCTGGTCCAGGGAGATCCACCCGTCCGGCGGCGGGAAATTCTTCCGGATCGCCCAGTTCAAGGCGACATTCTTGAGGTTCGCGATGCCCTCAGGCGTGCCGTGCCGGTGCAGTTGGGCATCGACCTCGTGCTCAAGCGATTCGAACCCCTTGTCGCTGTGAAGAACCTGCAGCTGACTGAAGAAGGCCTCGCACTTCTTCTCGTCACCCAGCTCGGCGATCACCGCTGAGCGCCGAGGCTCGGGCACTTTGGCGAAGTCGATTTTCCCGCCGGAGAGGCACGCCTCAATTTCCGCATCTGGCCGACGATTCGTCTTCAGCGAGATCACGCCAACCCGAGCCGGGTCCAACACGGCGAAGGCGTCAAACCACTTCCGCAGCATCGACCTAGACTTCGCCGTCTTGCCGGACTTCTCGAGCATCCACTCCCAGCTCAACGCGTGAACGGCCGGGTTCGGTGTGTACTTGACTTGCGCAAGGTCAACGAGGCCGCCAGTGCGCTCCGCCACGATGTCGTCCAACCCCTTCGGCGCATCGGCCTCGTCGTCGCACTCGAACTTCATCCGGGTGTAGCGTGTCGGTGCGTCGAGCCAGTCGCACAGGAGGCGCAACCCCTGCCGATTCTGGTAAACGTATCCTGCGGCAGTTATCGCAGTGGGCTTGATTTCTTCAGACATGGGGTGGAATCGCCGTCAATTCGCTCTGGGCAGCAGAGTCTCAGAGCTCGACAAGGCAAGAGATGCGCGCCAGTAGACAAGAAACACTTCACTTTCGCGCTATTTATAAAGCTTTATAGATAGGTACTTTGAAGCAGTAAAAAAAGGCTATATGAATCACCCCGGGTCCTGTCGACATCTATCTTCGAGCTTCAAACTGAACTGCCCTTTGTGGGTGCCGTATGAGCTTCCAGTTTCAGGCATCAAGATCGGCGATACGAACGTCCGCAACGGGTCGGCAATGCCAGTTCGCTGCGAGCTCGACCGTCGCTCAAGACCGGATCCGCGGCGATGCAGGTCGCTTGCCTGGTCCCGGTAGTACAGCCGACATACGAGCTGCGGCCAGTCGAATGACCGGTTCCGATCGCAGCGGTCGCTCGGACTCACTGCCGTGAATGACTCTGACCAGCCTGAAGCGGCCCCACACGCGGCACCCGCGAAGGACAGCTCCTGACCGGTTGGAGCCAACTGAGTGGACATGCCGTTCGGGCATTCACGTTCCAGGATTGACTGTTCAGCATCGCTGGAATACGCAGATCCGGAGGGCAGGCGCATCCAGACGCGCGGGGTGGGCAGGTTGGAGGACATGCGCCCATTGTGAAGGGGAGAACGTCACCCGCCCCTTCAGGAACCAAGCGCTTGCCGCTCCAGCAGCACCTGACCCGCAGCGACCATCTTGCCTGATCGGGCCAGGGGCCGTTGAGAAAGGGAAGCACCCGGGTGCCGATTCATTGATGCCTTCGGCACAAGGCCCGGCCATGCTGTCCCCATGCCTTGCTGACAGCCGTCAGCAGCATCCCAGGTAGCCACGATCTTCAAGGCTACGGCGCGGTTCCACCGCGTTGATCACCCAGCTCGCACCGCATCCATCCGCGAGCGGCCACCGGCCTGTCCGGTGGCGGGTGCTTTCGCCTTTTCAACCCACCGCGGGGTTTCGCACCTTTCCCCGCAGCGTGGGGCCGGTGTGTCTCCGCTTCTCTTCCCTATGGAGATTCACCATGAACACCCCCTCCAACGAGAAATCGTATTTCGACCTCCACACCTCGGGCATCGGCTATCTGCAGCGTGCCCGTGAAGTGCCCGTCCGGGGCGGCCGCCGTGCGCAGCCGTTCCTGGCGTGCACCATCGCCGCGCTGGTCGGCCCCGCCAGGGACCCGAGTTACCGCTACATCGACGTCAAGGTCTCGGGTGCCGAGGCCAAGAAGCTGGTCGAGCGCTACATCGGCGTCGACGATCCCAAGCAGCGTCCGCTGGTGCGCTTTCGCGCCGGGGACCTGCGCGGCGATCCCTACATCCGCGACAAGGGTGAGCACAAGGGTCAGGTCGCCGCATCCCTCAAGGCGCGGCTGCTCAAGGCCGAGCTGATCGACCGGGCCGAGCTGGCTTCGATCGAGAAGCATGAGCTGATCACCCGCGGCATCGGCTACCTGAACCGTCCCGAGGACGTCAGTCCCAAGGATGCCGATCCGTTCCTGTCATGCTCCATCGCTGCACTGGTGGGGCCTGCCGATGAGCCGGAGTACCGGTACTTCGACACCATCGTCGCCAACCCCGAGGCCGAGCACCTGGTTCGCCGGTGCGTACAGGCCATCGAAGGGGATCGCAAGGTCCTGATTGGCTTCCGTCTCAACGACCTGAAGATCGACCCGTACATCCGCAAGAAGGGCGAGCACGCCGGAGAGCCGGCCGCGAGCCTGGAATCGACGCTGGTCCACATCGGTCTGATAAAGATCGACGGCACCAAGGTCTATCCGGCGGGCGAGGCGCCAGCCAAGGCACCGGCCCAGGAGACGCCCGCGCCCGAAGCCGCCAATGCCACGGACGCTGACGCCGGCACCGCTGCTGGCCAGCCTTCGCAGCCCGCCGAGCGCGAGCCCGAAGGTGAAGTGCAGGAGCAGGAGCCGGCATTGGCTGCTTCGTTCTGATCCGGCATGGCCCCCATTGGGGCCTTGCCGCTCTTCCTATTCCCAAGGAGAACCATCATGGCAGTCACATCGGCGCCCGCGCAATCGGTCTCGCCCATCGTCGTCCCGGGCCAGCTCACGCTGCGCACCATCCGCGGCAAAAACGGCCCGTTCACGGTCGGCCGCCTCACCACGCACCTCGGTGTGTTCGAAGTCAAGGACCCGGAACTGGAGCAGTACCCCGAAGGCAAGTACGACGGGGAATTCATCATCCGCTACATCTTCCCGAAGTCCTATCCCGTCGGCGGCGGCATGCGGTTCGAGATCCGCGCCAGCCTGGACGGGATGACGCTCAACGGCATCGACAAGCTGAGCCGGGACGAGGCGCGCAGCTTCGCCGTGCAGGAGGTCGATCCGCTCGACGAGGAACTGGGGACGCAGCCTGCGGCGGCGCCGGCCAAGCCCTCCAAGGCATCCAGGCCCGCCAAGGCCACACCCGCGCCAGTGCAGGCGTCCACGGACCCGCTGGTCGATACCACGCCGTTCGGTGTGGGCGCACCGCCGCCTGCGGCAGCCGCTGCCCCCGGCAACGCTGACGATGGCGACGCCGCGCTGTTCGGCATCCTGTGGCCGCTGGGCGAATCCGTGAGACTGGATTCGACCATCGACCGCCGCACCCTGCGCTCGCAGATCGCCCGCCTGGGCGAGATGGGCTACGCGCTGGACTTCAAGACGCAGGAGTGGAGCCGCCAGGCCGAACCGCAGCCTGCGTGATCACGGGCGCCGCACCCGCGGTGTTCTTCATCCACCCGCCGGGGTTCTTTCCCGCGCAGGGAGGACTCCGGCTTCTTTCTGGAGGTCTCCATCATGTCCACCATCGCTTGCGATCCACCCCGTTTCGCGCTGGATGAACCCGCGTGGCAGGCTGTTTGCAAGACGGCCGCCGAGTACGCCCAGCGGGGTTGCGGCCTGTCCTGGGACCACTGGGTCACGCTTTTCAGTGCGGAGATCGACGTGCAAGCCCGTCGATTGCCGCAAGACCAGCGCGCTCATGCGCTAGAAATCGCGGCCCAGGAATGGGACTACGCGACACCTGCCGAGCGGCAGGAAACCCGGGACTGGAATGCCGCCAACGGCTACTGCTCGCATGGAATCACGCTGGGCTGCTGCCCGGCCGGTTGCGGTTCCTACTGAGGACTGGCACCGGGCTTCATCGCCGCACGCGCGGCATTTCATCACCCGCCGGGGTTCTTCCCTGCGAGGAGGGCCTCCGGCTCTACTTTTCCAGGAGGCCCCTCATGGGCTGGTATTTCGCACCCACATCGCGGTCGCAACTGATCGCGGAAATCATCGCCTCAAAAGAAAACGAGCGCGCCAGCATGAAGATCATCGCCCACGCGCTGCGCGGCCATGTGCTGTGGTCGGTCGCCGAAGTGACCGCCAAGGCTGAAGGCGCGTACCGCGGCCTCGCGCCAGGGCAGTCCGTGCGCTTCATCCGCTGCCATCTGCTCAAACGCAGCGGCGGCGAATGGGGCTGCAAAGCCCTGGACGAATCCATGCACCCGTACTACTACACGTGCCCGTTGAGCTATCTCGACATGGCTCCGGAGCAGTCCCCCGACTGGCGTGCAGGCGTTCGCGCCCATCACGCACAGCAGCGAAAGCCCGGGGCACCAGCGACGGTGCTGGCGGGCTGAGCGCTTTCTTCCACCCCCAGGGGGCAGCACCTGCCCCGGCGGGCGGTGCTGTTCCCGTTCATCCGAGGACATCACCATGCCCGCACACCCTTCTTCCCCCCTGCTGTTCCGCATCGACGAATGCCCGGACGTGATGGCCGACGCCTGCGTCGGCGACGACCAGGGCAACCTGATCTTCCTGTCGATCTGGGCGCGCGACACCGCCGTCCAGCAGTTCCTCGCCCGCCTGACCCTCGGGCGCGACGAGCAGGGGCTGGACCAGTTCCACGTCATCACCGGCCAGGGCGGCAGCGTCCCGGTGTTCATCGGCAACGTCGATCGCCTGGAAAAGCGCACCACGCGCGCCTTCCGGCGCACGCTGTTCGGCTCGCTTTCCAACGTGTGGCTGTTCGACCGGCGCTGCGTCAAGCCCGACAAGGCCAACGCCAGCGCGCTGGCATTGCTGCCCCGCGACAGTGCCCACCGGCTCGACCGCCTGTGGACGCTGGTGCGGGACACCTGCCCCCTGCCCTTGCTCGACCACTGGCGCGAGACCGTGCTGGAACTGCTGCAGACCCGCGAGATGCTGGCCCGCCTGCCTTTCGCCCTCGGGCCGCTGGAGGGCCATCGGCTCGCCATCGACGTGCCGGCGCTGACCCTGGCGCTGGGCAATCTGATCCGCAGCGACCTGCTCACCGCCTACCCCTATCCGGCCAGGATCTGGACGCCGGAAGTGGTGGCGGCCTGATTCCGCAGACGCACGCCTTGACGTGCCTGCGTCCATCCTCCCCGCCAACCAGGAGACTTCCATGGCCCTCATGTTCCCGCGGCTTGCCCGCAATTTCGCGAAGAACGGGTACTACCCGACCGACGAACCCACGCTCGAAAGAGCCCTCAACGCACTGATGCCCGACGATGGGACGATGTGCATCCTCGATCCCTGCGCCGGCGAAGGCGTGGCGATCGCCGAAGCCGCCCATGCCCTCGGGCGCGGGCAGGCCAAGGCGTACGCTGTCGAGTTCGACGCGGAGCGGGCGCGCCATGCCCGCGGCCTGGTCGATCACTGCCTCCATGCGGACCTGATGGACACGATGGTCTCCAAGCAGTCCTTCGGGCTGCTCTGGCTGAATCCGCCGTATGGCGACCTGTCCAAGGACGTCAGCGGCAACATCGGCTACCAGGGCCAGGGCCGTGCCCGCCTCGAAAAGCTCTTTTACCAACGCACCCTGTCGCTGTTGCAGTACGGCGGCATCCTGGTCTTCATCCTCCCCGGCTATGTGCTCGACGCGGAGCTGGCCGGCTGGCTGACGCGCCACTACACCGACCTGCGCATCTACCGGGCGGTGGAGACGCAGTTCAGGCAGGTGGTGATCTTTGGCCGAAGGGTGCGCCAGCGCGAGCAGGTCCCCGATGGCGTCAAGGCCGTGCGCAATCTGCTGCTGCAGATCGGGCAAGGCGAGACCGAGGCCGAGGAACTGCCGGGCGATTGGCCGTTCCTGCCGTACATCGTCCCCGCCAGTCCGGCCGAACCGGAGCATTTCTTCCGCGTGACCATGGAGCCCGAGCAGTTTGCCGACGAGGTGGGTCGGCTGCAGGGCCTGTGGCCGTCGCTGGACACGCACCTGGGGGCCGCGCAGCAGTCGCTTCGTCCACCGGCGCGGGCCTTGTCCCAGTGGCATCTCGCCCTGGCACTGGCCGCGGGCGCGATCTCTGGCGTGGTGCGCTCCAAAACGGGGCGCCTGCTCGCCGTCAAAGGGGACACCCACAAGGACAAGACGCTCCAGAAGGAGTTCACCAAACGCGACGACGGCTCGATCGCCGAGACCCGCGTCCTCACCGACAAGTTCGTCCCCGTCATCCGCGCCTGGGACATGACGCCTGGCTCCGCGACACGGGGCGAGGTGTTGACCATCCGCTGATTGCTTTCCACCGCCGGCGGCCCGCCGCCGATTTCTTCCACCCAACGGGGGCCAGCCGCCCCGATGGGGTGCCGTGGCCCCTCCATCCTCAAGGAGCCCTTCATGGCAACCCAAGCACTTTCCGGCAGTCAGGCACCGGCCCGGAGCTTCTCGCCCGGCCAGCTGGTCATGACCTGCGGCGTTGACGAACTGGTCCAACAGGGCCTGCTCAACCCGCTTACCTACCTGTGCCGCCACCTCGGCGGCGACTGGGGCGATCTCGACGACAGCGACAAGCGGCAAAACGATGCCGCGCTGAAGTCCGGCCGAAACCGCCTGTTCTCTTCCTACGAGATCACCCCCCGTCTGACGCTCTGGATCATCACCGAATGGAACCGCAGCGTCACCACGCTGCTGCTGCCCAGCGAGTACTGATCTTCTCCAACACGGGGCCGCAGCCACCCCGCCAGGGTGCCGCGTCCCCTTCATCCCGAAGGAAACCACCATGGAATCCAACCCCCATGACAAGCACCGCCGCAAGCGGCTGTTCGAGATCGGCGCGCTGGAGTTCAGCCCAGGCATCGAACGCCTGATGCACGAAGGCTGGCTCGATCCCATGCCTTACTTCGAGCGCCACATGCGTGGCGACTGGGGCGACGTCCCGGACGACCACTGGCTGCGCAACAACGCCGCGCTGAAGTCCGGGGACCGCCTCGATTCGCACTATGCCGTCACCCGGGACCTGGGCATCCGCATCCTCACCGAGGCGGATCGCAGTGCCACCCGCATCGTGCTGCCATCCGAGGACTGAGCACGGTCCACCCGCGGGCCGCCAACGCCTGCGCATTCTGTCCACCGTCGGCCGCGAGCCGATTCCTTTTCCCACTCCGGGGCATGCCATCGCCCCGCTGGGGAGGTGCATGCCCCATCTCTTTGGAGCATCACCATGTCCCTCGATATCGACATCTCCGCCGATGCCACGCCCGCGCAGGGCGAACTGCCCGACGCGGCGCCCTCTCCTCTCAACCTGAGCTTGCAGGATTTCGTGGGCGAGTTCGGCGACGAACTGCTCGATTCGCTGAACCGCGCCAACCCGCCGGTCTATACCGGCCAGCCGCAGGCACATCGCCAGCTCGTCGTCGCCAGCCTCAAGCGCAAGCTGTTCGAGGCCCAGGCCGAAGTCGTCCATGCCGCCGCCGAGCTGCTGGTCGACCGTGGCGAGCGCGCCGCGATCGTCAATGGCGAGATGGGCTGCGGCAAGACGACCGTCGGCATCGCCACGGCCGCCGTGCTCAACGCCGAAGGCTACCGCCGCACCCTGGTGCTGTCGCCGCCCCACCTGGTCTACAAGTGGCGGCGCTAGATCCATGAGACGGTGGCCGGTGCCAAGGTCTGGGTGCTCAATGGCCCGGATACGCTGGTCAAGCTCATCAAGCTGCGTGAGCAGTTGGGCGTGCAGCCCACGGGCCAGGAGTTCTTCGTCCTGGGGCGCGTGCGGATGCGCATGGGTTTTCATTGGAAGCCTGTCTTCAGCACGCGACGCACCCGCCACGGCGACGTGGCGGCCTGCCCGGACTGCGGCCAGGTCATCACCGACCTCGACGGCGAGCCGGTCAACCCGGCAGCGCTCGAAGCCGAGGAGTACCGCAGGAAGTGCAGCCATTGCGCCGCGCCCCTGTGGACGCTGATCCGCCCGAGGAGCCTGTCCGCCAGCGACCAGTCCTCGGCCGTTCTCAAAGCCTTGAAACGCATCCCGACCATCGGGGAAGTCACCGCGCAGAAGCTCATGAAGCGCTTCGGCGATGGCTTCCTGGCCTCGATGCTGGGAGACAACGTGCATGAGTTCATCAACCTCATGGACGGCAGCGGTGACCTGGTCTTCTCCGACCGGCAGGCCACGCGCATGGAACGTGCGATGGCGAACATGGAGTTCGGGTTTGGCGAGGGTGGCTATCAGCCCAGCGAGTTCATCAAGAGGTACTTGCCGCAAGGCACGTTCGACCTGCTCATCGCCGACGAGGCGCACGAGTACAAGAACGGCGGCAGCGCCCAGGGCCAGGCCATGGGCGTGCTGGCGGCGAAGGCTCGCAAGGCCTTGCTGCTGACCGGCACGCTGATGGGCGGCTACGGGGACGACCTGTTCTATCTGCTGTTCCGAGCCCTGCCGGGGCGGATGATCGAAGACGGCTACCGCCCGACCACGAGCGGCAGCATGACCTCGGCCGCGATGGCGTTCATGCGCGACCATGGCGTCCTCAAGGACATCTATTCCGAGAGCACCGGCACGGCCCACAAGACGGCCAAGGGCACCAAGGTATCGGTGCGCACGGTCAAGGCCCCGGGGTTCGGCCCCAAGGGCGTCTTGCGCTGCATCCTGCCGTTCACCATCTTCCTCAAGCTCAAAGACATCGGCGGCAACGTGCTTCCGCCGTATGACGAAGAGTTCCGTGAAGTCCGGATGGACGTGGCGCAAGCCGCGGCCTACCGCGATCTGGCGGGCCGGCTGACCGCGGAGCTGAAACAGGCTCTGGCGCGGCGCGATACGACCCTGCTGGGCGTGGTGCTCAACGTGCTGCTGGCCTGGCCGGACTGCTGCTTCCGGTCGGAGACGTTGACGCATCCGCGCACACGCGCCACCCTGGCGTTCGTCCCGGCGCAGTTCAGCGAGTTCGAGGTGATGCCGAAGGAGCGCGAGCTGATCGAGATCTGCAAGCAGGAGAAGGCGCAGGGGCGCAAGGTCCTGGCCTACACGGTCTATACCGGCACGCGCGACACGACCAGCCGGTTGAAGATGCTGCTGGAGCAGGAAGGTTTCAAGGTGGCGGTGCTGCGCGCAAGCGTGGATGCCAGCCGCCGCGAGGACTGGATCGCCGAGCAGTTGGACCGGGGCCTCGACGTGCTTCTCACCAATCCCGAGCTGGTCAAGACGGGATTGGACTTGCTGGACTTCCCCACGATCGTGTCCATGCAATGCGGCTACAACGTGTACACGCTCCAGCAGGCGGTACGCCGCTCCTGGCGCATCGGGCAGAAACAGCCCGTGCGCGTGATCTACCTCGGCTACGCGGCTACTTCGCAGATGACCTGCCTTGAACTGATGGCCAAGAAGATCATGGTCTCGCAGTCCACCTCGGGCGACGTGCCCGAATCCGGGCTGGATGTGCTCAACCAGGACGGTGACTCGGTAGAAGTGGCATTGGCAAGGCAGTTGGTTTGCTAAATGGTCGTCATGCTTGATCGGCCCCCTCGGGGGCCGATTTCTTTTTGAGGCTGTCATCACCGTGTTCGGCTGCGTTCAAAAAGAGAGGGTGCAAGGTGTCTAGCAGATTGGTTAGTGCTTCCACTAGGCGCGCAATGGTCAGCGCGATTTCATTGCTTTCTCCGGAAAAGTGATCTCTCGCAAGCTCATCAACATCGATACCGTCCGTATCCACACCGAACTGACGGATGGACTGGAACAGACCGAGTTCGCGACTTGTAAAGGCTGCGGCATGAATCAGCTCATTGCGTGGCCCTCGATAGCTTTCCACTGCCTGCGTAACAGCCTGCAGAGCAGTACTGATATCAGGATGTTCGATTTTCACCTGTTCCTGAACGAATTTGTTGCCACCAATGACCTCAAATTTTGCCTTGTTCATCAGTAGTGCAGAACCAACCAGACGATGTGCCCGATCGACGAACCCCATGACGCGCAGCACGAAATTCTCGTAGTGATAGCGGTAGATATCCGGGTCTGGTGTTGGCTGAGCACTCAGGTCCATCACGAAATTCAAAGTCATACGCAACGCCGCCAAGGCATTGTCCAACTCCGATACCCTGTCGGCCACATTGGCTGCATAGATCTCTGCAGCAGATCCTGGAAAAGTGTGCCTTCCCGCCAGAAATTCAGTCAGCCCCTTGTGAACATAGCTTTGCAGATACGGCATCAACACCTGCAGGCTGGGATGGTCTATCAGTTTGTGTCGATGTTCTTTATCGTCATCTGGTTTCATCACGTCTCGCAATCGCCTTCTGTTCTCATGGCTGCTCACCGACAGTCTGCCGCATTGCCGACGAGCCTACGAGGCAACACCACAATCCGGTAGCAGCAAGTTTCCCATTGAATGCTGCCTTTCGCGCAGCACATCGCCAAGGTATCGGCATCGCAACATGAAGAGCCGATGCCATGCCCGCAATCCATGTATCCCGGCGTCTGGTCGGCGCCGGCCTCCTGGCCGCAGCCTTGGCCAGCGGCTGCGCGACCACCACGGCGCCGCTCGCACCCGA